>ERZ761607.426-NODE-426-length-75886-cov-33.725442_pt1 | contig 75886 bp, 58 predicted proteins | sample MGYA00511164_ERZ761607 | MGnify/ENA primary metagenome ERZ761607 (study PRJEB28899, sample SAMN02445080) | bioreactor sludge metagenome | biome: EBPR sludge | place: Australia: Brisbane, Thorneside Wastewater Treatment Plant | collected 2011-06-22 ...
GTGGTACATACATCTATCGTTTACAAGTGGCCAATAAAGTCATTTCTCAAAAAATGACAATCGTGAAATAAGGTAAAAGACGTTTTCTGGCATTCGGTTTATGTTGCTTAAAAGACCAAATTTTTTAGGTATTGTGCACTATCTCCGATGTTGGAAAAGGGGTCTGGTGGGTTGTCGTGCTCTACAAAGAAATGTTTAAGTCCGGCCAAACGTGCTTGCTTAAATAATTGAGCAAAATTGATATTCCCTTTTCCTACGGCCACCATATTTCCCTTATCGTCCATATCTTTTACGTGACAAGCAGGGAATCTTCCGGGATGTTTTTTAAAATATAACAAGGGATCTTTTTCGGCTTTTGTGATCCAAAAAAGGTCTAATTCAAAGCCCACCAAGTCGGGTTGGGTATTGTTTAATAATAAGTCGTATGGTATAAAGTTATCAATAGGTTTAAATTCAAAATCGTGATTATGATAGGCAAATCTTAATCCAGCATTTTTACATTTTTCGCCAGCAACATTTAAACGATCTGCCCAGCGTTTCCAGTCGCTTAGCTTTAAATTCTCGGAAGGAATCCAAGGCAAAATAAGATATTGGTGACCAATGATTTGAGCAGTTTCAATTTCCTTTGTCAAATCACCTTTTTCAACCGCTGTATGCGGGATATGTACTGCGGGAGCGGATAATTTATTCTTTTTTAGTAGTGCTTTAATTTCGTGTGCCGTTTTGTTAAAATATCCAGCAAACTCTACTTCTTTATAACCTATGTTGGCTACAGTCATAAGTGTGTTTTCCACACTTATCGTCATTTCGGAGCGGACGGTATAAAGTTGCACGCCAAGCCGTTTGAGTTTAGCCGTTTTATGATCCGAGGATGTTTGGGACGCAAGATTGGTCATGGCGGCACCGAGAACAGAGGTTTTGAGGAAAATTCTGCGATTCATTTTTAGAAGTATTGGTGATTTAGAGTTCGTTTCGTTTCATTTTTTCGACCACATAATGGCAGGCGCGTGCAGTGAGGGCCATATAAGTGATGGAGGGGTTTTGGCAGGCCGATGAAGCCATTGCAGCTCCATCGGTAACGAACAGATTTGGGACTTCATGCGCTTGGTTCCAACCATTTAAGACCGAAGTTTTGGGGTCTTTCCCCATTCGGGCGGTTCCCATTTCATGAATACCATGTCCGGGAATAGATCCGTTGTCAAAGGTCGAAACCTCTTTGCCGCCTGCGGCTTCGATCATCTCGGCAGCAGCGGTCAAGATGTCTCGACGCATTTTTACCTCGTTATCGCTCCAAGCGGCTTCAATATGTAGCATTGGAATACCCCATTGGTCGGTTTTTTGGGGATCCAGCCAAATGCGGTTTTCGTGTAAGGGCAAAGTTTCTCCGAATCCCATCAGGCTAAAGCCCCAATCTCCGGGTTCGCGTAGTTTGGTTTTAAGTGCTAATCCAAATTCTTCCAAATCGTTGCCACGCTTCCAAGATGAACGTCCGCCGCCCCCTTGGTAGCCATACCCGCGTACAAAATCTGATCGCTGTTCGCCGTTCAGGTTTCGGAAACGCGGAATATAGATGCCATTTGGACGTTTTCCGGCATAATATCGGTCATTAAATTCTGGGAATTTTGCACTTGCACCCAATTGAAAATGGTGATCCATTAAATAATGCCCTAAAGTTTCAGATCCATTTGCAAGACCATTCGGAAACGTCCGTGATTTTGAATTAAGCAAAATGGCCGTAGAGCCAATAGTAGAGGCGCACAGGAAAATGATTTTGGACTTGTAGATTCGGGTTTCTTTTGAGCGTGCATCAATGACCTGTACGCCCGATGCACGCCCTTTTTGTTCGTCGAAGAGCACACTCTGCACAATACTATTGGCCCGAATCGCCAATCGTCCGGTTTTGAATGCTGCTGGAAGGGTAGAACTTTGGCTGGAGAAAGAAGAACCCGTAGAACAACCACGCTCGCATGGGCCGCAGTAATGGCAAGGAGAACGGTCACCAATGGTTTCCGTGAGGTTTGCACATCGGCCAATGGTCATTTTACGGTCGGGAAAATTCTTCTCTATTCCTGTTTTGACGTGTTTTTCCACGACGTTCATATCCATAGGCTTCTGAAAAATCCCGTCGGGTACTTGTGGCAACCCTAAAGCCTCGCCGCTGATGCCCACAAAGCGTTCCACGTAATCGTACCAAGGGGCAATATCGCGATAGCGGATGGGCCAGTCTACGCCATAGCCATCTTTTGCATTGGCTTCAAAGTCTTGCTCACCCCAACGGTAGCATTGTCTCCCCCACATAAGAGAGCGCCCGCCAAGGTGATAGCCGCGAATCCACCAAAATGGTTTTTCTGGATTTTGGATATATGGATGGTTTTTGTCATTGACAAACATGTGTTCAGTACCTTCATAAAAGGCATAGCAGGTACTTTGCACCTCGTATTCTTCTTCGAACTTTTTTCGGTCTCCGCGTCCTCGAAATGGAAAATCCCATGGAGATTTGTGTTCGGTCACATAGTCTTTTTTATGTGCTAAATAGTTGCCGCGTTCTAACATTAAGACATTCAGCCCTTTTTCGGTCAGTTCTTTGGCGGCCCATCCACCTGTAATACCCGAACCAACGACAATGGCATCATATTCGGTTTGGGTGGAGACGTATATATTGGGTATATTGGATTTTTGGAACATGGTATTCGTGAATCAGGCCCAAGCGCGGCCAATTTGGGACAGTGGGGCATCTGCAATATACGCTCCATGTGCGGCAGAGTATTGCAATTCTTGGGTCGCACCAATTTCGGAGGTATAATATCCTTCCAGTGTGAGGGATTTTAAGGTATTGAAAAATTGTCCATCTGCGCCCGATCCAGCCCGTGCGTAACGTTTCAGCAACTCGTCTTGTTCATTTGGTAATAATTTGGTGATTGGTCTTCCAAATTGATGAAGGGCCACTTGCTCAATCCTCTCCAACGCTGCCAAGAACTGGTCTTTTTCATCTTCCTTCATCCATAGAGACAAAATCCTGTCAATGTATTTATTGACTTCTGCTTCTTTTGCACCCGGAGTATCAGAACTGGGTATAATACGTTCTGTTAAGGCAATTAAGCGCTCGTTTTGTGCTTCTGTAAGGGTTTGAGGTGCCAATGGGGTTGTATTGGCCGGTTTTGAGGGTACCGCCTGGGTATGATGATGATCGTGTGGATCATACGCACCGAAACCTGTCAGGATTCCCAGACCTGGAACGGCCAAAAGTCCACCGAGTATCTGTGTAGAAGTTCTAAGGGCTTGTCTTCTGTCCATGAAATTAAGTTGATTAGAAAACGCTTTTAAAAAGATACGATGAAGTAATGCTGGATGCAATGCGAAAATGGTCTTTAGTGAAATCCGTTTCTTTGTCCTCTGGCTTGGTAAGTATCCCAAAAAAGAAAGACCATTTATAAAATAAAAGCCCCTGTATCTTCTTGTAAGAATTTATTTACTGAATAAATAGATTTATTGATCATGAGAACAAGGCTACACAAGAGATAGGTTTTGACCAAAGATTTTAATGTTCGAGGTCATTGGGGGGATACAAAAAAAGTGGTACGGCATAATGATTACCATACCACCTCGTTCTTTTGTCTTGATTGAATCATTCTGAAATGTTGCGTCCCATTTTGTTTCGTTCGGATTGTTCTTTCCAGCGACGGTAATAGGCAATACCAAACCCAGCAAAAAGGATTAGGCAACCCAGCCAGAGCAGGTTAATGAATGGTTTTTCGTAGGCCTGTACAATCAGCCAGTCTTCGGCAGAGGTTACGTCTGCACCCTCCAAGACCAGTCGGATTTGTCCATTTTTACCGTCTTTGGAAAGTTCCATTCCTGCAAAGGTGAACGTGACGCCCCAGTCTGCTACTTTGTTTTGGATGTATTGTTGGGTGTTTTTGCCATCGTCCAAAATCATGTAAATGGGTTTCAGTTCTCTGGTTTCTTTGGTTTGTGTGTTGGTTACACTTAAGACAGAGGCGACCGCAATTTGGGTTTTAGCATTACCCACTATTTTGGGGTCTGGTTGTAAGTCAAAGCGTTGAAAACGGATGATATATTTGCCCTTATCAATGGTTTTGGTATCTCCCATTGCCATTTTTAGCTCGCCTGCTGTTTTATTACCGCCTTCTTGGTTTTCCAAAACGCTTTGGCTGGGTGTTACGGCGACATAAATGTCTTTTTCGAAGAATGGTTTGATGTCGGGGTGCAAAATCCATTGATTTTTACGGCTTTTATAGGCAACGGGAAAAACCGTAAATTTGCGTCCACGTGCATCGGTCATCTCTAATTGATAAGTAGTGTGGCCGTCATTATTGGTGAAGTGCTTTACATATCGCACTTTATAACCTTCTACCTGAATGGTCTGATTTCGGTTGATCACAAAGTTGTTTCGTTGGGTAGAGCCTTCTATAGGTACGCTATTGTTTTCGTCGCCAACAATGGCATTGTTAAAACTGGAAGAGGTGATGATGCCCAATAACATCAGTGCCAAGCCAATATGGGTAACAGCGCCTCCTACCAAGCGTGGATTGCCGCGACCAATGCGCCATAAAACCATTCCATTCCCAAATAGTGCAAAAAATGAGGTGAACACCAAGAGCATAAGCAACAAACTTTGGCCGTATTGATCCCAGATCATACCAAGATTGGCCAACATTCCTGCTTGTGAAACCGACTGCACGGCTGCTTGTACTGGGCGCACGGTTTCCCTAACAAATGGAGTCAGTAACAAGACTGCAGAGGTTGCCACTACTGCCAAAAGCATCGGCTTCATTAATACCCGATTTAGGCTTTCCACTTTCATTTTGTGCCACCAAAATAATTGCCCAACGCCTGCCAGAAAAGCGAGTATAATTGCGAGTGGTAGAGACCACGCATCGTAGAACTCAATCGGTACAGCGGAGGGGCTATCGCGGAATAGGCGTCCTGTAATGGGGGCCGAAGTACCTAAGATGATGACGGCTGCCAGTGCAGCAAGCACCATTGCCCCAGAGAAAATCATAAACTCTCGTGACATCACCTCCGATTCGTGCTGAGGGCGGGGCAGTTCTTTCCACCGATAGGCCATCATACCAAATCCCAATAATGCCATGGCCAAGATCCAAAGCAATAATTGATTGTAGAGGCCGAGATCCACAAAGGAGTGTACAGAGATCTCGCCAAGAATCCCACTTCGGGTTAGAAACGTGGAATATACAACCAGAATAAAAGCGAGAATATTGAGGAAAATAGAAGCCTTTTGGCTACTGGCACTCCGTTTCTGGGCAATCATGGTGTGTAAGCCAGCTACGCCGATGAGCCAAGGAACCAAAGATGCATTTTCTACCGGATCCCATGCCCAGTACCCACCAAAAGAAAGGGTGACATACGCCCAATACCCACCCATTGCAATACCCACCATCAAAATTAGGTTGGCCATGATGGTCCAAGGGAGTGCTGGTTTTACCCACTGTGTGTATTCTCGACGCCAAAGGCCAGCAATTGCAAAGGCAAAGGGTACGATCATTAGGGTAAATCCAATAAAGAGGGTAGGCGGATGAATCATCATCCAGTAATTCTGCAACAAGTCGTTTAATCCTTGTCCATCACTTGGAATAAAACCGGGTGTTTGTAGTACAGGTGCTTCTGGGAAGGCATCGGCTGTGGTGATGAATGGAGACGCGCCAATCTGAAAAGTACCAAATTTGAAGCCCGTGACCATTGCCAGCAGAAATATTTGACACAACCCAATAATGCTCATAACATAAGGCTCGTATGAGCGAGTATTTCGCATCAAGAGCAGTCCTAAGATGGCCGTCCATAACAACCAGATCAGGAAAGAACCTTCTTGACCTGCCCAGAGGGCTGAAAGTAAATAATTGAGATTTAGGTCTTTAGAGGAATAGCGGAATACATAGCTGTATTGAAATTGGTGTGTGGCCAGTAAATACAGCAATAGTCCAGTAGAAATCAAGAGGGCTCCTGTCATAACAACCCAACTCCAGCGGCCTGTGGTGCGCCAGTGTAGGTTGTTAGAGGCTCTGGTTGCGAAAAAGTAGGAAACTGCGGAGAGCAAACCGGCAACAAAGGCTATCGTAAGCATTAAATAGCCAATCGTTCCAATGGTCATAGTGACGTTTTTTGGTGAAAAGGGAATACCAAATAAGCCTACAACCTAAAGGGTGGTTCCGTCTTCACGGAGGATTTCCAAATAGGACTTTCTTTAACAAAAAAACGGCTGCCAGATAGGCAACCGTTTTGCTACATGTCATCAAACTTTGCGGTCATTTTGCAAAGGAGACTGCCCGAAGTTCTCGAATGACGGTCACTTTGATTTGGCCGGGATATTGCATTTCGTTCTCGATTTTCTTCGAGATGTCCGAAGCCAGTTGCTCTGCAAGGGCATCGTTCACAAGATGATGGTTTACAATCACCCGAATTTCGCGGCCAGCCTGAATCGCATAGACACGCTCAACACCTTTAAAACCGCCTGCCAGTTCCTCTAGTTTTTCCAGACGCTTGATATAGCTCTCCAATGCTTCGCGGCGTGCCCCCGGACGTGCGCCAGAAATGGCGTCGGCAGACTGAATGATGGGCGAAATGGTACTGGTCATTTCGATTTCATCGTGGTGCGCACCAATTGCATTACACACATCCGGATGTTCTTTGTATTTTTTGGCCAATTCCATCCCTACGATTGCGTGTGGGCTTTCCAAATCGCCTTCAACCACTTTCCCGATGTCATGTAATAACCCGGCGCGTCGTGCTTTTTTGGCATCTATGCCCAGTTCAGACGCCATAATGGAGGAGATTTTGGCCACTTCGATGGAGTGGGAAAGCAGGTTTTGACCATAGCTACTACGATAGCGCATCCTCCCAACCAACCGGATCAACTCTGGATGAAGCCCCTGAAGCCCCAAGTCAATGGCGGTTTGTTCTCCTGTTTCAATGATTTCCTCCTCAATTTCTTTGCTCACTTTTTCGACAATCTCTTCAATCCGTGCGGGGTGAATTCGGCCATCCTGAATGAGTTTCAACAAAGAAAGGCGGGCAATTTCTCTGCGAACGGGGTCAAAGCCGGAAAGGATAACGGCTTCTGGGGTGTCATCTACAATTACCTCCACACCCGTTGCGGCCTCGAATGCCCGAATATTCCGGCCTTCGCGTCCGATAATTCTACCTTTCATTTCGTCGGATTTGATGTCCACCACCGAAACCGTATTTTCGATGGCGTGGCTTGCAGCAGTACGCTGAATGGTGGTAAGAACGATCTTTCGTGCTTGTCGGCTGGCCTGTAGCTTGGCCTCGTCACGCACTTCCTTCACCATTGCAGCTGATTCTAAGCGAGCCTCACCAACCATCTCGTCAATCAGTATTTTACGGGCTTCGGCACGGGTCATACCGGAAAGTTCTTCTAATTTCTGAAGGCTTTGTTGGATCAGCGCTTGGAGTTCTGCTTCATTTTGATCCAAAGCCTCTTTTTTCTTAATCCATTCGGCTTCTTGTTTTTCGAGGCCAACGAGTTGGCGTTTGCCATCTTCAAAGAGTGTTTGGGCGTTTTGGACTAATTTTTCGGTTTCCCGTTGTTGTTTTTCGGTTTGCCGCCGAAGGGCCTCGATTGCCTCGGAAGCCTTTTGAAGTACCGTTTCGCGTTCATTGACACGTTGGATACGGTTATTAAGTTTGGATTGGCTAATTTCTAGCCGTTCCTTGTTGCGCTTGAGTGCGGCTTTTGCCTCAGAAATTTCTTGTTCAAATTGTTTACGCTTGGCATTAAACTCCGTTTGCAGTTCCTGAACCGTTTTGGCATTTAGCTGGGCTGCTTCGTCACGTGCTGTTGCCAAAAGTTTATCGGCCTCCACGCTGGCTTCGGCCAAGCGTTGGTTTCCAATTTTAATTTTCAGAAATCTTCCAATAGAAAATCCGAGGATAGCCGCGATCACCGCTGTTGCAAGGATCGCAAATATCATGTATGTAAAAATTTGTAATACTGGCTAAGATGGCCTACGGTCTCTTATAGCGGAGAGAAGAGCGAAGATCTATCTTGTAGCCAAATGGCGAATAATAGTTATAACGAATCAGATCAATTGACCTGTCCGCCGTTTCAAAATACCCCGATTTTTAGGTACTAAGACTTGAATCAGGGTACTTTAAAACGGGTACACAGACCCTGCGCTATGAAGAACCTTGCTTCATATACACAAGGGGTACGCCTCGTCTCCCGCCTTCTTCCGCGGCTCACGTCCGAAGACGGAAATTTGACAAACAAACTGCGGCCTGTAGTTGGAATCCGAAGGGTGGCACCCACGAGAATCAAAATTGTAAGGTTCTTATGAGTCTCGGGCCTGTGTTATGTAGCCGAAGCTACAATAGCGGAGCGTATCCGACGAGGCTTTTTAATACCTCGGCACAACACTTGTTCCGCATAAGTAAATTAATGTATAAACCCTTCGTCGCAAAATGCTTTTTAAAGAAGTGCAGGCGATAGCCCTCTTATTTTTAAGGAATTGCCTAAATGTTTATAAAATGACTGTTTGATGGCGTACACCTGCACCAAAAAAAAGAGACTGCTCCGTATCGTTGGGGAGTTTGATCAACTTCAGAACATTTCGTTGATCGTCGAATACCTCCATGAGAACGATATATTCCAGATCGAACCGATGAATAGGCTGGCTCGCCGAGTATTCGGCCACAAAAACCGTCATAATGTCTTGTTCGTACACCTCAATGATTTTCCCAGAGATTTGTTTTCCATTTTTTTTGATGATAAACTTCCAGTTTAGGTACTTCTGAAAAGACCGCATGGTTTCTTCATTGTATTTAAGGGTAATGGATGGGTCTTTGTGAAATTGCTGGAGTGCCAAAGTAATGTCATCGCTGAAAACGCGAATACTTAGATATGCTTTTTTGCCCTCTATTGCCATTTTGGCATAACTGGCATGTACGTCATGGCGTTTGAATAACGTTAGGCCAAGGGTTAGAAGCAGCACCAACACAAGTGTAAAGGTGGTAAAGAGTCTTTTCATGATTTTGTGCAGTTCAAACGAATTTATCCTCAGACGTTAGCCACACCTAAGACGTTACAGATCTGGCTAAGAGGTTTAACCGTTTGCGGACAAGATCGAGTGCAAGGGTTGTTGTAAATTCCTTATTCAAGATGCGGTCCTTAAACAGGCGGAGTTTTTTTGCCTCTGTTCCGTTCGCGTCAGCCAATGCAATCCAGATGGTTCCCACTGGTTTATCAGGTGTTCCGCCATCGGGACCAGCCACACCGGAAGTCGAGATGCCAATATCTGCTCCGGTCATTGTCCGAATACCTTCGGCCATTTGTTTTACCACCGCTTCAGAAACGGCGCCATGGTGCGACAAATCGGCTTCCGAAACGCCGAGTAGGTTCATCTTAACGGAGTTACAATAAGCTACCACACCGCCGAGTAGATATGCAGAAGATCCGGGAATGTCCGACAAACGGTCTGCTATATGTCCACCCGTACAACTTTCGGCGGTGGCGATGGTTTTTTCAAGTTTTCGAAGAAGTTCCCCCACCACTATTTCGGGGAGTGTATTGCCTTCTCCGTAGATGTAGTGGCCGACACGATCCCAAATGTGGGTCATTGCTTTCTCTAAGACCATATCTGCCTTGGTACTTGTTTCGGAGCGAACAGATATGCGAAGTTTCACACCTGTTTTAGGGCCTGGCAAAAAAGCCAATGTAGCACCTTCACCCAGAAAAATACTCACCTCTCCGATCTTTTCCGCCAAATCCGATTCGCCAATTCCCACTGTAAGCAACGTTTTATGAATAATTACCTCTTTTGCGTGTGCGGCCAGTCGAGGTAGTAGAGATTGTTCCATGATGGCCTTCATCTCGAATGGTACGCCGGGCATCATTCCCAAATACCTCATTTTTCCACCTTGTTCAAATTCGTACCACAACCCAGGGGCAGTTCCCATAGGATTCGGAACGACCTCAAACCCTTGTGGGACCAACGCCTGAACCCGATTAAGTTCGGAAGTTTTGCGGCCACGGCTTTCCAAAAGTTGGCGGATATGTTCAAAAATCGGAGGCTGATATTCAAGATCTTTGTCAAAAAAAGAGGCAATCGCTTGCTTGGTAAGGTCGTCGTGAGTCGGGCCAAGACCGCCCGTTGTCAATACCAGTTCAGCTTCGGAAAAAGCTGTACGTAGGGCGTCATGAATATCGGCGGGCGTGTCTCCTACGGTCACCATCCTAACCACATCTATACCAATTTGGTTCAACTCCGTGGCTATCCATGCCACATTGGTATTATTGATCTGGCCAATCAGAATTTCGTCTCCAACGGTGATCAAATGAGCCTTCATACTTGTTATGTGGTAGGTTTAGGTTAGAGGCCAGAGGGTGTCCAGTTAAACGGATCGTTTTGCCAGTCCCTGACCTCCTGTTCTTCGGAGTAGCGCAGTGTTCCCATTAGATCTGCATAATCGAGGAGGGCGTCTAAGTCGGTAAGGGCATAAACGGGAATCTCAAGGGAATCAAATTTCTCCTCGGCAACAGGCAATTGGTAGGAGAAAACGGCAAAAACAGCCAATACTTCCACACCCACTTCGCGCAAGGCAGTAATACACTGTAGAACAGATCCACCAGTTGAAATAAGGTCTTCTACGACGATGGCTTTTTGGCCTTTTTGAAAGACACCTTCTATCTGGTTGTTTTTACCATGTTCTTTGGCGGAGGTACGTACATAAGCCATCGGCAAAGAAAGGCGATCGGCGAGCCATGCTGCATGTGGAATGCCAGCAGTGGCTGTACCAACGACCAGATCTACTTGGCCAAAGGCGCGGGCCATCTCGGCGAACGTGTCAGCAATTTGGGCACGGATTTCAGGATACCCCATTGTGAGTCGGTTATCGCAGTATAGGGGGGCCTTGATGCCGGAAGTCCATGTGTAAGGATGATCCATCGAGAAGGATACAGCCTTGATGTTGACCAAGGATTCGGCGAGCGATTGGCTAATGTCTTGCATAATTTGGTTTGGTTTTAGGCATCTATATGCACGGAAGTTATCCTTTTTTAAAACAATACTGTGTGTTGGTAGGGTTAATTATTTGGTGGCTGGTTGCCTTCCTTATTGCCCTTAATGCGGTCCCGCAAACGCTCCAAAACGGTTTTTTTCGGTTTTGGCTGTTCGGTTTGTGTGGGCTGTGGGGCGGGTGTTGCTGGCGAAGGAGCGGGGGTGGGTGAGGCCGTTGGTTTTTGCTGAACGGGCTTAGTCTGCTGAACCGGTGAAGGTACTGGTTTCTGCGTATTGCTTGAAGAGGGCTTCAATCGGGCAGTGGTATTGGATTTCGGGGGTGTTGCTGGCTTGTTGATTACACCCGGATTTGCGGGCTTAGGTGCTACAGGTGTTACGACTGGGGTCTTCTTGGTTTTGATCAAGGAGTCGGTTAAAATAGTTGTGGTTTGGGCGTCAAATTCCCGTGTTAAAGCGTCATATCCGTTCAGGGTGTAAATTAGGGTGTGTGATCGTGCGGAAACCGTAAGTTGTGTTGGTGTGGTCTTACCCGTATCGGTTCCATCAAGGGTAATGCTGGCACCAGCCGGAATGGAGTTTATCTGAATAGATACTTCATTTGGAAGGACGGGTGTCATATTCAGTGCGACTTTTTGAGGAGTACTACCTTGGCCTTCCTCCACGATCAAAAGCCAATTCAGATCCTCAAATCCATCTTTAAATGCAGAGACTTGATATTTACCCGGTGCAAGCATCAGACTTGCGGGAGACTGGGTGCTAAATGTTTCGCCTGTTTCTACCGAGCGAATATTGAGTTTTGCACCTGTAACCGGATTGGTGCCTAACATCACCTGGGTTTTATTATTGTGGTTAAGGTACCACCAACCGCCAGCCGTGACGCCACCTATGCCCAGTAATAAGACCAAAAGGATAGGCCATATGTTTTTCTTTTTACTGGCCGGAGTTGTTACATTTGGTGTTGCATCGGGGATGGGTTTGGCCTCTACGATATCCATCGGAAAGAGGCGACCTCCCAGATCTTCGGATGTTAAACCCGATGCGGGCTTGCTCGTCTGCCATTCTGTAGGGGCAGTGGGTTGAGCAGGTGAAGAGGTGTTCCATGTGCCGGATGCAGGTTTATGCCAATCGTTTGGATTTGTCGAAACCGGAGCCTCATCCCAGTCGCTTGGGGGCGGTTCGGTAAAAGCTGGAATTTGGGGGGCGGTCTGAAGCGGCGGTGTCATGGGCGCATCCATGGCTGGTAGCGGCTGGTGTCCGGTTGCTTTCCAGTCTTCGCGGAATGCTGGTAGAGCGGCTTGTGTATCTGCCGTTCCGGATGGTTTGGTTTGCGGGAATGGTAGTAGAACCACAGGGCTTGATACGCCCAGAAAGGTGGGCTTGGGTGGTGTTTGGCCCTGAATGACCGCCTTATAAATGGGTTGGAGAACCTTTGCAAATTCACCGACCGAGGCAAAGCGATTTTTGGGTTCAGGAGATAGTAGTTTTACAATTACCATTTCCAGTGCTTCCGAAATTTCTGCATTCAGCGAACGCGGCGGTGTGAGGTTGTCCACAGGAATCCGTTCGGAGGCAGGGGCGGGTTGCTGACCCGTTAAGGCAGTATAGAGAACTCCACCAAAGCTGTACAAATCCGTCCATGGTCCTTGTTCCATTCCTTTATGAAAGAGTTCTGGCGCATCGTATCCGGTAGAGGCATAGGGGTGAGGCAAAACCGGATCATACAGTCCATCATTCACGAGGATCATTTTTCCGGCAGCAGGCATATAAATTTGTTCCGGCTTAATGCCTTTGTGAACCACTTTTCGGTCGTGTATGGCTTTTAGGCCAGTAAGAGCCAAGAGGGCATTTTCCAGCGCCATGCGTTCCGAGAGGCGACCACCATGTTTCATGATCAAGTCCGAAAGCGTTAGCCCTTCGTAGTAAGCACTCACGACATAGGCCGTCGAGTTGGTAGCAAAAGCTTCTTGTACTTTTGCTACATTGGGGTGGTTCACCTGTTTCAGGGCATCTCCTTCTCGAAGCATCACTTCGATTCCACCTGCCAAGTCAAACACGGCCTGTGTAGTCATGGGCCTGATTTCGGTTTCCCCTAAGTTTCTCGATACAAGGTGTTTGGGGAACAATTCCTGAACCACCACCAACCGATCATTGGGGTCTTTTGCAAGGTAGGTAAATCCATTTCCACTCTGCCGAAGTACTCGGCCTACTGTATATTCGCCATTGAGGGTGGTATTAAGAGGAAGCGCTTGATCGCTTCGTGGGGTAACGTCTTCAAATAGACTATCCATGGCTAAAGGAACGATATGGTGGAAAGAAAAATGACATGCAGGAAACCAGCATCGCGAAGGTTCTGGAATATACGGCAATGAGGGGCTTGAATCCATCCTACCGTATATAAATCCTAACCGCAAAGAACATGAAAAGGACCCATGACGAGGTGTCAGAGTGATGATTCTTGCGAGGGTGAAGGATTCAGGGCGTATTGCGCATACTGAAGTCCAGTAATAACGGTAGAAAGTAAAGTAATCCACATCAAAAGAAGCATCGGCCACTGGGTAAGTAGGTATTTGCTGATGCTTGAAATCGAGGGAATGTGGGTGCAAATCAGCCAAACTAACACCCATCCCAAATAAACAAATTGAATAGTGGTTTTTACTTTTGCACTATACGACGTGGGAATGGACGTACTCTGTACCTCGGCCCAAGAGCGGAGCGCTGTGACAGAAAGGTCACGAATGCCAATCACTACCACAAACCACCACGGTATCTCTGGAACCAGAAAAGGGAGAACCGCAAAGGTGCCAAGAACAAATATTTTATCGGCCAGCGGGTCTAAAAACTGACCAAAACGTGATTTCGCCTTCCACTGACGTGCCAGTTTGCCATCCCAGTAGTCGGATAATCCTGCAATAATAAACACCATACCACCCAAAAGTCTTTTTTCCAACGTAGGGGTAAGAATCAGCCAAATAAACAGGGGTGTCAGCACAATTCTGCTGATGCTTAAAAAATTAGGAAGTTTTTTGGTCACAGGATAAGGTCATTCTGGTTGATGTTGTCGGAGTGCTTTTATGGCAGAAGTACCGCTGCATCACATGCGTTAGTACCACGTGCTGATCCCTAAATCTAATACTTTTTCGTCATACCATGTTGCGGAGTTGTAAAGAATTATCAAACAGGATAAATGGAACATGACATTCTGGCATGAAAAAGGTAATCGGCACATTGCTTGGTAGGGATATGTGCAGATCATAAATTTGTATAACAATCAACCTCAGAACATTAATATCATGGGAAAGATTATTGGAATTGACCTTGGTACCACCAACTCGGTTGTGGCTGTGATGGAAGGTAGCGAACCAATTGTAATTGCCAATGCCGAGGGTGGACGTACCACGCCTTCGGTTGTAGGTTTTAAAAAAGATGGTGAGCGGCTCGTGGGTGCGCCTGCAAAACGTCAGGCCATTACCAATCCCCAAAATACAGTTTTTTCCGTAAAACGCTTCATGGGACGCGGATACGATGAAGTGGGAGAAGAGTTGAAACAGGTTCCTTATCAGGTAGTACGGGGCGATAATGGCACTGCAAGGGTTAAGATTGAGGAGAAAATCTATACACCTCAAGAAATATCGGCGATGATCCTCCAGAAATTAAAGCAGACTGCTGAGGATTATTTGGGTGAAAAAGTGACCGAGGCTGTTATTACTGTACCCGCATATTTCAACGACTCGCAGCGTAAGGCCACCAAAGAAGCGGGTGAAATTGCCGGATTGACTGTAAAGCGTATCATTAACGAACCTACAGCCGCCGCCTTGGCATATGGTTTAGATAAGAAAAAAAGCCATATGAAAGTGGCCGTTTATGACTTGGGTGGTGGAACCTACGATATTTCGGTTTTGGAATTGGGGGATGGCGTATTTGAGGTGCTCTCCACAAACGGGGATACTCATCTTGGAGGGGATAACTTTGACCAAGTTTTGATTGATTACTTGGCGGATACGTTCAAAAAAGAAGAAGGTGTGGACCTTCGCAAAGACCCAATGGCCCTTCAACGCTTGAAGGAAGCCGCCGAAAAAGCCAAAATTGAGTTGTCTTCTGCTACCAATACCTCTATCAATCTGCCATTTATTACAGCTACTGCCGATGGTCCAAAGCACCTGAATATGGAAATGAGTCGGGGTAAATTCGAGCAATTGGTGGACCACTTGGTTCAGCGTACACTGGATCCGATGAAGAAAGCTTTGGCCGATGCCAAACTGAAACCAACCGAAGTGGATGAAGTGATTTTGGTAGGCGGTTCTACCCGTATTCCGAAGGTTCAAGAAGTGGTTGAAAACTTCTTTGGTAAAAAGCCAGACCGCTCGGTAAACCCAGATGAGGTTGTGGCTATTGGTGCATCTGTCCAAGGAGGGGTTTTGTCGGGAGACGTTACAGATATCTTGCTCTTGGATGTAACACCATTAAATCTAAGCATAGAAACATTAGGTGGTGTAGCTACTGTAATGATTCCGGCCAATACCACCATCCCCACCAAAAAATCAGAACGTTTCTCGACTGCTGCCGATAACCAGCCTTCCGTAGAGATTCATGTCTTGCAAGGGGACCGCTCGATGGCGATAGACAATAAGTCTCTTGGTAAGTTTTACCTTGAAGGGATTCCGCCTGCGCCACGAGGCATTCCGGCTATCGAAGTGATTTTCGATATTGATGCAAATGGAATTTTGTCGGTCACTGCAAAAGACCAAGCAACGGGCAAAGAAAAGAATATTCGGATAGAATCTTCATCGGGGCTTTCAGAGCAAGAAATCCAAAAAATGCGTGACGCTGCTTCTCAGCACGCCGAGGAGGACAAAAAACGTCGGGAGGAAGTGGAGAAATTCAATGGTGCAGATACCCTTATCTTCTCTTCGGAAAAAAACCTGAAGGACTATGGAGACAAAATCTCGACAGATAAAAAAGAGGCCATAGAAACAGCGCTTGCTAAGTTGAAAGAGATCCATGCAGCCCGTAATGGTAGCGAATTGGAGGGTGCAGTAAACGCCCTCAACGAAGCATGGGGCGCTGCCAGTGAAGAGTTGTACAAGGCACAATCCGAAGAAGCGGCAGCACAACAAGCCCCCAACGGCGAACCCGCTGGTGCTTCAGAGGATGCCGGAGTAGAGGATGCCAACTTTACCGAAGTCAAATAATTACTCCGGAACTAAATGAAAACGCCGAAAGAATTGGTCTTTCGGCGTTTTACGTGGTGCAAGTCGCTATAATGCCTTCCTTAAAAATGTGCTTGTACTGCAAACAAGAGATTTCTACCAGGCGCAACCAATCCGGCGCTATATGGGCGGTAGCGCTGATCCGTGAGGTTTTCTACCCCAGCACTAACCGTCCAGTTTGTATGAAACGGATAAATAGCCTTGAAATTTAGGGTGTACCAAGCAGGTGAAAATGGATTGCCATCAGCATCTTTGGCATAAAGGATTGGTTTCTGACGCTCCTCCTCGTTCAGGTTTTGATATGAAACTTCGGCACAGTAGGTAATGTTACCTTCCAAGGTCAGTTTTCCACGATGAAAGGAGAGGCGGGTGATGCCGAATGCCGGCGCAGCATGTCGCGACCGACTTAGGGTTCCATTGTCCATTTCTTCTTTACCCAATTGGTAGTTATACCGAGAAGACCACTGGAAACCCGCAGGTAGTTTAATTTCTAAGGCTGTTTGTACCCCATAAACGGTACCATATGCTGCATTCTGAATAGCATATACTTTGCTTGGTTGTCCGTTGTAGAGGATTGTTTCCTGTCCATTTACCGTAAATGGGCGTCGTACCATTGCATTGTCTAAATATGTATAAAAACCATTTATTTCCCATTTCACCCCTTTGCCAAATTGTTTTGAGAGGCTCAACTCTGCATTATAGGCATATTCTGCCTGTAGATTGGTGTTTGGAACCACCACTTCGCCACTGGCAAAGTCGAAAATTTTCCCAATGTCATCCACATTAGGGGCCCGAAATCCAGTACTGCCGATGGCATTGATTTTTAAAGTTGGGTTAGGGCTAAAAACCATTCCCAAACTCCCCGTCGTGGCTGCATTGTGTAATAACGATCGGGTGAAATCGAAGGGGAAAAAAGAAAGGTGGCGGGTAAAATCCGAAGAGATATCAAACGAATTCACCCGGATACCGGCCTGTGTTATCAAGTGTTCGGAGACTACAAACTGGAAATTTGCATAAAGGGCATAACTTTTCCAGTCGGATTGTGGGTATCGGTCAGGAACCAAGATCGGTGTACCACTGCGAATGTCCACAGCCGTTCCGGTAGAACTGACTTGGTTTAATACATATTCCACTCCATAAAATGCCCGATGTTTTTGGATGTTTTTCTCAAAATCAATATTTGCGGAATATGCCTGAACCTGTTCTAAATTGGTGCGTAATCGGAAATGACTAAACCGTCGGTCTATCCGGCTTTCTTCAAAATATTGCTCGGCCAGTCGGGCAGACATCCGATCATACACCTTGTTATAGCCGTTGTGGATGGCTGTTAGTTGGTTCATACGCCAGATTTGAGGACCATAGTTCCAAACAGCCGAACTGGGTAAACCATTAGACATCTCAATTAACCGATCGTACCTTGCATATTCAGAGGTTTCAGAATAATGAAAGCCATACTGTAGATCCCACTTGGATGTAGGGATAAATTTTATTTTTTGCATCAGGTTAATTTGAGAATATCCGCTTGGATTTTGTATCAGTGGATTGGGATTCTCCAGCATCCTGTCCACATTGTCAATTCGTTCTACATAGAATTTTTTCAGGTATTGATCAGGCCCATTTTTACCCATTTTTAGGTCTCCAAATTTCGAATAGGTAAAACTGCTTACCGATGCCCATTTTTGTCCGCCAATATTGGCATTAAAATGATGTGTAGCTTCTTGGTTGGCGGAAGAAAAACGAGATACTGTTTTTCCTGATATCAGCACATTTTGATCCAGTGCAAGTTGTGGTGATAAAGTCTGGAAACTCATTACTCCTCCAATAGCATCGCTTCCATAAATAATAGACCCAGGTCCAAAAAAGACTTCGGTGTTTTCGATGGCAAGCGGATCTAAGGAAATGACATTCTGGATATTTCCAGCTCGGAAAATAGCCGAATTCATCCGGACGCCATCCACAGTATAAAGCAACCGATTGGTGGCAAAGCCTCGAATCATCGGGCTTCCTCCGCCTTGCTGACTTTTTTGGATAAATACTTCTCCCGATGTCCCCAAGAGATCCGCAGTCGTTTGGGGGTTATACAAGGCAATATGGGGGGTGGAAATGTGCGAAATTCTGCTTGGAATCCCTTCCGAGCTTTGGCGCCAACGGGTGGCAGAAACCACCACAGCGCCCAATTCCGTTGTGGAAGCGGTTAAAAGAATCTCAAAATTCAGAGATTCCAGTACCGCATAAGTAACGGTTTCGGTTTTATATCCGATAACACGAATTTCTATTTTGGAAGAGGATTTAAAAACAGAAATATCCACTTGACCATTTACATTGGTAAGAGCATAGCCATTAGGAGTGTCACTACTGAGGCTTGCCAGGTTGATCGGAACATTGGTCTCTCGGTCTTTAACGGTGAGGGTTTGTGCATGACTTATACAGGCCGAAAAGATGATAAATCCAATATAGAATATGTTTTTCATGTGTTAGTTATTTACGTTTAAACAATACAGATGTTGTCCATCTTTACATGAAAGTGGACAGTAATATTATAGTAATTGTTTAAACTGCTTCGGGTGGTGGAACTGCAGGCGATATAAATAAAGATTGATATAGGGTAACTTTCCAGAAGAAGGGTTGGAGAGGGCCTGTCTTATTAAACAAGGCCCATTCTACGGTTTCAGGAAAGTAAAGGGTTTTTAAGTACTGATAAATTTGAATAACGGTCTGTTGATCGGTTTGTTTTTTATTAGAGATATGTCTTGTTAGAGATGTCAACTTTTTGTTAACCTCCGTTTCTTTCTTGTCCCACCAGCACCAATAATAAGTTGTATCACCCGTCACATTGATTTTTATAATATCGTACATATTTCCCCTGTACTCAAATTCTCTTTCATGCTCCCAGCGTAGTATCGTCTTTTGTTCTAAAAGGGTGAATTTTAACAAAACCAATTTTTTCTCTTCAATACCATGTGTACGCAGCGTTTGTACTTCTTGTCTGATGGTGTTTTTTTGATAATGAAGCAGCACCCAAAGGGCTGTGGTTGGGAAAAGGAGACCCAGTAATACAAGGAAATATAAAATTGAATAAAACGTGTTTATTTGAAATGTGCTTGTGCGTTTTAAATTGAAAGTAAGTAATGACATATTAGGTGCATTTCAAATCTTCCGCAACTACTCCGTGAACACATCTTTCACATTTCGTGCCGACTACAGATGGGGTCCCGTATGATGTCGCCCCCTACGGCGCTTGTGCAGGGTTGTTTTGCTTCGTTTTCTATTGTGATATCGCCCCTACGGAACTTTTCTCAACGGTAGGCAAAGATGCCTTTCATATCCTACCTAATTTAAGTGCGTGGTATGTCTATTGCATTTTTGAAATGCACCCCTTTACGGCATAAATGAGAGAATACTTCCTTTAGTTGGTACTTTTGCCGAATACTTTTTAAATCATAGCCCCAGTTGTGTTTAGGCCATGTGGAAGCCTGTGTTGGGACATGGCCTCCAATATAAGAATCAAACGATGGTAATATGGCCCTTACTTATACAAAAAAGGAGCCTCCACAAAGGAGGCTCCTTTCATAAAACGCCATAACCGATTAAGCAACATGTGCTGCGGTAGTGCCTCCTAACCATGCATCATCATTGCTGCCAGATTTTACCGGACGCATCGTCCACATGGGGACATCGCTGGTTCTAACCAATTTTTCGGTCACACTTCCGATTAATTCTTCCCATTCGCTGGTTACACCATGCGTAGCGATAACCACAAGGTCTCCATTGACCTCGGCGGTGTGTGCCCGGATGCTATTGACAATTGTTCCGAAATGGACCGAAAGGGCATGTTCGACTTCTGGCCCTGGTGTGGAAACATAGAATTTTTTCAGGGATTCTTCTGCCATTTGGTTCATTTCCGGATTGGTCTCCGCCAAAGAGGGCAATTGCATACCAAAGATATGTGGATAGTACCATTCTTCGATAACATACAAGGCATCTACCATTGCGCCATAAGCAGCGGCCAAGTGTTTGGCTTGTGTAAGCGCTGTACGACTATGATCTGAGAAATCAACCGGAACAACGATTCGTTTGATGTCTGCAGAGCCTTTTTGGTTTTCGTGAAGGGTAATAACCGGACATGTTGCGGTACGAACCAATTCTTCGGCAACCGATCCGAGCAGGAAGCGGCGCATACCACGCAGGCCGTGTGTACCCATTACAATCAAATCAATTCCATTCTCAGCCGCATATTCCGCAAGGGCAGGAGCAGCATGAATGTGGCCTTGGATGAGGCGATAGGTAAACGGAAGGACTTCGTTAGCAGGTTTTTCAACATGTTTCAACTTGTCCATCAGTTCGTCATCATTTGTGACTTCACCGTACAGATCCACATGCACCAGATGCATCTCTTGCGCGTCGAGCGTATGTGCGACTTTTAGCGCATAGTTTAGTGCAAAGTCTGCGTTCGTAGAGAAGTCGGTTGGGACGAGGATTTTGTTGATCTTCAACATTGTTTTGGGGGCTTATAGGTTTATGGATCTGGGGTGATCTTCGGGGGAAATATCCGGAATTGGAAAAAGGTTCGCTGTATGCCAATCTCTATTTGCGCCTACTACGTATCACCCACAAAACCTGTAAGCGTTTTTCTTACAACCGTTCAACCCGTCAAATGATCGTTTCGGAGAAGGACTTTTCCGGAAAGGGGTGGATTTGTTTATCTTGGAAACATGTTGTTTATCTTGGAAACATATAGGTGATGCCAAATACAAAAATCTTGTACTTTATCCCATTACTAAAGATTTTAATGGGATAAAGGGCGAATAGGTTCATTAAGATTCGTAAAAAAGCATCTGTGTTTGCCGCATTAAGTTACTGCGTCTATGAAGAAAATCTTGTTATGGGGCATATGGCTCCTCTTGTTGTCCTTACCAGACGTGTCTCCGGCGCAGGTGGGCTATGCGTTTGGAAGGAATAAAATCCGATATACCAACTTTAACTGGCAAATATTAAAGACAGAGCATTTTGACTTTTATTATTATCCCGAAATGGAAGACTTGGCCCATATAGGAGCGGCCATTGCGGAGGAATGCTATCTGGAATTACAGAATAAGTTCAATTTTTCGCTCTCCACACGGGTCCCAATGATTTTTTATGCCACCAATTTGCATTTTCGACAAACCAATACCATAGATGGCTTTATTCCGGATGGGGTTGGGGGCTTTTTTGAATTTATGAAGGGGCGTGTGGTTATTCCAGCAAATGGTGATTTGAACCGGTTTCGGAGAGTGATTCGACACGAATTGGTACATGTATTTACATTTAATAAACTGGCCCGGGTAATGCGGGACTATCGTAAACCGCCGGATCGCTTGCCGCCCCTATGGTTTACGGAAGGCTTGGCCGAGTTTTGGTCTGGCGAGGCCGATCATCAACACGAGATGATGATTCGGGATGCCGTTGCCTCCAATGCTTTGGTACCACTCGAAGATATAGACCGGATTTATGGGACGTATTTGATGTATAAACAAGGCGAATCGGTGTGTCGGTTCATCGCCGAAAAATGGGGGGACGAATATTTGCTTCGCTTGATCGAGGACTTTTGGAAGGAAATCTATTTCGACAAATTAATCGAGCGCACTCTAAAGATCCCGTATCGCAAGTTTGGTGAGGATTGGGAAGCATGGTTGAAAGCCCAATATTATCCGGAATTACAGTCCAATTTGCCGGCTTCGCGGGTCTCTCTTCCTGTTTTTTGGCGCGGTTATTTTATGAAACCTGTGGCTTATACCGATGCAAAAGGCCAACGTTGGGTGCTGACAAATGGCAGTTCTGGATCTACGGGTAGTCTCTTTAAAGCAAAAGTTAATGACCGTTATATGGTCGAAAAAAAACCTATGGTAATCCTTAAAGGTGAACGAAACGAGCGTTTTGAGGCTTTTCATTTTTTTGAAAGCAGGATGTCGGTCAACAAAAAAGGGCAATTGGCGTTTATTACCAAAAGTGGGGAACAGGACGTGGTGCATGTGATGGACGTAAATCGGAACACCGTAATAAATACCATTCGGATTCCGGAATTGGTGGCTATATATTCTCCGGCATGGCATCCAGACGGCAAACAATTGGTAATGACTGGGATTGAAAAAAGTGGATTTTCCGACCTTTATACCTATAACTTAGAGACAGCAGAAACGCGGAAAATCACCCACGATTCACATGATGATCGCGATCCAGACTGGTCGCCGGACGGTCAGCACATTGTATTTTCTAGTGATCGTTCTGGATATGGGAAAGGGGCCTATAATTTGTTTTTGATAGAACCCACGTCGGGCCAAATACAATACCTGACGCAAGGCTCGCAATTAGACATTAGCCCGAGGTTTAGCCCAGATGGTCAATCGGTGGTGTTTATCCGAACCGAGAAAGAGCAACAAAAATGGAAAGCACAGAATGCTTGGGTGGTTTCGGTGAAGGAGCAAAGACAACAAACGCGCCTCACCCACACCACATCGGTTCTGTTTGATCCCTATTGGACCTCGGATGGTCAGTTGTTGGCGACGGCCATGGATGGGTTCCGGTTTCAGGTCCGGGCTTTTGGAAAAATAGATTCCCTGCTTCAGATACAAGAAAGCCCCTTATTACGACCTGTAACCAATACATTACCTCCTCCTATGTGGGCAAAGGTAGAGTCGGGACAAGCCGAGATCTCCAATAGTCCGTATCGTCGCCGATATAGTCTTGATGCAGCACAAACAGTCATTAATCAGACCGCGTTGTATGGCACCAATGGCGGAGGTTATATGGTGTTTTCGGATATGCTGGGGAACGATTATTTCCTTGTAACCTTGTACAATACGTCCAGAAATCAGCGGGACTTTTTGCGTTCCATGAGTTTTTCAGTTTCTCGTTATCAGTTTCAGAAACGCACAAGCACGGCCTACGGGGTTTACCGGAATGGCGGTTTGCGCTACGACCTCACCGATCCAGACGCTGCGGCGGTCTATCCGGCTGTTTGGGAGAATGAGTTGGGTGGGTATGGTGCGCTTTCATACCCCATCAGTTTTTTTGACCGCTTAGAAATTGCTACCGGATTGAACTGGAGTGATAAACACGTTTTAACCAAAGACCTCCGCCGAAAAGCTTTATTGCTTTCAAATACGGTTTCATTTGTCCATGACTCGGCTTTGTATGGTATGAATGGTCCGATAGATGGTTTTCGTGCCAACCTGTCAGCCGGATATACCACCGATGTCTGGCGTTCAAATGTAAGTTATTATACGCTCATCGCCGATGTACGTAAGTATTTTCGACTTACACCCACAATCACGTTCGCCATTCGGGGTATGGGACGCATGAACGAAGGGCGCGAAGCCCGTCTGTTTTATATGGGAGGATCGTGGGATTTACGGGGTTATCCGTTATTTGACATTCGGGGCAGCAAAACCTGGTTTGGTTCTGCGGAACTTCGCCTCCCAATTATTGAAAATCCTTCGGTTGTTGCGCCTGTTTTGGCTCCCTTTGGCATTGCAAACCTACGAAGTGCCCTCTTTTTTGATGCAGGCCACGCATGGAACAAAGGTTACCGGTTTCAGGAATCCCAACTGTTTACCGGAAAGACCCATTTTTCAACGGGTTTCGGATTTCGGCTAAACCTTTTTGGAGGCTTGCTGTTGCGCTACGATTTGGGTTGGCGGCTAAATGAGGAACTTCGGGAAAAGCAATGGTTTCGTCAGTTTTTATTCGGTTGGGATTTTTAAGGACAAAGACTATGCGCCTATTGAAGCAGCATCTTGCCCCCGCAAACATATTTCAGTTATGGCAAATATTGCTATTTGTCTTATTGGTTTTACAGGGCTGCGCAAGTGTGAAAATACCAGATATACAACCCCAAAACGGAGACTGGTTCAAGGAAGACGGACCGGAGGCTGGTTATTATACCGCACACGCATTTAGTGGGCCATTAGAAGTGGCATGGCAATATAATACTGCCTCTGGCATGGGGCCGTCGGCAGTAATGGCTTCGGGTGGGGTTTTATTGGCTGCTACACTGAAGGGTGAAGTCCATGCGATTGGTACAGAACGTGGGCGAAAAATAGGCTATGTACCCCTTGGGGAAGGCATTCGTGGAATTCCTGTTCTGGCTGATGATCTGATGTTGGTGGCTGGTACGAGTGGCCGATATCATCTGACAGCATACCAATATACCCGTGCTTCCGTAAAATGGAGAAAGAAAGGACTGAAAAGCGAAACAGGTTTGTTAAAAGTTGGAAACTGGGTGTGTTTTGTGGACGCGGATGGAACGGTGTATGCAATAGACCCGACGGACGGGCGTGAAACCTGGAAAACTACATGGCTAACGCAACCAAAGGCTATTTATGGAACCCCCGTTTTGGAAAGTGGGAAAATCCTGCTGGCTTCAGCTTCTGGCGAAATTGGGGCTTTAAATGCTGAAACAGGCCGTGTCGTTTGGAAAAAAAACGTGGGGGAACCCATTTTTGCAGCACTTTCGGTGCAAAAAGAAAAGGTGGCGGTTTCTACCATGCGCGGGCGTTTGTACTTTTTGAACGTCAACAACGGGGAGGAAATCTGGCAATACAACCTACATAACGAAGCGGTTCGGTTTGGGACAGCTGCACTTGGGCCGGATGGCGTGGTCTTCGGTGGAAGTGATGGATGGGTTCGTAAACTAAACATCACCAATGGAACTTTGGCTTGGGCATTAAAAACCGAAGGTGCTTGCACAGCGCCGCTGTTTTGGGCTGGAGCCGAGGTGTTTGCAGGGTGCCAGGATAAAATCCTATATCGGATTTTGGCTACTTCGGGTGAATTGACAGGCCGTTTGCTATTAAAGGGTCGTATAAAATCGGTACCTATATTGCATGACGGGCGGCTTTTTGTGTCGTATGAACCGAATCAATTGGTGGCAATTGGGCGCCCCGTTCAGAAGTCCCGATCCGCTAATCCAGATTAAATAATATGAAATACGTTTTGGTATGGATCCTGATTTTGGCAGGGCTAGAGTGGGTACAAGCACAAGAAATGAGCCGGCTTTCGGTTCAAGCGAGCAATACCCATGTGGTCTTTATTCGTTTGCCAGAAAAAAGCCTAAGGGTCGAGCGTGATACCGTACTTGCCTTACCCGCCGGAGCGTATCCGGTAGGGGTTTGGGTGCGATGTGGAGGCACTTTGGTCGAAAACGAAGCGATCATAACGTTTGATTCCACCATCCGATTGGTGGCAAATGAAGAGACAAAGCTACAAGCCCAACGATTTGCCCGTTTTGAACTCGTGAGCCTTCCATTTGGAGCAGAAATTCACGCTGGTTGGAAATACTTGGGCACAACTCCTATAACCATTATTAGAGAAATGCAATCGCTGCCCGTTTCTGTACAGAAAAGCGGATTTGTTCCGGTAGAAACCACGTTGTCTCCTTGTAAACGTACCACATTAACCCTTGAAAAACAGCATAAAGACTCCCTGAAAATTTCCCTGTTGCAAAAATTACCTACCAAAGAATACCGCTGGCTTTCTGTATTAGGCGGAACGGCCACAATTGCCGGATTGGTATATTCGGTTCAAAATAAGTTTAAGGCAGATGACCTCTATGATCTATATAAAGAAAGTGGGGACCCCACCTTACGACCTCAAATTAGGGCATTAGACACCAGAGCTGGCTGGGGATTGGCCATTGCTCAAACCGGATTGGTTGTTGTTGCGATAAGACTTGTCTTGAAATGAGCGGGCTTTTGCACGTTCATAATATGAAGATGCGTTTTTTCGGAACCGCCTTTTCTCCTCATCGTTAGGCAATACTAAAAACCCTAAAAGATCATGAGCTTAAAATCCAAACTTTCCGAAGAACTCAAACAAGCGCTTAGGGCCAAAGACCAAGCGAAACTCCGCACACTCCGGGCACTCATCTCGGCGTTACAACTAAAAGAAATTGAAGATCGGCAAGGCGGCGAGGCTGTTCTGACGGAACAACAAGAATGGGCCGTTCTACAAAAGCAAGCCAAACAACGCAACGACTCGATTGCGCAATTCCGGGCTGCCGGGCGTGAAGACTTGGCCCATACCGAAGAAGAAGAACTCCAGATCATCCAATCTTATTTACCTGAGGAATTAAGTGATGAGGAAATTTTGGTCGTTGTCCGTCAAACGATCGAAGAAACAGGCGTTACCTCCGCCAAGGAAATGGGGAAACTGATGGGTGCTGTAATGGGTAAATTAAAAGGAAAAGCCGATGGAAAACGTATTCAGTCTGCCGTTAAGTCGTTGTTGTCCTAATAGCGAATCAATCAGGATAATACCCGCATGACCTTATCCCGCCCTTTCCTGCCGCTGCTTTTATTACTACTGGGCAACGTTGTAAATATGCGAGCCCAACAAGTTTCAGAAGGTAAAATACAACATTTTCCGAAATTTGATTCCAAGTACGTGGAGCCACGACCTATTGCCGTATGGCTTCCAGAAGGCTATTCCCCGAAGAAGAAGTATGCTGTTTTATACATGCACGATGGACAAATGTTGTTTGACTCTACCATCACCTGGAATAAACAGGAATGGGGGGTTGATGAAACAGTAAGTGATCTAATCCGCAGCAAAAAAATCCGTGAAACCATTGTAGTGGGCATTTGGAATAATGGTTCTAAGCGCCATAGTGAATATTTTCCGCAAAAGCCTTTTGAGTCTATGCCACAGGCACGTCAAGACTCCCTTTATGCGTCTAACCGAACCAATGGGAATACACTTTTTGCAGCAAAGGTGCAATCCGATCAGTATTTGCGCTTTTTGGTGTATGAGCTAAAGCCGTTTATAGACCGAAAATTTTCTACTCACAAGGGGCGGGCGCATACTTTTATTGCGGGTTCCAGCATGGGTGGCCTTATTTCCCTTTATGCCATCAGCGAGTACCCACATGTTTTTGGAGGGGCGGCATGTATCTCCACCCATTGGCCGGGCGCTTTTGCTCCGGAAATGAACCCAATACCAGCAATGTTTTTTGCATATATGCAAGAAAAACTACCATCACCCAAAACACACAAATTATATTTTGATTATGGAACCGCTACTTTAGATGCGTTATACGAACCGTATCAACAAAAAGCGGATGCGATCCTGATGGCAAAAGGGTATAATGCGGAAAACTGGCAAACCCTGAAATTTGAGGGGGAAGACCATTCGGAGCGGGCATGGCGTAAAAGATTTCATCTTCCATTACATTTTCTGTTGGGTACACCGAAAACATCACGCCTATAATGGCCCGAATCGTATTATACATTGCCATAAGCATGGATGGCTACATTGCCGACGAGCAGGGAGAAATGGACTGGTTAGAACAATTCCCCAATCCGGCCCAAGAAGACTATGGTTATGCCCATTTCTTGTCTGGCGTGGAAGTCGTGGTGATGGGCCGGAAAACGTATGAGCAAATTTTGTCTTTTGGCGTTGACTGGCCCTATCCCAAACAGAAAACCTATGTGGTTTCCCGAAATGTATTGCTTGACATCAATTCGCCACATACGTATGTAGTGTCATCGAAGGTGGGGCAATTCCTAAGAGATTTGAAAGAACAGTCCGTTAAAGATATATGGCTGGTTGGCGGTAGTAAATTAAACACCTATTGTCTGGAAGAAGGGGTTATTGACCGACTAATCCTTACCCAAATTCCAATCCTTTTGGGAAAAGGTAAACGCTTGTTTTCGCCCATTCCTCAATCATCGTCATGGCATCTGGATCAGGCCTCCTCCTATCAAAATGGGGTGGTTCAGTTGATATATCATGCCCTTTATTAACCCATTTTGTAGGTTTTGATGGATTATTTGATGAGAAAATTCTGGTTGATTGCACTACTTTGGACCGTAGGCGCCGAAAGTAGCACTTCTCAGCCCAAGAGCAGAGCAAATGGGTCACCTGCAAGCAAAGAATGGGTGTCTGATTATGGAACTTTGTTGACGAAGATCGTCACGAAAGATGGGTTGATTCGTTACCAAGTTCTCCATAAAGAAACAACCGTTTTTCATTCGGTATTGCGTGCGGTGGAAACCTACGATGCCCGAAAGCTTCATACAGATGAACAGAAGTTGGCGTTCTGGGCGGATGCGTATAATGTACTCATGCTTAAAAACCTGTTGGAGTCACCCAATATTTCCGATATTATCCGTTCTGGTAAGGCCGATGCTTTTTTTAAAAAGCCATTTTTGGTGGCAGGAATGGGGTTAAGTTTGGATCAGATTGAGCATGGAATTTTACGCAGGCAAGCAAATATTCAGGTACCAGAGTACCTACGTGTAGGAAAAGTAGATCCACGACTTCATGTGGCTTTGAATTGCGGCGCCTTGTCTTGTCCGGCCTTTTTACCAGTCCCACTAAGCAAGGGGCCAATGGAATTACAGCTCAAAAAAGCAATGGCCGCTTTTGTAAATAGCCCGCAACACTTTCGATTAGACAGACAAAGAAACGAATGGGTTATTACTTCGTTGGTTCAATGGTTTGGGCCTGATTTTGACCTTTCTGGCAAAAAAGCGGGAGACTTTTTGGTAGGCTTTATGTCTTCTAATCGTTCGGATTATGTTCTTATGAAGAAAATGCTCTCTGGAAAAGATGGAAAAACACTTGCGGCATTGACTCAGTTCGAAGGGAAAAAAGTCCGTTTTGCCTATGACTGGCAGCCCAACCGTGCCAAAGAATGATTTAACGACGGAGTACCGCCCGTAAAAACCGTCCAATTTCACTGCCCCGGATATCTTGAGTCCCGTCCGTAAATACTTCGATCAGGTACGCCAAGTGGGCATCCTCATCTAACGTCGCTGCATGTTCGTTAATGACGTTTAATAAATCTCGGAGTTGTTTGCCATGTAATGCAGCAGGAGTGTGAGTGTCCGGGTCTTGCTCTTGGATCCAGTGGGCGGCTGTTTGGGGAGGTGGCACTTCAGAGGCGCTATGAGCCGCTTTATACGCTCCTAAAGAATCGCCAGAAGGGGCCATGAGCATTGGCATAGACAGCACAGGGGATGTTTTTTGCAGGAAAACAGGCTCTATTAGAATTCGGCCTAAAACAATGGCCGATTGCGGGTTTAGAGGATAAGCGAGATGGGGGGTGAGACGCTTTCCATCCAGCCAAGTACCATTGTGGCTCCCCAAGTCCATTATGTGCCAGAGGCCATTTTCTAAATAGATGCGGGCATGTTTACGACTAAGCAGGCAGCCTGGATCATCGAGCTGGATCTCGCATTGTGCCGATCGCCCCAGTATAACGACTTCTTTTTGTATCTGAACCTCATGTGGAAGGCCGTTCAGCGTATATTTCAGTAACATATCATCATAAACTTCTTGGTAGCAAATAAATAAGATTCAAATCTCATGCCATAGTTTAGCAGACATAAAAAAAGATCGCCCATTGGTTGAATGAACGATCTTTTTAAGAAGATTGGATGGCTCCCTTTAGAAAGCGATACTTCCTGCTAGGACTACCCGTTGCATCGTTTTGGTAGCAATCATCGGTATGGCCAATGGGTTTGTTTCTGCCGGCAATTCAAAACTTGGTTCGTCGGCATCCAATTTCACAATACGGCGTGCTTGAGAGAAACGAAGGCCGGGCGAATTGCCATAGCTGTCCAGATTTGCAATGACCACTCGATTCCGGGTTGAAGAGATATGGAGGAATTCGTTATCGCCTACATATATCCCTACATGACGACCGCTGCTGCTATAACGGGAAGAAAACAAGATGAGGTCACCGGGTTGGAGTTGACCTTTGGAAACACGTTCGCCTGCGCCAGATTGTCCGCTGGTGTTGCGCGGTACCGAAACGTCAAAAACATCTTGCATCACTTGTTGAACAAAAGCCGAGCAGTCAATACCACGCCGGGAAGTTCCCCCAAACCGATACGGAACACCGCGCCATTTATCCGGCATTGTACGAAGCATTGCCTTGGCACGAGAGATCGGCATCGGTTTAGGGCCGGGCATTTCCATGACCAATCCATCAACTGAACGATTTGTTACAACAACAGCGGCAGAAGAAGTTCCAACGCTTGAAAGGGCCACCAACACAACCAGACTGAGAGCAGACAATAATCGGGATGAATCCATAAAAAAATAAGTTTTTGATGCCCACATGAAGATGATTGCACGTGGATCATCGGTGAAGGAAACGATTTAGACTGCTGGTCTTAATAATGGGGGTTTAAACACATGTACAAAGATAGGCGTTTTTAGGCGTTTAAACCAAATTCAGAGGATAGACAAGATAAACATGTTCATGTTTTCTTCATTGAAAATGGATTAATTAATTAAATCTTGGCCAGAAATTTGCAAAAGAACGATCCTGGATCCGCAACATTTCCGTTTTTGTCCTTTACTTTCTATTTGTCGTTCGCGGCTATTCGCTTATACCCAACCCTAAAATCTCATGATGATGCGCTTGATTCGTCCATCCTTGTTCGGGAGTTTTGCCCTTTTTTTCGTTGCCGTCCCTTTTCTCTATAGTCAGGTTTCATTACCCAGAATTTCAGATATGGTTTTGGCGGATGTTCAGGATGATGCCGCCGATGTGCTTGTATTGTTCCGTGAAATGCCGGATTTGTCGGAAGTAACAACTCTACCGACTAAGCAGGCAATGGCCGAAATGGTATATGCACGCCTCCGTTTGACAGCAGATCAGTCTCAGCAAGTGGTTAAGAATTGGTTGGACCTACACCAATTACCATATAAAGCATTTTGGGTGGTCAATGCCCTGTCATTGACGGTTAACCGTGAACAATTAGAACAATTAGCCGCATTCCCTGAAGTTCAGCACATCACCAGTGATCGGGCAGGAATTCATATGGCCAAAGTCCAGATGGAGCCTATTTCACCTCCTGCGGGCATCGAATGGGGTATTAGTAAGACACGTGCCGACCAAGTTTGGACCTTAGGCATTAAGGGGAAAGGAGCGGTTGTGGGTGGATTAGATACGGGTTTCAAATGGGACCATCCGGCAATCAAATTGCAATACCGAGGCTGGGACGGGGTAAACGCTGCACATAATTATAATTGGTTTGATGGTGTTAAGCAAAACAGTCCTTTAAACCCAAGCGGTTCCAATCCTTGTGGCTTAGATCTTAAAGTACCTTGCGATGACGATAACCACGGCACGCATACGATGGGTACGATGGTTGGGTTGGATGGCGATAATATAATAGGTATGGCGCCAGAAGCGAAGTGGGTGGCCTGTCGCAACATGGAACGTGGATGGGGAATGCCATCTTTCTATCTGGCTTGTTTCCAATGGATGCTGGCGCCTACCGATGTAAATGGTCAAAACCCAGATCCGTCCAAAGCTCCACACGTGATCAATAATTCGTGGTACTGCGCACCAGAAGAAGGATGTCCGTCGCTTGCTGAATTGATCCCATTCGAGACCGCCGTAAACAATTTGCGTTCATCAGGTATTATGGTGGTGGTTTCTGCCGGAAATTCAGGGCCAGCCTGCGGAACTGTTCAGTATGGTCCGGCTATTTTTGAAAAATCATTTAGTGTGGCTGCAACGAATATAAACAACGAAGCCGCTTCTTTTAGTTCACGTGGACTGGTTACGTTCGATGCCAGCAACCGGATGAAACCCAATATTGCTGCACCTGGACATAACGTGCGTTCCAGCATCAGAGGTGATGCCTATGCTGCCTTGAGTGGAACCAGTATGGCAGGTCCGCATGTGGCCGGAATGGTTGCGCTGATGATCTCTGCGAATCCCAAGCTGGCCGGGCATGTGGATCAGATCGAACAGATTATTAAAGAAACTGCTGTACCTCACACGACTAGCGAAACCTGTGGTGGCGTTTCGGGTACACAAATTCCCAATCCGGTTTTTGGATATGGGCGCATAGACGCTTTTGCAGCAGTGAACAAAGCCCTTTTGGTTGCCTCCGAAGTTGAAGAGCAGCCCCAGCAATTTGTCCTAACGCCGCCTTATCCCAACCCATTTAATCCCTCTACCCGATTAACCCTGACGGCTGAAAAAGCAGAACGGGTAAATGTTTCGGTTTTTGATGCACTTGGTCGTAAAGTAACAGAACTTTTCGACGGTGTATTGGCTGCACAGGAAACCAAAGCGTTTTTGTTTGAAGCCCAAAACCTGCCGAATGGCCTTTATTTCATACGTGCAACCGGCACCACACAATCGCACGTCCGATTGGCCACATTGCTCAAATAAATGGGAGGGACATGGAGCCGCAAACCGCCGTTTCGGAGGATTGGTTACAAGCACGACTTGCGGAAGTGCTTGGGCATCCAAGGGCGCCAATGTGGAATTTCGCCTGTTCTGATCGCTTAACCCATTCCGATGCAATGCCATTACGGATGTTATGGCAAAAAATGCGGATGCATTCCGATCGAAAAGTAGCGGATTTGCCGTTTTTACCAGACTGGCTTTTGCCTTGGTTATTGGAGAAGCGCATCGTAACGCCCGCTTTGCAAGAACGAATACCTGTGGGATTTGATGTCTTAACCCACTGGATGGACTTGCCAACTGCCAATCGGCGTGATCTCGTGGAGCATTTGGCACAGTGGGTTGCGGAAGATGTAACATACGACCAGATGATGATCTACGGAAGTTCCGGCACAACAGGTACTCCGTTATTGATCCCTAAGACGCCTTATGCCGTTGCCCGCTATCAATTGGCCCTTCAAAGTGCATTTTTGGCTTATGGCATAGACCCTGGATTTCGTGCAGGCACTGTAGGCAATGCACTTCTATGTGCGCAGCGGCATACCATTATGTATGCTGCACCACTTGCAACGTGGGAAAACAGTATTCATATGAAGGTTAACCTACACGATAATGCTTGGCGTAGCCTTTCTGATCGTGCCGCATTTTTGACCGAATATGATCCACCTGTTTTGACCGGAGATCCCATTTCCTTTGCCGAATTGTTGCGGCTTAATATGCCTTTGCACCCTAAAGTATTCGTTTCCACGGCACTCCAGATGCCTCACCCCCTTAAGAATGCCCTTACCGAGCGTTATGGTTGCCCTGTCATTGATTTTTATGCGATGAATGAAACGGGACCGATTGCCTTTGCTTGTCCGAATGATCAGGGATTTCATGTATGTATGCCGGATCTCTTTGTGGAGGTTTTGGATGCAGATGGTTTTCAGACTTCTTCTGAAGAATGGGGGGAGGTAACCGTGAGCGGAGGTGGAAATGATTTTCTTCCCCTTTTACGCTACCGAACGGGTGATAGGGCCTGTCTTGTGGAAGGTTTATGCATGTGTGGAAGTTGGTGGCCCAGACTTGTGGGATTGGAGGGACGTAAACCCGTTCGATTATTGACGCAAAATGGTGCGTTGGTAAATGAGGCCGATGTCTCTAAGATTCTTCGGTATTGGCCAGTGGTGGCTTTTTCATTACACCAAGACCAGAATCTGGACGTACAAATGTGTATTCGATGGTTGGAACATCCGCCAGTAGATGTTTCGGGGTTGGTATCGGAGTTGATGGCCTTATTTGGTGGGGGGCGGGTAACACTGCACGAAGATAAAAAATTAGGGCAAGAACGAAAGCCCTTGCCCTTCAGTTCGTGGTGCGAAGATACGCCCCTTTCGCCCTAAAGTTCGTTCCGAATGATGCGGAAGAAGTGGTCGAATCGAGGACGGGCTTTAGCTATGTCCCAAGAGAACAAGATGAAAATGGCTTTTCCGACGATGTGGTTTTCTGGAACAAATCCCCAAAAACGGCTGTCTTCCGAGTCATCGCGGTTATCACCCATCATCCAGTAATAGTTCATGCTAAAGGTGTAACGATTGGTTTTTACACCATCTATTTCGAATGTGTTGTTGCCAAGGTATTTAAGTTGATGGCCTTCATATGTTGTAATGGCACGGTAGAACATCAACCAATTTTGCTCGGTTAGTGTAATGGTTGCGCCTGCTTTTGGAATCCAGACTGGGCCAAATTGGTGCGGATTCCAGTTGTTACCTTTCGGAAACATGATCGAGGGCATGGCCACGTCTTTTTCGTATAATGCAGGTGTGACCGAGGTGATGTAACCATCCTGAATCATTTTTTGTGCCTCATTCCACGTCATGTTGTCGTCTAAAGTGGTTTTATTGCCATCCTGATAATTGATGGTCCACTTTTGTTGCATATTTAACGGCTGGTTCAACTTCTTGCCATTAATAAACACCTGCTTGTTTTCGATCTTCAGGGAATCTCCCGGCATACCAATCAGACGTTTAAGGTAAGGCGTTTTGTAGTCCACGACATTTTCTTCAGGGGGCAGGTTGAAAATCACAACATCGCCCCGTTTTATACTACTAAAACCGGGTAAACGGTAATAGGGAAAGGTGACTGACTTGATAGGGATGTTGACCAGCGGAATGCCGAGGGTCATAGGCAGGCGAGGACCATAGTGCAAATTGGACGAAATGATGTATTCTCCCGCCATCACTTCACCTTCCATCGAAGGGGTCGGGACGACAAAAAAGCCGAAGAGTAGGTTCCGGAAAATCACCACAAATGTAACGGCAAAAACAATGGTCTCAACCCACTCGCGTAGAATACTTTTTTTGGGTTGATTTTTTTCCGCTTCCCTCGATTGACGACGGGAAATGGTTGGGGCTTTGGTCTTATTTGGGGTTGACATTAGAAGAAGAAAGGTTTTATGGACGTTATACGATGATTCCGCTTACGCAAAAAAACGAGAATGTTGCGCACCCGGCTTACTCAATTTTTAGGAAGATACGTTCCATTCGAGGGATTCCTGTTTGCGAATCTGACGAATACAATACTCGTGTCGCTTTTCCTATAAGATGGTCTTCCGGAACAAATCCCCAAGATCTGCTATCGGAAGAAGCGTCGCGATTATCACCTAAAACAAAATAATAATTTTGACGGAAAGTGTAGGCTCGGATGTTTTTGCCATTGATCCACAATTGTTGGTTTTTCCAAACAACCTCCTCATTTCCTTCAAACCGTGTAATGACCGTTTGATATAATGGCCAATTATTGGAATTTAGCTCTATTGTTTGGTTTTTACGCGGAATATTAATGGGTCCGTATTCATCATATGAAAACCCAGAATGCTTGGGGAAAATCTGGTCGGGCAAGGCTTTCCGGACATATGGAGCAACCATCGAAACATAGGGTAAACTTTTGAGAGACTCTATGGCAGCCACCGATGCAGATACCAGTAAAACATTTGGGGAAATGCGATAACGAATCTTCAGGTCTAATGCTTCAATGCGTGCAGGAGGAATGACCGTTTCTTCATCAATAAGCGTGACAAGCCAATCTTGGGCTTGCAGAGACGTTAGTGAAATGGGCTTTCCGTTGATACTTAGTTGCTTTTCACGTATCTGCAACGAGTCGCCGGGCATCCCTACTACCCGTTTAACATAAGCCGTTTTGAGGTCGGTTGTGCGATGCTCAGGCGGATAATTGAAAACAATGAGGTCATTACGCTGGATACTGCCTAAACCGGGTAAACGGAAATAAGGAAAAACATCCTCCGACAATACCCAATTGGTAAAGGGAACCGACAGGGATTGGGGAAGTCTGGCACCATAAGCCACCTTCGAGACCAGAATCATATCCCCTCTTAGCACACTATAGGACATCGAAGAAGAGGAAACGCCAAAAGGGACAAAGAGCAACAAACGTACCAGTAAAGACACCAGCAAAAAAAACAAGGCAATCCTGAGGGACCTGCGAACATCCCTGATGAGGGGCCTTTTTGGAATGGGTGGTTCTGTTTTGTGGGTTAACATATCGGTACGTCATAATCGTTAGACCACTCCATAAGTTCCAGACTGACGGACCTATTGTTGTAAGGTATAGGTCGTTTAGCGCGTGTTCTTGATGGAGTAGCTGCATGGAACAAAGAAAAAGGCGCACCCCAAGTACGCCCTTTTACATGTTGCTTTGAGGCTTACCGGACGAGGCTCCATCCTTTCTGGATCATTTGTTGGGCCTTTTTGTATTTCATTTCTACTACTTCGCCCGTAGTGGGATTCATAACCTTCACCTGATCGTTTCGGCTGATTTTTTCTTCTTTGTTCCGAACAACCGGGGCTTGTTTAACGGTTGGGTCTTCTTTGGCCTGACCTTCTCTGTACACATCATCGGCACCTGCTCCAAAGCCACTTTCTGCTTTTGCCTGCGTAGCTTTTGCTCGTTTACTATCTAAGCGCGATGTTTTTCTGACCGTTTCGGCGCGTTCCCGTTCTTGTACCAACAATCCGGAGCGGAATACAATACTGAGTGCCTGTTCGTTTAGGTCGTTCAATAAGTCGGTAAAGAGGTTAAAAGCTTCCACTTTATATTCAACCAAGGGGTCTTTCTGACCATAGGCGCGGAGGTAAATCCCTTCTTTCAGGTCGTCTAATTCGCGGAGGTGTTCAACCCAACGGTCGTCAATTGTGGAAAGAATGGCGGCACGTTCAAGTGCATCATTCACTTCTTGGCCATTGGTGGCGAGTACTTGCGCTACATCTACCACCACCCGAAGGATTTTTCGCCCGTCGGTAAAGTCCACCACAATTTTTTCCGGCGGTTCGGTCGCGTTTTTAATCATCTGTTCAACGCCATGATGGAAGCTTTCAGCCAACAGTTGACGTTTTGCGTGGTAAGCCGCTTCTGCTTGTTTATAGACAGATTGCGAGAGGGCTTTTTCCGTAATGTTTTGGAATGCAACCGGATCTAATTCCAAAACAAGTGCAAACTGACGCAAGACTTCATCGCGCAAGCCATCAAGGTCTTTGGAGGGTACATACTGGCGGGCAATCTCGTCACAGGTATCTTGGAGCATCTGTAAAATATCGCCTCTCAGTCTTTCCCCTTTTAGTGCGTGCATTCGGCGGTCATAGATGACATGGCGTTGTGCATTCAAAACATCATCAAACTCCAATTGACGCTTTCGGGTAGAGAAGTGGTTTTGTTCCACCTTAGTTTGTGCACGTTCTATACTCTTGGTAACCCAGGGGTGTGTAATAACCTCTCCTTCCTCCATGCCCATCTTGTCCATCACCTTGGCGGTTCGGTCGTGTCCGAAAAGCCGCATTAGGTCATCTTCCAACGAGACATAAAACTGACTTTCGCCCGGATCACCTTGGCGGCCAGATCGCCCGCGTAATTGGAGGTCTATCCGGCGGCTTTCGTGGCGTTCGGTACCCAAAATCGCCAATCCGCCTAAGTCCGAAATTCCTTGGGCCAGTTTTATATCCGTTCCTCGGCCTGCCATGTTGGTGGCAATGGTAACTGCGCCCCGCTGGCCAGCCTCTGCAACAATGAGTGCTTCCGCCTTTGCACGATCCACTTTCGCATTCAAAACATTGTGTTTAATGCCTTTACGTGTGAGCAGGCGGCTCAACATTTCGGAAACTTCTACTGAGGTTGTACCGACGAGAACAGGCTGGCCCTGTTGTTGATATGCTGCAATTTTATCTAAGACCGCGTTATATTTTTCGCGTTTGGTCCGGAAGACCAAGTCTTCCATGTCCTTCCGGGTAATGCTACGGTTCGTGGGGATAACGTTTACTTCTAACTTATAAATAGAGAAGAATTCCGCAGATTCTGTCTCGGCAGTACCGGTCATTCCCGCCAGTTTCGCATAGAGGCGGAAATAATTTTGAAGTGTGATGGTGGCATAAGTCTGGGTAGCCGCCTGTACCTTTACATTTTCTTTGGCCTCAATTGCTTGGTGTAGCCCATCCGAATAGCGGCGTCCGGGCAAAACCCGTCCCGTTTGTTCATCTACAATCAGGATTTTATCTTCCTCCACAATGTACTCAATGTCTTTTTCATAGTAGGTATAAGCGCGTAGTAACTGGTTAACAGCATGTATCCGGTCTGCCTTTTCTGAAACTTCGGCATATAATTGGCGTTCCTTTTCTTGCCGGTTTAGCTCGGCCCGTCGTAGGACCTCCCGTCGGATATTGTCACGCTCCTCGCCTTCAAGGCTGGCCCAGTCTTTTTCAGCGGCAGCAATTTCAGTATCAATTTCGGCTTTAATACGGGCAATGCCTTCGCCCACATCGGGGAGTACAAAGAAATTTTCGTCGTGGTTGGCCAATTGTGCCACATACTTTCGGCCCATTTCGGTCATTTCCAGCGAGTGGTTTTTCTCGTCAACAGCATAATACAAGGCTTCATCCACTTCCGGCATGCGTTTGGCATTATCCTGTAAGTAGAAATACTCCGTTTTTTGTAGAAGTGGGGCAACGCCGGACTCGGTCTTTAACTTGGTTAGGGCTTTGTTTTTGGGAAAGCCTCGGTGTGCCCGTAACAAGGCCAATCCTGCATCATCGGCTTTATTGGCTGCAAGGTGTTTTTCGGCATCGGCCACAAAACGTGCCACTAATCGGACTTGGGCATCTACAAGTTTTTGAACAAAAGGTTTATATTGTGCGAACTGACCTTCGGTGGCTTGGGGAACAGGACCGGAGATGATCAGCGGCGTTCTGGCCTCATCAATCAATACCGAGTCAATTTCGTCCACAATGGCAAAGTTGTGCGCCCGCTGCATCAAGTGTTCGGGTTCAACCACAAAAGAGTTATCCCGTAGATAATCAAAACCAAATTCGTTATTCGTTCCATAGGTGATATCGGCATCGTAGGCAGCTTTACGGCCTTCCGAATGAGGCTCACTTTGGTCAATACATCCAACCTTAAGATCATGGAACTCAAAAATGGGGCGCATCCACTCCATGTCCCGTTGTGCCAGATATGGGTTAACTGTAACAAGGTGTACCCCACGCCCCGATAGTGCATTCAGATAAACAGGGGCAACGGCAACCAAGGTCTTTCCTTCACCGGTTTTCATTTCTGCAATCCGTCCTTTATGAAGGACAATACCACCGAGCAATTGAACATCGTAGGGGACCATGTCCCACCGAATCATAGTCCCGCCGGCCATCCATTCTTTCCCTACAAAACGGCGGCAGGTTTCTTTAATCACCGCAAAAGCCTCTGGTAGGATTTGGTCTAAGGTTATTTGCAAGGTGTCTTGCCATTCCTTGTCTAACTTCTCTATTTCCTGATACAAGGCCATCCGATCTTCCAAAGACAATTCCGCTGCCGGTGCGCCATCGCCGCTGCTATCCACGACCCCGCGTAGGCGTAATTCAATAGCTTGTTTATCGGCTTCAATTTCTTCGAGTGCCTTTCGGATGACGGATTTGAACTCGGCGGTTTTGGCCCGCAATTCCTCATCTGTCAGGTTTTGGAGTGTTTTGTAGTGGCCGTTTATCTCGTCCACAAGGGGCCAAAGTTTCTTGAGTTCCCGTTCATTCGGCGAACCGCCAAAAACCTTTTGAATAAATTTTAGCATGTTGAATTTTGATCGTTGGTCATCGCCGAAGCGATCATTTTGAATACAATCTTTTAAAATAAGAAAAATGAAACCAATTTGGATTCAAATGAAGCCCATAAGACGTAATTTTAGCCGATACGTTCCATTCTTCCTACGCGGCTTTCTGAAACAGACGGTTTTTTCATGTGTTTTAGAGGGGAAGCCTCACTGTTTAATCCCAAAAGTTGATGCAACGGGTATTGTTATACATGGTTCATATGGTCGGTCTGGCTGGTCTTATTTGGGGGAGTACCGGGTGCGAGCAATTTAATCAGCCAGTGACGCTTGATCCATTGCCTTTACCGAAGTTATTGATTATCAATAGTATCTTTTCTCCCGATGAGGTATGGGAGGTATCGGTTACCCTTCCCAAGGGGGTGTTCGAGGACGATACCGCCACATCATATTTTGCGGATGCTACCGTCCAAATTTTTGGAAATGACCAGCTGGTAGAGACCCTTCCCTTTGTCGTATCCTGTGGGTGTTATCGTTCGCCATCTCAAAAACCTCAGCCGGGCGTGGTTTACCGTCTGGAGGTGTCTGCACCGGGATACCCTACTGCTACGGCCTTTAGCCAACTTCCACAACGTTTGACGTTAGACCAAGAGACGGTTGTTGTCAGTCGCTCCACAGAACGTGGCCCTCAAAACACCGTAAATCGGCGATTATCGGCTTTAGTCGCTATGACTTTTACAGATTCGCCTGTTGTGGGTGACCGGTACATGATTGCCGTATTGCAGGAAACAGATACCAGTTTAGGGAATAATGCGTTTCCGATGGTGGTTACTGGGTATCGTTTTAAAACAACCAGTGAGTGGTTGGCTGCTTCTGGTAATTTTGACGATGAGCTGTCCGGAGACGAAGACCGAAGGCGTATTGCTCCCTTTTTAGATACTGGAATGGGAGGCCAGCAAATCAAAATTCCTATTACCCTTTCCGGTTATACTTTGCGGTATCGGGAAGCACAGACTACCGATGGAACCAAGTTGTTTACCGATCGCATGAAATACAGGGTAATGATCGCTCGCCTGTCACCTGAATTGTACTTATACGAACGGTCGGTGATGGATCAGCGGACGTTCTCCGATGTCCCTGTCGTAGAACCTGTTCCAATCTATTCAAATATTGGTAATGGAATTGGTATCTTTGCTGGCTATGCTGGAACCTCTTTCACGATTCAGTAATCGGAGGTGTAAAACAGGTATTGCAAGGGCAAGCCGTTCGTAACAAATCCCAGCGATACATTCCCGCATTGTGTCCATCTTCCCAAGTGATCCGCAAAGCGTGGTGACCGATCGGTTCTATTTTTGAAATAGAATGAACTTGAAGTGCGGGCAAGCGGAACAACATCACATCAAACGAATCACGCATGTTTTCATGCCCGCCGCGACATCCGGCACAAGGGCACTCGCGCCGCAAGCCGTCTAGTGGGTAAACGCTGCTATGGCCGTCTGTCCAGATAATTTCCAGTACTTGATCCGACGTTTTAACTTTTACTGATCGGGGTGTGAATGCTGTCATATGGATTTATTTACGGACCTGAAACGTGCCTGTACGTGAAGTGGGGCCGGTTTGAATATGGTATATATATAGTCCGGCGGGCCAATTTTGTGCATTCATAGGCCATTCATGCGTGCCAGAGGACATATAGCCGGATTTAAGCGTGGTGACTTCGCGGCCAAGCACATCAAAAATCTTTACCCCAACGTGTTGCGCTTGGTCAAGGGTTAGTCGAAGGTGAGCCTGTGTGGAAAAAGGATTGGGGAAGACCGAAATCTGACCAAACGACGAGGGAACGTCCTGTTCATTGGCAACCAGAGCGCTTTTTGGCCGGACAATATAGACGCCCTGATTAATGCAATTAATGGTGATGGCGTCGTTTTTATGAAAGGCATACACATTCCAAGCGCCATCATAAACTGGCGAATCATTTTCCGGCACACAATCAAAATAACCAATTTCCTTTGGATTGTTTGGATCTATCACATCTAAAATCCTTAGACCTGCGGTATAATTGGCCTGATACAAATAACGGCCTTTCACATATTGATTGTGGTCAACGGCAGACGATAAACTAAAGTATTCTTTTGCAAGAACAGGGCGCAAAAGGTCTTCAATATTCATGACAATAGTACGGGTGGCGTTTGAGGTTAGCCCACGAGACTCATCAAATTCATCATCAATAAAGACATACCGATGGTCGGGGGTTGCCCAGCCTTGGTGTACATATCCAATATTGGGATAAACCGTAATAGACAACGATTTTGGCTTGCTTTTATCGGTCACATCCACAATATTGAGTGCTGTTTCGGCATAACAAAAGCAGATTTCTCGGCCAGCATAGCGGGTATCGGGTCCATTATAATTAACACATTGGGCGTCATGGATATAGCCGGTTCCCGCACGTCCGGTTCGAGGTTCGGAAAAACACCCCACAAACTGGGGTTGGAGTGGGTTTCGGATATCTACCATATGTAAACCGCCGCCGCAACTTGGAGTGGAGCCATTCGTTCCTACCAGATAGGCAAAGCCGGAATCTTCATTGATCACAATATCGTGTACATTGGCGGCTCCGGTGTAATGGGCGGACGTACTAAAGGTTACGGGCGGGTTTAGAACACCAAGCAATTGATTTAAATCGAAAACCTGCATTCCGTGTGGGCCTGCTGCATCTCCAACGATAAAGGCATAGTGCTGATAGGTTTTGATTTCCCGCCAAATATTGGATCGGGTACCAGTGGGAATAGGCAACATGCCCAAATAAACAGGCTGTTCCGGATTGGTAATCTCGATGAAAGACGTTCCATCAGACGTCCCCGCCAGCATAAACTCTCTTCCCGAAACAGGATCGGTCCAACCCCAACTGCCAGACATCTCGCCCTCTAAAGTACCATCTTTTACCTTTATACCCACTGCTTGCATAGGAAGATAAGCCATTAGGTCTATGTTTTTACAGGGGTATCCAGCGGAAAACCCGTTGTTACAGGAAACTTTTCCAAAAATAGCGCTGGGAAGACCTTGGGCGGGTAGGGTTTGGAGTTGTGTGCCGAAGCACAGGAGGATGAGGGCAATAAAACGGGATTTGTTCATAGTGGCAACGCGAATCGAGAATCAGTTTTTTTGTTTTGCATTGAAACCATAAACTACGGTGTTTCCAAAGAAGTTGCCAAATTATCTGAATCTCCCTTCTTTTTTGTTTTATGCCAGACGGTACGCTACAACGTTTCGGTATTGGTGAATGTCGGGCATTTGGGGCAGTACCGTTTAACTAAATCACAAAAGCTTAATAGAAGCAAAAAATCTGAAGTTTGCACTTTAGCTCTGCTTTGGCCAAAACGTCGCTGGATGTAATAATACTATCTTTTTAGTAGTTTAAAACCAATGTCTCGTCCTTGTCTTTGAAATATTGCCAAGTTTATCCAAAACCAAGCAAACTGCTCCATTAGTTCAAACTTGTCGTTACCACCGATGTCGTAACATTCTGCGAAACCTGCGTCTTTTGTTAATTGTTTTGCTACCGATTTTCCTTTCTCGCTGTCACCTGCTACAAATAAGTCAATAGAAATGTCGCCATAGTTGGTGTTTTCCATATTGTTAAACCCTGTTGTATTAAAGCATTTTACAACGTCTTTTGTCTCCGTGTGAGCAAGAATGGCATCAGCCGTATTATTAAAACCATCAGGACCTTGTTTCATTACGATGTTCATTGCATCAATAATGACTTTTCCCGAAGTATTCCCTAAAGATTTTACTACTTCAATGGTTGCTTTGGCAGGTGTTGCCAAAAGGATAACTTCCGATTTTGCTACTGCTTCGTGAATGGAATGAACAGTAGTATTTGCATTTTTTAGAAGTTCTTGCCCTTTAAAATTTTGTGTGTCTTGCACGCCAAGAAAAATATTGTGTCCTGCTTTTGCCCATTTTGTAGCCAAAGCACCGCCTACGTTTCCTGTTCCGATAATTGCTATGTTCATATTTTTAATATATTTTAAATGTTTTTAGTTTTTTTAGTTTTAGTAAAATAGTAAATTATTAAACCAAGTGTCAATAAAAAAGAAGTTAAATAAAAAAACGTTTTTATTGAAGAAACAAAGAGAAGTGAGAAGTGTATTTGCTATTTTGATACTGATTTGCTCTGGGTAATTCATAAATATTCTAAGAATAATTCCATTTTCAATAAAATCGAATAGCGTCAATAAATATGGAAAATATCCGATAAATAAAAATTTAACGCCTCTCTTTATTAAGATAGTTGAACAGATGCTAACCAACAAAAGCCCTAATAATAAGGGGGATAAGAAATCAAAAAATTGTATTTTAAAATATAAATTAACACCAGCATCACCAAAGTTCGATACAATTTGATTGATTGTATCGAACTTGAATTCAGAAAAATCAAGTAACTTTTGACCAGTAAGTTTATCAAACTCGGGAATAAAATATGCCTGAAGCAAGATCATTACTGAAATCCAACTTAACGCAACTGCTATAATTTGCTTTGTGCTTTTGAAATATAATCGCTTCATAACTTGAAAATTACTTATTGTTTAATGTAAATCTTACTGCCTCGTCTGCGATAATTCTATGAACTTTTGCACTTGCCGAAACTGCCCACCAATTCATAAATTCATCAGGATTCAATCCTTTATCCTTATTTGGAATTACTATATTTGTTTTTTCCAAAGGATTCATAAAGTTGATGATGTTCATTGGTAAATAAGCATCTGTGTATTTGATGCCATATTCAGAAGGGTTCATTCCAACTTTCGTAAAAACGGCTGCACCATCAAATTTGAAAAATTTTACCGGTGTGTTTTTGTAACCATCTTCTATTTCTTGAAGTCCATTGTTCAAGTTTTGGCAAAGTTCAGAAGCCTTGGCTTGTTTGTCTGTACCAAAATAGCCTGGACTATAACCCATATCGGGCATAGTACCTACAAAAATATTTTTTGCTCCTGCTTTTACCAAAAGTTCAATGGCTTGCTTGTAATTGTTGGCAGGTGGATATTGTGCCAAATCGGGCTGTCCGTATTCCAAATAATTTCCAATATCGTGTCCGCCTGCCCAAAGTACAAACAAGGTATTGTCGTCAATTTTAGGATTTGAAGAAAGATAAGTTTGCACCTGGGCCAACATTCCCAAAAGTGGTGTTTTATCATCTAACTTTAAGACAGGTTTTAAAGGCTCATTTATGTTGTATAAACCTGTGGTTGCACCGCCCATTGCAAAATTGTTGTCTAATGAAATAGGTAATTCTAGACTTTCTGCAAAATGCTCAACCCACACTTTTCCGTTAGTCCAACGGCTTTCATAAAAGCCAACTTCGGCTGGTGGATATTGATAGTTGGTAAGTTCGCCCCATTTGCCCATATCGTTTAAGCCATCGCCAAAAACGACAATTCCTGAAAAATTTTGTTCCATTTTTCTTGCTTGTTTAACTGTCTCGCAACCGAAAAATATTACAGAAAGAACTGTGAATACCATAAGTTGAATACTGAACTTGCTTATCATTATTTTTGATTTTATAAATTGATATTGCAAATATCGTATATTAGTATTACTTTAGCAAGTAGGTACTTTAAAGTGCTATACTTACCTAAAAGTAACTAATGTTGAAAATCAATAATTTATATGAAACGAAGAATTGAAAATTCTCAAAAATACTTTGATTGCCCACTAACAACTGCAATGAATGTCATTGGCGGGAAATGGAAAGTTGTCATTTTGGGACATCTTTTCACAGGTGAAAAACGTTTTGGCGAACTTAAGAAACTCATCTGTGGCGATATAACACAAAAAATGCTCACCCAACAACTTCGTGAACTAGAAAATGATGGATTAATTCATAGGGAAGTATATAAGGAAGTTCCGCCAAGAGTAGAATACAGCCTAACAGATTTCGGTAAAAGCCTGTCTCCTATTTTGCAAGATTTATGTGTCTGGGGCCAAAGAATCAAAGATGATAAAAGGTTTGGGTAGCTCGGTCATCTATGCTTGCCTACAACATTGCCTTAGCATAGCGTGTTTTATCGGCGCATTTGACGTATCTTTCGCTAACCTCACGATGTTTCCAATGCCGATCAACCTCCAATACATTTTATCGTTTATTGTATTGTGCTTTTCTGCACACTACATCGGAAAGTTGTTTTCGGCTTTTCGGTTGCCCTATATCACCGGTTATTTATTTGCAGGGGCTTTGGTTGGATCTTCGGGATTGGGCCTGTTGCCCCACGAAGCGAATGCGTCCCTGCTCTTTATCAATCAAGCGGCTCTGGGGCTGATTGCGTTTATTGCGGGGAGTGAGCTTTATTTGAGAGAACTCCGGAAACAGGTCAAAACAATCGTCCTGATTTCGGCTGGAATCATCAGCGTGATGCTTTTGGTGGGAAGTCCACTCATCTTTTTTCTGAGTCACTACATTCCTTTTACACAAGGTTTTGATGCTCCTTCAAAATGGGCTGTTGCCTTGTTGGGGGCTACTATTCTATTGGCTTTATCACCTCCATCAACCATTGCTGTCATAAAAGAAGTCCGTGCAAAAGGACCTTTTACACGGACGGCACTGAGTGTTACAGTGGTAATAGATGTGGCCATTGTTTTTTGTTTTGCCCTCAGTGTGAACTTTGTAGAACCGCTGTTGGATGCAAGCAAGAGCATTGATCTTCGGTTTATTTTATTGATTATATTAGATTTAGCGCTTGCTCTGGGTGTTGGATACCTCACCGGATTTGCCTTGAAACAAGTCTTGTTATTCCGGATTCCGAATGCCAGTAAAATGGCACTCATTTTGTTTTTAGGCTATGCGATTTTTTGGATGTCGAAAACCATTAAGGGCTATACCATCGTTCAGGGGCCTTTTCCGATACATATTGAGCCGCTATTGACGGCAATGATCGCTGGGATTTATGTGACCAACTTTACAGTACACCGAGATTTGTTTGAGGAATTGTTGCACGATCTGAGTGTTCCGGTTTATGTGGCGTTTTTCACGCTAACAGGCTTGGTACTCGAAGCATCCTTACTTTGGGCCATGTTGCCTTTTGCAGCCCTTTTGTTTGTTACCCGCGCATTGAGTATTTATATAGGATCGAATCTTGGGGGGCGATTGGCCCATGCGCCAAAGCAGTTTAGCACCATGTCTTGGATGGCATTTATCACACAAGCAGGCATTGCGCTGGGGCTTTCGGCAGAGGCGGCCATGCACTTCCCGAAATTGGGCATTGCTTTCCAAACCCTGATCGTCTCGGTGATTTTGCTGAACGAGATTTTTGGCCCGCTCTTTCTCAAAAATGTGCTCCGGATGGTGGGTGAAGCCAATGAGCCAATGGATGTGAAGGAAAGTCCAAGTCAGCGACGAGCCGTCATTTTGGGGATAGATGGGCAGTCTATTACATTGGCACGTCAGTTGGTACAAAGTGGATGGCAGGTGTTCATGTGCGACGCCGATTCTGTTCGGGTACAATTGGTGTCGGGGAAATCCATTCAAGCCGGAATAGAAGTGCAGCATATGTCTTTTTTGAGCAAACAGGCCATCGAGCGGCTTCTTGCCAAAACCCCAGATGCCTTTGTGATCATGTTAGAGACCGATCGTGAAAACTTGCGGGCTTGTAAATGGGTGCGCGAAGAATCGGATATCCGGCTCATCGTTCGCCTACACTCTGCTTCGGTGGCAGAACAATTCCATGCACTCAATGTATTTGTTTTGGATCAGACCTCAGCCATGGTTAACCTGATCCAACAAGCGGTTGTGGCGCCTCAATCAACTGCCCTTTTGATGCATGAAGATACCCAACGGCAAATCCGACAAATTAAGGTGACCAATAGCAGTGTGGATGATACCTTAGTCCGAGATTTACGCCTTCCGGCAGATGTGCTTCTGCTGGATGTGATCCGCGACGAGGCCGTGATGGTACCCAATGGCTTCACCCGTATCCGCGTGGGAGATGAACTAACCGTCATTGGTCATCCAGAAGATTTAGACGTCGTTACCATGCGGCTGGGGTACTGAGTTCGTTTTGGCGTTTGAACCAACCAAAATTCAGTGTCATAACCGCATTGTCGCAATTTCTTCGTAAAACGTGGCGTGCATTATGTGCGTGCTCCTTTCAGCGCAACCATCAACGAGGCGAGCACCACCGACATACCTGCGAGGGAAAGCAGACTCGGTATTTCGCCCCAAATAAGGAAGGTCAGTAGCGAAGAAAGGACTGGCTCGACCAAGATGACCAATGTGACAAAAGCGGGTGGGAGGTAACGGACGGCATAATTCATCGCACCATGACCTGCAATTTGGGGGCCAAGAGCCATTAGCACACAAATACCCAAGACCGTCCATGAGACAACGAGGTTGCTGTGCAAAAGCAAGGCACACACTAAAACCGTTATTGCAGAAATTAAATACACGGGAAAAACATATCCTAACCACGAAATTCCATTTTGGCGCACTGCCCGCCCGACCATCATATAGCCACTAACCGTGACCATACCCAAAAGTGCCAAGCCATTCCCGAACGTAGCATGAGGGAAATTTTGATTGGTCATGTCTCCGAAAGCGATTAATGTAGCACCTATAAGACCCAATAAAATGCCCACAACCAAACGTTTATGCAGACGTTCTCCGAGTATAAAAAACGATGCAATGGCGATGAAAAGTGGTGAGGTGTTCACCAAAACGGTAGAGCTGGCGACGGTGGTGTAGTATAAGGAACTTATCCATGTGACGAAGTGGAGTCCTAACAAAACGCCGGAAAACCCAATCATACCTTTGTGTGATGAGGGCAACGCTTTGATTTCTGGCCAAACACGGGACGAAAAGGGCAGTAAAAAAAGGGCCGCCAGAACCGTCCGATACGTGGCGACCGTTAATCCACTCGCTTCTCCCGAAATATACCGAATTAATATGGAGCTACTTGCAATACACAATACACCCAATGCCAAAATGGTGTATAAATGCCGGGGTGGTTTCATCGCAAACGATCCATTGATCGTACCAATGACTCGTCTTTACGAATGGCACGTAGCGCCAAGAGTTGGAAAATAAAGCCTAAGAAAGCCCCACCAATCCCCCAAAGAATGGCCGGGTTTTGCGTAAATGTCATCCACTGGGCTTGTGGAGTCGTCAGTAAATACACCACTTTTGCACATCCAACGGCCAGAAGCGCCGTAATGGCGGCCATCCGAACGGTACTCATTTGTTGTTTACGATTTTGGAACTGAGCAATACCCCAGATTGCCAAAATCATGGAAACTGCCGCGACGATCATACCACCCCAATAAAACGGTTGGTTGAACGTTAGCGGGAACTGAAACGCTGGAATTAAAGAAAGTAATACAACGGAAAGTATCAGATAGACCGTTTGAATGCGTTGCCACATATAGGAAGAATTTAGGGGTGAGGGGTAGTCATTGAGTGATTATACTTGGGTACGCCAACGTGGTTTGGCAATATTTTTCGCTACTTTCTCGGCGACACGCTTTCCAAACTCGTTGGTAGGGGTGGAGCCGCCCAAATCTGCTGTGCGGAATTCTCCGCGTCGGAAAATCTCAAAAAGGCTTTTGCGGAGGGCATCTGCGGCAAAGTGTTCACCCAAGTGGCGAAGCATCATCTCTGCCGAACGGATCAACGCCGTAGGATTTGCTTTGTTTTGTCCGGCAATATCGGGTGCAGAGCCATGTACCGACTCGAAAACGGCATACTCTCTGCCAATGTTTGCTCCGGGTACAATGCCGAGTCCTCCAACCAGTCCAGCCGCAAGATCACTTAAGATATCGCCAAACAAATTGGTCGTGACAATACAGTCGTATCGTTCTGGATTGGTTACCATCTGCATACACATATTGTCCACGATTACTTCTTCAAAGCGGATTTCTGGGTATTCTTTTGCAATCTCGCGCCCTAACTCCAAAAACAGTCCCGAAGTTTTTTTCAGAATATTGGCTTTATGAACCAATGAAACCTTGCCACGTTCATTGAATTTGGCATATTCAAATGCATACCGGATGATTCTTTCGGATCCTTTTTTGGTAACTCGTGCAATGGCTTCGGCCACGCCCGTCTCTGCATCATATTTTTCTTCTCCAATGTACAGTCCTTCCGTATTCTCACGGAAAAGTACCATATCCACATGTTGGAAAGCGGTTTTGATGCCCGGTAAGCTATAACTGGGCCGAACGTTTGCATAGAGGTCTAAGGCTTGGCGCAACGATACGTTTACACTTTTAAAGCCACCGCCAACAGGGGTGGTAATAGGGCCTTTTAGTGCTACCTTATGGGTCTTGATGCTATTGATCACTTTTTCGGGCAAGGGTTCGCCCCCTGCTTCTATGGAACGCATGCCAGCTTCTTCTTCCAATACCCAAGTAATGGGGACGCCAGTTGCGGCTAAAACGTCTAAAGCGGCTTCAGTGATTTCAGGACCAATACCATCACCGGGAATGAGGACTACTTTGTGTGCCATCAGGGATAAAGAGTAATAAATGAAATAAAAGCAGGGGAAGAGTTGTGCAATATAACCGCTTAGGCCACGTGATTTTGGCAAATATCAGTGAAAGCGGTTAGGGAATAAAAAAGGCCCCGTAAAGGAGCCTTCAAACATTAAATCCCTGAGGCGCCTAACGATAGGATTGAGCAAAATTAGAAGCTTTGTCCCAATTCCTTAGGGCTTCGGCTAATGTTAGGTCTAACTTATGAAAAACTTGCACGGACGCATCCAAATCCCAAAGACGACGGGCAAGTAAAGCCTTAATACGCACCTCAACCACCTCTCGGTTCTCTAACTGTTCTTTTTTAGTAAAGGTCTTACGTTTTTCATCAGCCGTATTTAGGGTGACAGATTTATTGTTTTCAATAAACTTAAAGCCTTTTTTATTGGTAGTATAGCTCCAGAATTCATTCAACATGGCATCCGGAATCCGGAAGTTTGTAATGAAATCATTCTTCTTAGAGGTCCATTGGGTTCTGAATTCCGGATGTTGGTTCAGCCAGTGTCCTGTAAAATCGTCTTCCACGCTATTCCGAATGAGGGCAATAACAAGGGGTTTGGGCATCCCCAGCGAGTCAGGAAGGATAATATCTGGTAAAATACCTCCGCCGCCCAGAACCGTGCGTCCGTTAGTGGTTTTGTATTTAAGAGAATCTGGCGCCTGAGAAATCAGATCCTCTTTTCGTAGAACACCCTTGTTCTTCCGTTCGATGTCTAATTTGGATTTATAGTAGGCTTCTTGGTCTCCATCGGCGTAGGGTGTTTGAATGAGTCGTCCTGAAGGAGTGAAATACCGAGAAATGGTCATTTGCATAACCGATCCATCCAATAATTCAAACTGGCGCTGCACCAATCCTTTTCCAAATGTCCGCTCACCCACTACAAGGGCGCGGTCGTGATCTTGAAGCGCCCCTGCAACAATCTCGCTGGCAGAAGCCGATCCGGAGTTAACCAAGACAATGACGGGCATTTTTTCAAAGCTACCCCGAGAAGTCGAGCGGTATTGCTCATTAAAGGACTGGATACGACTCTTGGTATAGACAATCATTTTATTTGCAGGGAGTAATTCATCCACAATTCGGACGGCCATTTCCATGTAACCTCCTCGGTTGTTACGTAAATCCAGCACGAGGCGCTCCATCCCTAAACCACGTAATTGATTCATTGCTTCCGCCACTTCCTGATAAGAAGTGCGAGCGAAGCGCTCAAGGTTGATATACCCAGTCTTATCGTCTATCATGTGCTTAGCTGTGACCGTATAAAACGGTATGGTATCGCGGGTGATGTCAAATGTTAAGGGTGTATCCACGCCATTTCGACGGATTTTGAGCGTCACCTTCGTCCCTTTGGGACCTTTAAGATGGGCTTGCACGTCTTCATTTTTCCAGCCTTTGGTTTCTTTGTCATCCACCATCATGATGAAGTCACCTGCCTTTAGACCAGCTTTTTCGGAAGGTCCATCCGAAATCACTTGTTGTACCATCAAGGTTTCATCCACGAAGTCAAAGAAAATACCAATGCCCTCAAAGGACGCATCAAATTCTTCGCGGACGCGCTTCATGCGTTTGGCATCAATATATACGGAATGGGGATCTAAACCCTTCAGCATCCCTTCGATTGCATTTTCGGCAAGTTTGCCCGAATCCACATCATCCACATATTGCTGGTTGATTAGTGAAAATGCTTGATCCAGTTTTTGCAGACTTTGGACCACATCGTCTCCGGAAAAGACTTTTTGAATACCCATTCCAAAGAAAAAGCCTGCAATGAGGATACCGGCTCCGATGTAAGAAAATTTTTTGGTTAAGCGCATATGGATTTTCAAAGTGAAAAATGGTTATGTAGATATTGTTTTGTGCCTGAATACAAGCCGAAAATAGTGCTTCAGTTTAGACGTTCTTTCATCTGTAAAGTAACAGCCTTTACCGGAATGGTGTCCATTCTTTAGAGACTGACCGGTTAAAAAGCGTGATGGAGGCCGCATTCTGGAACCACTTGAGCATGGTGCGGGCATATCCAATAGCCCGATACCGTCGTGGGTCTTCGTAAAGCGTCCACTGCCAAAGAAAACGGATGCCTGCTTTGTTTTGTTGTCTGGCGTGGTGTGCAATCCGCTTAAATAAATCAAAATCTTCTCCGGCAACCAAGTCTGTCCTATAACCACCCAGTAGCCTGAATGTTCGGGCGGCAATGGCGTGGCACTCGCCGCGTCCCATACCTAATCCGATTCTATTCAGAAACCAGAAATAGGCATTACAACTGCCCAAGACCAAATGATCTTTCCAATTGGCTTCTTCCGGATGGACCGTTACTCGGCAGGTTGCGGCTCCTTCTATGCCTGCAGCTTCGGTTAATTCCCGCAAGAATGGTTCCATCCGTACAGGGAAACGGACATCTGCATTAAAAAAGATCAAGACATCACCTTGTGCTACTGCTGCACCTGCATTGCGGCCTTCAGAAATCGTTTGTGGGCGAGCATCGGTGTGTTCAACCACTTTGTCGGCATATTTCCGAGCAATTTCGACGGTCTTGTCGGTAGAGCCGCCGTCAGAAACGATAACTTCGAGGCCCAAACGTCGTCTCATTTCCGGTGGGAAAGAGTGGAGTAAATTTTTTAAAATTTTCTCCTCGTTTAGGGTAGGAATAATGATACTGGTTTGTGGCAAGACACGAAAGGTCGCCAAAACCTCTTCCAGCGTCTCTGGTACGACGTGCAAGGTTTCGTACATCATTTTGGTAAAGATTGATGAACGGAATGGAGAAAAGACGTTATCTGGCTTGTCGTCTTTCCCCTAAAGAACAAAATTGTTCAGGAATTACGGAAAAGAAAAGGACTTGTTCTGTGGTGCAGGGCAAGTTTTTCTTAATTTGTTGCTGGTTCAAACAGTTGGCTTTAGATTGTTTGGCCCAGCCAGTAATTCATCTGAGCAAAGATTAAACAAAGAAGATACACAATTTACCAAATAATTGTTGCTTCCTCACAAACTGTTTGTCATGACGAATAAACAAATTGCCAAGTCTTTACAGGAAGTGGCGGATCTGTTGGAACTTACGGGGGGGAATCCGTTTCGGGCGAGGGCTTTTGCGAATGCAGCCCGTCTTTTACAACGGTTGCCAGAGCAGGTAAAAGACTTAGCGACGGCGGGCGCATTGACAGGGGTGCAGGGTATTGGTAGTGGACTCGCCAAAGACATTGAAGTTTTATTGGATACCGGATCGTTGCCGCAGCGGGCGGAATTGGTGGCTAAACTCCCTCCCGGCTTGCCTGAATTGCTTCAAATAAAAGGACTTGGCGTTAAAAAGGTTCGGAGTTTATGGCAATCATTGGGCATTACTTCTGTTGGCGAATTGGCAGTTGCGGCACGGGAAAATCGGTTGGTAAATGCAGAGGGATTTGGTAAAAAATCGCAGGAACAACTCTTGGAAAGTACCCTGCGCTTAGAGTCTTACCGTGCCCAACGGCGGTATGCTACGGTTTATCGTATGTTGATGCCCTTGTTGGACGCACTTGAACAACAATCTGGCATCGAAGTGTGTGTGATGACCGGAGATTTTCGCCGAAAAATGCCAACAATCTCGGAACTTGCGGTATTAATTCAGGCAACCTCGGAGGCTGTAATTGCTCCTGCATTTGAGGCTATCGGGATTCCGGTGCGGCAAACAAATCCACATACATGGCGGTTTAACCTCGAAGATGGTTTTGAGGTGGAGGTGGTATGGATTCCAGAGGCCGCTTTTGGTACTGAATGCCTCGTGAGAACGGGGCCGCAACGTTTTGTTGAAGCAATGATACAAAAAATGGGTGGGCTTCCAGAGGTAGAAGTGGAAGAGAAGTTATTCCAAAGGGCTGGATTGGCTTTTGTATCTCCGGAGTTGCGCGATTTGGCATCCGCTTTGTCTTGGGCTGAAACAAATACGTTGCCCAAACTCATAGAAGTTAGCGACCTTCGAGGAACCTTACACAACCATTCTACCTATAGTGATGGTGCGCATTCTTTGGAAAAAATGGCCGAAACTGCGCGGCATTTAGGCTTGGAATACTATGGCGCGTGTGACCATAGCCGTTCTTTGGCAGTGGCCAATGGAATGAGCATAGAACGGGTTATGGAACAACAGCGTGAAATTGCCGATCGAAATGCCGCATATGCAGCAAAGGGAACGAACTTCCGCATTTTTTCGGGAATCGAAAGTGATATTTTGAACGATGGTTCGTTAGATTACCCCGACGAGGTGTTGACTTCTTTTGACTTGGTGGTGGCGAGTATCCATAATGGCTTTAATATGACAGAGGCCGTAGCCACACAGCGGCTGATTACCGCGATCGAAAATCCTTATACCACCATACTGGGGCATCCTACCGGACGCTTGTTGTTGGCCAGAGAAGGATATCCGGTGCATCATCATAAAATAATTGATGCCTGTGCCGCCAATGGTGTCGCCATCGAGCTAAATGCAAATCCTTATCGCTTGGATTTGGACTGGGCGTGGATACCTTATGCCTTGGAAAAAGGGGTTTTCATCGCCATTAACCCCGATGCGCATTCGATAGAAGGGCTGCAAGATGTGTTCTGGGGTATTGAAGTAGCTCGAAAAGCCGGGCTGACTACCGATCTATGTCTGAACGCGATGGATCGGTTTGCTTTCGAGCACTGGCTCCGCCTTAAAAATCAATAAAGATTTCTATAATTCTGATCAAACCAAGTTAACTGTGTTGTTTTATAGGTTCAGAAATATTATTGCCTTATCGCTGCTCATAGCCATTGCTGGTCTCTTTATACTGGGGATCTCCTTTTGGTTTTCGTATGGATTTAGAACCGACTACAGCGCTCAGGTCAAAATTACCAACTTACGGGGTAATGTCTCGGTTGAATGGCGAAAAGACCGTATTCCGGTCATTCGGGCTTCCTCTGAAAACGATGGCTTGGCAGGTCTTGGCTATAGCCATGCGTTGCGCCATGCGTTACCGATGTCTGTGTGGAGACAAGTGGCCCTTGGTGAATTGGGGCAATGGTTTCCCGGAGATTCTACGGCGATCATAGACCGTGTATCCAAAACTTTGGGCATTGGAAGGTTGGCTTATGCGGCTTACCGACAATTAAAACCAGAAGAAAAAAATCGTTTGATTGCCTATTCTAATGGAGTTAATGCTGTTTTAGAACATCCAAACGAACAGGTCAATGACGATTTATTGCTTTCGGGGCTTAAGCCTAAGCGCTGGGAGCCGTGGCACAGTTTGGCCGTAGAGCATTTGTTGGCTTGGATTGGCACTGAACCGTATAAAAAAACTCCGGCGGATACACTACAGCCGATTTTTGAAAAATTTATGGCCGAGCAGAAGGTTGTGAAGCAATTTCTGCGGTTGCATGGTTTTGAGTATGGTTTGGCTTGGGTAACTCGTCAAAGCCGAGATACCTACTTTTTCCATCGCCATGTATATGGGGCGAGTGCGTGGCCTTTGATTCAAGAAGCTATTCTCGAATGGGGTATCGGGCAAAACCAAGTAGTGAGTGTGCCCGGAACCCTGTTATTTCCTTCTGGGCGTAATGAACGGTTGTCTTGGTATTTCCTTCTAACCAGTCCTTTTTCAGCAGAGCGCCTACCCGCCGGAGCAGATAGCCTCGTTGCGCCGGAAAATCGGGTGGTCAGGGATATGGAAGGTAATGAATCTTTGATTACCATCAGGAGTAATGGGAATTCTTTCTTCTTGCCAGAGTCCTTTAAAAAGAAATACAAAAAATTGGTTCGGGATACCTTGCTGGTTGAGCGAGATACTACCGTTGGTTTTGTCTGGAAGTTGAATTGGCCTGGATTCCGCTCACTAAGTGATCAAAGTGCCTTTAGGAACTTGTTGATGGGTGATACTACAGGGGTGAACTTCCACTTATTCAAGGGAAATGGCCTTCTATTAACCCAAGACGGGAGATGGTCGGTACGTGGGAACCCATTGGTTCGAGAAGAATTGCCGGGTGGCTTGTTAATTTCAGATACCCCTTGGGCCAGTCATTCCGCGACTCGTCTTCGGCAGGTTCTCTCCAGTGGGCTATTGCCTGAGCAATTCTTAGGAAAATTTCAGGATACCTATAGCCCATTTGTTCGTCCGGCTGTGAAGGGTCTTTTGGGTATGATGGAAAAACGGAAAGATCTGACCTATGCAGCGAAGGATGCCCTTACGTACCTTCGTAATTGGAAGTTTGATTTTAGCAACGAAAGCATTGCAGCCTCCGTCTTTGATGCATGGATGGCTGAATATTACAGGGGATGGTCCTTTATACCTAAACCAGACTCGACAATGTTTGCGGGTGCAGATTCGGCTAAAACGGCAGAAAATAGCTCGAAACTTAAAAAAACCCTGATTAAGGTGGTCAGTCGTTTTAAGGACAAGGAAAGCTCACCCCGCGATTTTAGCTCCTTCCAATGGGGGCTTACTCAGGCAGGGGTGGTATATTATCCAATCTGGTCGGCTCAATTTATTCCTTTGTCCAGACACAACCTCGCACAAACCCGTTTTGCATCTGTTCGGGTGGCACATTCTGGTCATCCAACCACCCTTCAGTGGCGTGCAACCCGAATGCTGACCGATTTACCATCTCCTTCGGTTTGGGAGGGTTGGTTTGCGAATCGAAGTTCAGAATCATGGATGATCCAAAGGGCCAACCTGATTCACGAAGAAATGCTCTCGCGGTATAGTATCCCTGATCGTCAGCAATACATTGAATTGGATTCGCGCCGAGACGTCGAAGTGATTGGTAAAACACTCTTGATATCAGCAGAATAAATATATACATACCATGCAAAATGTCTATTTTGGTATTGATGCGGGGGGCACCAAAACCGTCCTTTGGGGGGCAACGCCAGATAAAAAGCGTGACTTTACGATCTCGGATGCCGGAATTAATCTTTATCGGATTTCCAAAGAACGAGCGAAAGAAATTCTCCTTTCGTTGGTTACCCGCGCAATCGAGGCATTCCCTGATCTTCGGGTTGGGGGAATTTGTGCCGGAGCAGCCGGAGCAGGGACTTCGGATATGCCCAATGCCCTCACCCCTGTTCTCGAACGGGAGGTTTCGGAAGCACTTGGTTTACCCTTTCGATTGCTAAACGATGCCAATATTGCCCTTGAAGGTGCATTAGAGGGGGAAAGTGGCTTGCTCACAATTGTAGGGACGGGTTCAAATGTGCTTGGCAAAACCCGCGAAGGCCGTTTGGTAAACACAGGTGCATGGGGGTATCTGATTGGAGATGAAGGGAGTGGTATGGCTATCGGGTTGGCCGGTCTTAAGGCTGTGGCACATGCAATGGATGAGCAAGAGCACCCGTTGTTGAGGCAGTTGTTTGCAGAACGGCTTCAAATGTCGAATCGTGCCACGTTGCTGGATTATGTCTATCGCAGCCAGCGCCCTATTCAGCATATTGCTCCATTGGTGCTTGAGGCCGCCGAAATGGGAGATGCGCCTGCTGTGGACATTATTTACCAACAAGCCAATGGAATTGTTGCGCACATTTACCGACTGGCACACCGCTACAATACACAATTAGAGCATCAGGTCTCATTTATTGGAGGACTATATAATAATGAGTTTTATCGAAATCAATTGCATGAAATCTTAGCTGCAAAACTAGTCTCTTGGGCCATTATTCCTGCTAAACACACCCCAGTTGAAGGGGCTTGGCATATTGCTATGAAAGAATTTGAATAGAAAAGGCAGGCTTATCATTGGGGTGTTTCAAAATATCAATACTCATGCTATGCACTTATATTACATAGCCTACAAAAGAGGTGCCGTCTGTCTGGCTTGGGACGTTTTGAAATGCACCAGATGAGCCTTATACCGAAGTAGAGATACACAATAAAAGCCCCGTAGGGGCGATATCGCAATAACTGTCATCGAACCCCCATGTCTTGTTTAGTATTCTCGAATCATTTCTGGCAACGGCTTTGTACGGATTTTGTATCTTAACACAATTGACCCAATCCAAAACTTAACTCAAAATGGCCGAGAAGAAGAAGTGGAACGATAAAGACGCCACGCCGCTGATGCGGCAATACTGGAAGATTAAAGAACGGAATCCCAATGCCATCTTGTTGTATCGGATGGGTGATTTCTACGAAACGTTTGATGAAGATGCGCGGATTGCCAGCGGTGTTCTGGGTATTACCCTCACCAAAAGGGCCAATGGCAAAGCGTCGGAGATAGATTTAGCAGGGTTTCCTTATAAGGCATTAGACCAATATTTGCCCAAACTGGTGGCTGCGGGTCATCGTGTCGCTATTTGTGAACAATTGGAAGACCCTAAATTGGCTAAAGTGGTGGTAAAGCGAGACGTTACTGAAGTGGTGACACCGGGTGTGGCGTTCAGTGATCGGCTACTTGATCCTAAAAGATCTCATTATTTGGCAGCAGTACATTGGGGCCAAGATCGGGCAAACCGGGGGTGGGTGGGCTTCTCGTTTGTAGATGCCACAACGGGTGAGTTTGCGACTGCCGAGGTCCCAGAGTCGCAGTTGCACGAATTATTACAAACGATTTCTCCTGCCGAATTGCTGTATGATAAACGGGCGAAAGCACTGTTGCAAACGTTGCCTAAATTATCCTTTACCGCCACTCCCATGGAGGACTGGGCGTTTGGTGCTGATTTTGCCCATGAGGTATTGCTTCGGCACTTTAAAACACACTCGTTGAAAGGTTTTGGTATCGAAAATATGCCATTGGGGGTCATTGCCGCCGGGGTGGTACTGCATTATCTGAACGAAACCCAAAAAGGAAAATTACCACACATCCGCCGATTGATTCGCTTTTCAAATGAAGACTATATCTCGCTGGATCCTCAAACCAAACGAAATCTTGAGTTGGTTGCTTCGATGCAGGATGGAGGGCGTGATGGCTCGTTGATTCAGATATTAGACCATACCCAAACTCCGCCAGGAGGCCGGCTGTTGAGGAAGTGGTTGGTGCGTCCATTGCGAAATATTGAGAACATTGGTAAACGACTGGATGCCGTAGGAGAATTGGTCGAAAACCACTCCTTGCGACAATATATTCGAGACGAACTGGCACAAGTTGGGGACTTGGAGCGGATTATTGCTAAAATCAGTACAGCACGTGCCACGCCGCGAGAATTGGTGTACCTCAAATTGACCTTGAGGCAAATTCCATCACTCAAAACCCTTTTAAGAACAGCCAAAACCACTTCTTTGCGTGGCTTAGGAGACCATCTGTTATTGTGTGCCGAGGTTGTAGATCGCTTAGACGATGCACTGATGGAAGATGCACCAGCATCTATCACCGAGGGGGGGATGTTTCGAACTGGTTTTCATTCAGAACTGGATGAATTGCGGCGGATTGCCACCTCTGGCAAAGATTGGCTTTCCGAGATGCGTCAAAAAGAAATCGAAAGAACCGGAATCCCCTCGCTTAAAGTCAGCTTTAACAATGTTTTTGGATATTATATCGAGATCACCAATGCGCATAAAGATAAAGTTCCAGCAGATTATATTCGTAAACAAACCCTCGTCAATGCCGAGCGGTATATCACACCTGCACTGAAGGAGTATGAGGAAAAAATCCTGACTGCCGAGGAAAAAATCAGTGGTTTGGAGCAAGTACTTTTTAATGAATTGCGCTTGGCCATTGCCGAAGAAACCGAATCTATCCAGAAAAATGCCCAGTTATTGGCGATGTTGGATTGTTTTGCCTCGCTGGCTGAGGTGGCTGCGAGGTATGGATACACCAGACCGAAGGTCCATGACGGAGAGAAATTAGACATTGTGGAGGGCCGACATCCAGTTGTGGAGCGAACCTTGCCGCCAGGTGAACCATTTATCCCAAACTCCGTTCGACTATCGAGCGGGGAAGCACAAATGTTGATGATAACCGGACCCAATATGGCTGGTAAAAGTGTGATTTTAAGACAAACCGCCCTGATCGTCTTGCTTGCACAGGTGGGTAGTTTTGTTCCGGCCAGCCATGCATCGGTTGGAGTTGTAGATAAAATATTTACCCGTGTGGGAGCTTCTGATAACCTTGCGGCAGGAGAGAGCACCTTCTTGGTGGAAATGAATGAAACAGCGAATATTTTGAATAATGCTTCGCCTAAGTCATTGATCTTATTGGATGAAGTAGGACGTGGAACAAGTACATTCGATGGTATGTCTATTGCTTGGGCCATTGCCGAGTATATTCATGATAACCCGGCTATTGCTGCAAGAACACTTTTTGCAACCCATTACCACGAACTAAATGCACTTGCGGATCGCTGTGAACGGATTCGGAATGCACGGGTACAGGTACAGGAACACAATGGGCGGGTTATTTTTCTCCGAAAACTTGTGCCGGGTGGGGCCGATTCTAGCTACGGTATTGAGGTTGCTCGTATGGCAGGATTGCCCATGCCCGTTATTGATAGGGCGAAGGAGATTTTACAGAGCTTAGAAGCCCAACGATTGGAGGTGACAGAATTGGCCGAGAGGTCTTTCGGGGATGTGAGACTACAAACAATTAATCGTTCATCGCAGATTGATGATTATTTAGATGGACCTTTGTCCAATCCTCCGTCTGAAGAGCCTCTTACTGTGGCCAACCAAGTTCCCGTTTCCAATCTTGACCGCGCTGAGCCTACCGTTGAGCCAAGCAGCGAAACCAGGACCATAGGCCCCAAACTTCAACACGTTCGAGCAAGTCAGGTACCAGTCTCCAGTTTTTCTCAAATGAGTCTTTTCTCGGATGCCGACCCTGTTGCCTCTGAAATTAAGGAACTACTCTTAGAAATTGACCTGAACCGCCTCACGCCGATCGAGGCGATGATGCAACTTTCCTTTTTGCAGCGAAAGGCAAAAGAGGGATAAACTTCTTTTTACAGAAATAGAAAAAACCCCGATAATCATCTCTGACTGCCGGGGCTTTTCGTTGTGCCCTCGGCTGGACTCAAACCAGCGACCTAGCGTTTAGGAAACGCTTGCTCTATTCACCTGAGCTACGAGGGCAAAAAAAAGAAGATAACCGAAATCGTTACCGAAACGCAATCTTTTGACACGAAGATAGAAAAGGCTTTGTTCTGAATTAACATTTGCAGTACCTTTCGTTTTTCTTCACATATTAAATAAACAGGTTATGGCAGAAAATGTAAACCACAACCGGAAGGCGGTTTGGGCTTGGTATTTCTATGATTTTGGAAACTCGGCCTTTACAACCCTGATCGTTACCTTTATTTATGCCACGTATTATGCCAAGGTAATGGCTGCTTCCGAGTTAGATGGAACTTGGTTATGGTCCATTGGGGTTTCTTTTACCGCCGTAACGGTAGCATTGTTGTCGCCGCTACTTGGCGCCGCAGCAGATCGGACGAATAAGCGCAAGGCGTTTCTACTTGTTGCTACTCTTATCTGTGTTCTGGCCTCCTTTATGTTATATTTTCAAAAACCATACGAATGGCAACACGAACACGGCTTGCCACATGCAGCCTTTACCGCGCTATTTTGGTTTATTGTGGGCAATATCGCCTTCGAGTTAGGATGCTCCTTTTACAATTCTTTTTTACCAGACATCGCACCAGCCGAAAAAATTGGCCGGATTTCTGGGCTTGGTTGGGGGTTTGGATACGTAGGAGGGTTATTGTGCATGATACTGGCATTGGTGGGTTTCATTCAACCAGAAGCACCTTGGTTCGGTTTTAGTACAGAAGCTTCCGAACATATCCGTGCCACCAATCTATTGGTAGGGGTATGGATGCTCCTCTTTTGTATCCCCATTTTCATTTGGGTAAAAGAGCCTGGAAAGTATAGAACCAACACCAAAGATGTAAATTTGATTGCCGAATCGTATCAACGCATTAAGGAGACGGCAGGCGAAATCAAAAAGTACCGTCAATTGGTTCGTTTTCTAATTGCCAATCTGTTTTATAACGATGCTTTGGTCACTATTTTTTCGATGGGTGCCGTTTATGCAACGGTTGTGCTACACTTCAGCACCGAAGAAATTATGGTCTTTGGGATTGTTTTGAATGTGATGGCAGGTATTGGGGCAGCCTTATTTGGATTCTTAGATGATAAACTGGGAGGTAAAAAAACCATTTCCTATAGTATCTGGGGCTTACTGATTGCGGTCACTTTGGCCACTGTTGCACCAGATAAAACTACCTTTTGGATTGCTGGAATTTTGGTGGGAATATTTGCAGGACCCAATCAGTCGGCAAGCCGCTCTTTAATGGGACGCTTTGTACCACCAGAAAAAGAAAGTGAATTCTATGGCTTTTTTGCTTTTTCCGGTAAGGCTACTTCGTTCTTGGGGCCATTCCTATTTGGAAATGTGACCATTTTGGTTGAACAACTCTTTGCTGGGAAAGCACCTTTTGCACCGCAACGTGCTGGTATTGCGGTTCTTATTGTACTTTTTGCCTTGGGCTGGATACTCTTGCGTCGTGTGGACGAAGAAGAGGGCATGGCATTGGCAAAAATCCCAGATGAAACGCTCAAAAAGAATATGTAAAACAGTTGTGACACTGTGACAATACGTTGGCATATCTCCAAATTTATCATAGATCAACATCAAGATAAAATTTATAGGAGGTCCCGATGTCAACCTTACACCCTTTATCTGCACATTTTGTATCTAATCCTGCCCTTCTTGTCGAAGCAGTTTGCCAATATACTTTTCCTGCACCTGCTGGCGAGGTATTGTCTGAGGATGTTTTTTGGATACTAAGAAAACATCTCAAGCCACAGACAGTTCTTCGACGGCTGGCTTCTTGGCGGACAGATACGCCATTTGCATTAAGCCAATTGTCTTCTCATTACCAAAATATAGGTCTGCTTATTGGGCCTGAACCAATGGATGATCAGGCGATTCAGGTCATCGCAGACGATTATGGGCTTGATGCGTTGATATTTGCTGATGAACAAGCCGTTTACGAACAACCAGACGCCTTTGTCGCTTTTGTAGCAGGAAAATTCCCCAATTTATTCAGCGAGCGGGGAAGAATTAATTTAGGGGCGTGCGATGTATGTTCTACCGAGGCCCATACCAATTGGCGTGTGGCCTCAAAGTCCGGTTTACCGCTTCGTCCGTATGGTGCATATCTAATGACACAAGCTGCCTGATGCCATTGCAAGCGGAAGCGATCCGATAGTATCTTGATTTCTTTTAGTAAAAAAGATGCGATGATGATCACGATAAAAGAAGTTGCCTATTCACTCGAAAATTGGGCACCCCGCGCAGTTGCAGAATCTTATGATAATGTTGGACTTCAGGTTGGGCGGATGAATACGCCAGTATCAGGGGTTTTGGTGGCGTTGGATCTAACCCATGATGTCATTGATGAAGCCCTTGAGGTGGGTGCGAATTTGATTGTTACACATCACCCTAATATTTTTCGCCCGATAAGACATCTTACGGATATGAGCTATGTTCCCGGTTTGGCGCTTCGTCTCGCCGAGTCAAAATTAGCTCATTATGCACTTCACACCAATCTTGATAATGCCCGAAATGGGGTTTCTTTTGCACTTGCGGGTCTGTTAGGTCTTAGAAATGTACAGTTTTTGGATCAGAAGGAAGATGTTTTGCAAGTCCTTGTGGTATATGTCCCAGAAGCCCATGCAGAATCGGTACAGTTGGCAATGGCCTCGGCTGGGGCAGGTCTTATTGGTAATTATGACGCCTGTGCATTCTCTTCTAAAGGAACGGGGTACTTTCGGCCAAGAATGGCTGCCAAGCCTTTTGTGGGAACTGAGGGCAAGCTACATGCAGAACCGGAAATACGAATTGAGTGTCAGGTTGAAAAATGGCGACTTCATGGTGTGCTACATGCTATCCAATCGGCTCATCCCTATGAAGAGGTTGCCTACCACGTTTTCCCTGCATTACAACCTTCTCAGAATTACGGTTTAGGGGCTATTGGTGAACTACAGGAGACCATCACTTTGGATAAATACTTGGAAATTATATGTGAACGACTAAAGACACGTGCCATTAGAGTGGTAGGCAATGCTGAAATGCCGATCAAGAAAGTTGCGGTTTGTGGCGGCTCAGGGGGTAGTTTTATTGCTTTGGCCCAACGCTCAGATGCCGACTTGTACATTACAGGAGATTTAACCTACCATCTTAATTTTGAGGTCCTAGATGATCGGGGCAAGCCGCGTATGGCATTGGCAGATGTGGGGCATTATGAAAGTGAATGGATTACCGAGGAATTGGTTGTGTCTCGATTGATAGCGCTCCAGCCAGATGTACAGGTACACCGAACGCGCCATTCCACCAATCCTACGAGATTATACATCCGAAAATATTAATAAAGACATTTGTCTGTCAGTAACCATTGTAGATAACTGCTTCTTTGTGATTGATATGCAGGTTTTTGGTCATTTGACAAAGGCCATTTACCCGGAATGGATGAAGAGGCATTGTATTGGAGGCTCAAGCCTAAAGAAGAGGTGTTTCCATACCTCTTCCAAAAAGGGGCTTTAAAGCCGTGCTCTAAGACATGGGCCACCAGACAACGATCTTTGGTTGCATCGAATGGGCTTTGAATAAGGTTGTGCACAGCTGAATGGGTAGATTGTGGGGTACGTTCTCCAAGCATGAGGTTACTTTTAAGCCGCCAGTATCTGGAGGCATCGAATTTGTTTTCCTTCAAGATAGGGAATTGGTCAGCCCATACACGCACCCCCAAACCGCGCACAAGTTCGAGCTCTGCAAATACATCTTTAGGTTTCCATCGAAGGTTGGGCATGGCTGCATTAAGTCCTCCTAAACCCAGAAAGGGTAATACTTTACTCACGGTTTCTAAAATTCTTTCACCTGTATTCATAGGTTTGTTTACGACCGACTCTCCCAAGTACGGTGCTAAAAAACCATCTGCTTTAATTTGGGAAGACAAGGAGAGGCGGGTATCCGCACGTGATGCAAATGCATACTGCTCTGCATCATAAGGAAGAACGTCCTGAATGCGGCGAAGTAACGGTGTTCTGCGTCCTGCGCCAGGTTCTGTAAATGAAATACCTGCTTTCTGCATGAGCGAGTCTGGAATAGGCTCATTCAATCGGATGTTAAATAATTTGTTTTGCTGTTTAAATCGGACCAAAGGATACCGTACACCCGCTTTGCCCATGAGAACACGGCCCTCTATATCAAGGGTTACGGGAACCTGTACATCCAAAAGCCAAGTTTCAAATTTTTGCCGATAGGTGGCCTCATAATCTTTCACTACACCATCCGTCGTCAACTGATATGGACGTGCATAAATTTCAGTTAGTACATAGTCATTTAGGTCAACAGTCAGGTTTCCGGAAAATGATGCTACCTCGGATTGTGCGGGAGTGAAAAATATTTCTGCCTGTTCGCCTTGATGGGTGGTCGTTTTTTTACCAAGGCGGAATTTGTATAAGGTTAAGGCACGCGGGTGAGTGGGTCCGGGTAGGTAACGGCCTTGTACCAAAACCAAATCGTTGTAGAAATTGATCATCGGCTCGCGGTCTGCAAAGCGGAAAGATTCTTCGGTTTGTGGGATGTTTCGATACGCACGGACCCACTCTTTGAATTCGGAACCACCATACCCATAGACATCCGCATTAGATTCTTTGATTTGGACGAGTTCTTGGCCAGCCCAAAGAGAAAAACGGGCATACATTTCTGCCTGATAGGTTGCCCACGATTCATAAAACTGGCTTTTTCGGGCAATCACGTTGCGCATAATGCCTACTGCAGGGTCCTCGCCTGAAATCTCCACTTCTAAAGGCACACTGACTGGACGGAGCTGGACGATAATTGGTTGTGAAGGAAGCCTTGGGAAAATGAGTTTTGCAGATTCATAGCCCACATACCGGATCACTAATGTAAAGGGGATGCGATTCACCTGAATGAAGAAACGTCCGTTTTCGTCGGTCTTGAGGCCGCTAAATTGGCCCTCGATCAAGACGGAAGCGGCATTTAAGGGCTTGCGTGTTTCTGCGTCTATGACCCTTCCCGAAAAATTTTGTGCACTGGAAATGCCGACAGGGAAGAAAAACAAAAAAAGTATTAGAAGTCGGACATTTTGATGAAACATCATTAGGCGCGTTGTTTTTCGTAGAAGATACCAAAGTCCACAACGTGAACCGAAGTAAATTTGTTGTACTTTTATATTTTATCATTTATCATTTATCATTTATCAAAAATATACGATCATGTTTACGCCTGAACTGGGTATCCGAATCGGCACTCTGGTCTCTGGAGCCAATCATCCGGTGTCTTATATCCGTCAAATACTACCGCATGGCTTTGAAAGTTTTGAACTTACCTGGTGGCGAACGCTGGGAGACACAGACCTGACGCAACTGGCAACGGAGCTACGGGAACTTTTATCGGGAACCGGAGCAGTGATTAGTTCACTTGGCATTTATGGCAATCCGTTGGAGGAAGGGCCGGAAGATGAAGAGACCCGCGTTGGCTGGGAACAGCTTATCCGCCATGCTCATCTATTTGGAACGGATGTCGTTTGTGGATTTACGGGACGCATGCGCAACCAACCTATTGAGGCGTCTTTACCAAAATTCAACCAGGTTTTTTCGCCACTTGCAAACTTAGCGGAGGATTTTGGTGTCCGCCTGGCATTTGAAAATTGTGCAATGGATGGTACTTGGCATACTGGGGATTGGAATATTGCACATCATCCCGAGCATTGGGAGCGTATGTTCAATGCGGTAAAAAATGAAAACTTGGGATTAGAGTGGGAGCCTTGCCATCAGATGATTGCGCTTTTAGATCCAGTTCCGCAAATCCGGCAATGGTCGAACCGGATTTTCCATGTACACGGCAAGTGTGCCACCATCCGGAAGGACGTTCTCGCAACTCATGGTATTCATGGCACCGTACCTTTTGCATTTCATAGAACACCAGGTTTTGGGGATTGTAACTGGCATGATGTGATTACAGAACTTCGGCTGGGGGGCTTTGAAGGAAGTATAGACATCGAAGGTTGGCACGACCCTGTGTATAAAGATATGCTCGAAATGACAGGGCAAGTTCGTAGTTTGAACTACCTCAAGACGTGCCGAGGGGGGGACTATATCAGCAATCCGCTCTAAGAAACATTGGGCAGTTTTAGTGGAACACAACAAAAAACATTCATTGGGCACTAAATTCAAGGGATTATTTCGTTATCTTCACCAATAAGCCCCTTGAATGTCCGCAAAACCAAACGCTTACATGTCTGGGTCTGCTCCAGTAATTGGGATTACCACTTCTTTTCTGTCTGATGAGCAACAAGTGGCAAGGGTATATATTCAGGCCGTTGCTGAGGCAGGTGGTTTGCCGTGGATTGTTCCCATCTTAGAAGACGAGAATTTAATTCAAGCATTAACAGCCAGACTGGATGGCTTGGTCATTACTGGAGGGCCAGCAATAAGCGATGGATTGGTAGGCAGATTACCGGAGGATTTATCCGAAACACATCCTGCCCGACGAGAATGGGATAAACGATTTGTACAATATTTTTTAGGAACCGGAAAGCCAATCTTGGGTATTTGTTATGGGATGCAATTGCTGAATATGCTTGGTGGAGGTACTATTTATGCCGATGTCCAAAAACAATTGCCCGGTGCTGGGGTTCATTCCAACCGGCGAGGTGCAGATCGTCATTTATTAACCATTCAATCAGATTCACGTCTTGCACGCGAATTGGGAAAAACTGTCTGTGAAGTAAATACGCGCCATATTCAGGCAATTGCCCGCACTGGTGATGGATACAAGGCGGTGGCGTTTGCACCAGATGGGGTTGTGGAGGCGATAGAACATGTGGAAAAACCCATTTTAGGAGTACAATTCCATCCTGAACGTGCGCCGGATGATACCCGCATCCTATTTGTGAATTTGGTTAATCATTCTCGCCTTCAGGCAATGGAGCGGATGAACTGTAATAAGCTTGATACCTTATGATGCACGAACAACAACCAACGCCGCAACAAACGGCCACTACTCAAGTGTCTGATAAAAAATCGGATAGATGGGTGAGCATAAAACAATGGTGGGCAATAAAACAGCATATTGCTGGCCCTGCATTGGTGGGAGTAGGCATTTTTTTATTCACCTGCCTACTTTTAGACGGAAATGCTATGGCCGACTATGCGGTCCGAGACCCATTGGCCGAAAAACTAAGAGGGTTGTCTCCAGATTCGGTGACCGCACTTTATACATCTATGCCGCGTCGCCCGTTTAATTTAAAAGACCTGAATAATCATCCGGATCAGGCGTTTCCGGGCTTGTTTCCAGGCGAGGATCCCGCAGATAAAAATCGAATGGTTTCCAATTTTGCGGCCATTGGAAGTGAGACTTACCAGAAGTTTTCGAGCCTCCTGAATATTTTTGCAACACGCCAGGGCGAGGACGATAATTTCACCATCCGAATTATGGATAAAAACGACAATACCATCGAGGTGGTAACGCTGGATAGCCTAAAACAGGTGTATGCCGATCGCGGCTGGATGGTTTGGGACGAAGTAGATCGGGAACGTGAAAAAATAGGTCGAAAAATCAAAGAACGGTATCGCACAAAAGGATATGCGGCCACAGATATTCAAACCCGTTGGGGGCGAAAAAATCAGGTTCTTGAAGCACGTCGGAGAGAAGAAAACCTGATTACCTACGAACTTCGTTTGGCCCAGCGGCTGGGACTTAGTACGCTCGTAACGGAAATTGGGACGGTCGAAACGTTTAATCAAGACTGGCTTGTTTCCAGTGTAGGGGCGAGAGGGCGCTATCAGTTTATGCCCAGTTTATTACGCACATTCGATATCGAGCAATACGACATCAAAAATATTCAAGGCGGCTTGCTGAAAGTACGTGAAGAGCGGCATCCACTGCTGACGATGGAAGCTTCTGCGACACTGGTCAGGGCCTATTCCAATGCGGTTGGCCACGAAATTCCCGGGGTTTCCGCTTATCATACCGGGCCAGGCAACATCTTTAGGGTGTACCAATTTTATTTACAGAACCGCACCGAGCGAATGCCTACCAATTCCGTTGCTCAGGCATTTATTTGGGGATTGACCACTGGATTTCCAATTGTAAGCCGGAATTCCTCCTTTAAAACGTATTCGCAAGGCTATGTCCCTTCACTGTATGGCTCTATGCGTGCAGTTGAAAAACTACGTATAGAGCCTTCCAAAACGCTTCGGGCGGATTTGGTGCAGGTATCCGACGGCACAACCATCACCCTCGCTGATTTGCTGACCGTTTTAGAAAACCATGGTGGAAAACAAATGAACTGGGGGTATGGTACACCCAATAATACGTTGTATCAAAGGTTTCGGGAACTAAATCCTCATTTTGGTTTGCCGGACTATGCCTCGGACGATGTGCCGCAGAGTGGTAATCTGGTATTGCGTAAGTATGCATCGAATGGAGACCGGATCCGCTTTTTCCTGCCATCGGGGGCAGCAGATATTTTGGAGCGCATAGACCCGACTATTCTTGATGAGCGCGTAACATTTCGGTTCGATCATACCACGTTTTTGGACCCTGCCAAAACAGGCGAGAAAACAGAACTGGATTACGAATATGATAACTTGGTTTCTGCTATTGGTCGTTTTGGATTCACACAAGAAAACAAGGATAAGTTGGGAGTGATTGCCAATGGATTGATTCAGGCGGCATTAAATACCCCCACCCCTTTCCGTAGGTCACAAGCCAGAATAGTACGGATTCACCGAGACACGTGGAATTCCGCCGAATGGAAAAACCTTGCGAATGCCGTTAGTGCTGCTGGCATTACGGGGGTACAAAACAATCGAAATGGGAATTTTAACTTTTAGTTAAATGGTTTTTCTATAAAATAAAAAGGGGCGAAACCTTATAGCAGGTCAGCCCTTTTTTATGACAATCAACGTTCCTAACGCTCAAAGTGAAGCCTTCGAAATGGTTATGTCTGGCGTGTTCTCGAAAAGAAAAGCCATCGGAAGCGTTTTATATACAGTTGGATCGTAGGAACGGGTTTTGGCAAAAACCAATGTGGCTTTGCGGTCATGAACCCACCACCAGTTGGCAGATTGTTCACGAGCAGTCCGCATGGCTTTTTGAACTACTTGTTCATCGGTCATACCTTCGCTCCGAAACGATTCGACAAGTATGGGGAGGGGCCTGGTGGCATATGTATCGAGCACGAAAGCACCGATACTACATGAAAGAAGCCAGACCATGAGTGCGGAGGACAAGCGCAGGCGCATAAGGATCGTTTGGTTTAACATCGCAGTTGTCCACCACTACAGCACAAAGTATGCCAGATCGCTCCAAAGAAGAAAACGAGCAGGCATTACAAAAAAATGCTCTTAGAAAGAACAGTCGTGAGGGCTGTGGTGTGGGTATTTACCCTTTAAATGCCTGAGAACTGAAGATGGTTTAATGATTAGAAGATTAAGATTCTCAAATTGAAACAAATGTTCGGTATAATGATACTCACTTTTCATTGATGCATCCAAAACCATATGATACAACCAGAAAAATTAACCGAGATACAGGAAAAGTTTAATAAAGTATCGGAACAGTTGGCCGATCCGGCGGTTGCGACCAATGTTGCCCTAATGGCACAATTGGGAAAAGAGCATCGAGAATTAGAGGCATTGGTTCAGATTATTGAAAGGTATCACGGCCTAAAAGACAGTATTGATGAGCTAAAAGACATGATCCGAGCAGATGAGGATGAGGAATTGACCCAATTGGCGCGTTTTGAATTGTCTGCCGCCGAGGAACAGCTACCAAAGATTGAAGAAGAGCTAAGCTATCAATTAATTCCGCAGGATCCAGAAGATTCTAAAAACTGTATTGTGGAAATTCGGGCAGGTACTGGTGGAGACGAAGCATCGCTTTTTGCAGGAGATTTGTTTCGTATGTACACTCGTTTTGCTGAAAAAAAAGGTTGGAAAGTGGAATTGATTGATGAAAATTCAGGTACGATGGGTGGGTTTAAGGAGGTGGTTTTTGGACTTGAAGGGGTAGATGCGTTTGGGATGATGCGTTTCGAGAGTGGTGTACACCGTGTACAACGGGTTCCTGCCACAGAGTCGAGTGGGCGAATTCATACGTCTGCTGCTACGGTTGCTGTTTTACCAGAGGCGGAAGAGGTGGATGTTCAGATTAACGAAGAAGAATTACGGATTGATACCATGAGGGCCAGTGGGGCTGGGGGACAACACGTTAACCGTACCGAATCGGCCATCCGTATTACGCACCTGCCAACAGGTCTGGTTGTTACTTGTCAGGATGAAAAAAGTCAGCACAAAAATAAAGACAAAGCAATGAAGGTTTTACGGTCTCGGTTATTTGACCTCGAATTGGCCAAACGGAACGCAGAACGTACTGAACATCGTAGGAGTTTGGTGGGTACGGGGGATCGTTCCGACAAGATTCGTACCTACAATTGGCCTCAAGCCCGTGTAACCGACCACCGATTGGAGGGAGCTGCCAAGAATTATGCCCTACAGACCATTGTGGATGGAAATATCGAGGGCATAATCCAAGCCTTACGGATGGCGGATTATGCTGAGCGATTGGCGCAATTTTAGGTGTACGTCATCCTTTGTACAAATCCCGTTCATCTGGCTGGTTTCGGATCAACGCCAATATGGCATGATGTGGGATAATGAGATAGGTTTTGCCGTCTAAACTGAGTTCGATGGCATCCTTTCGCAAAAAATAGGCATAATCTCCCATTTTTGCTTGCAGCGATAGGTATCTGACCTCACTTTTTTCGTGCATCCAGGCGTCTTCATCGGAATATTCCGGATTTGGAATTGCATACCCAGGTCCAACGGCCACCACCCGACCGCCTCTGAGACGTTCTTTTTCCTTAACCGACGCAGGAAGCAATAAGCCTGAAGAGGTTTCTGATGATTCCTCCTCTGGCTCAATGAGTACCCGGTCTCCTACCATTATCAAACTGCCTTTAGATCCAGAGACAAACATTTTGTGTAGGGTTTATCAGCCACAAATGGTGTGTGCAATTTTTTTATATCGTTTCATTACCGCTTTTTGACTACGGCTTTCACTAAAACGCGCTGCATTTTCTCGCCAATGGTGCAACATTCCTGGATATTCAGGTAGAACCTGAAGAAGTGCATCCACTTCGTCCATTTGCTCCCATGTATATACGGGGCCAGCCAAATTTTCGTTCAGTTCCTTGAACAGTTCTGTACGTTCATCCGAAACCCCCAGAATTGGTACTTGCCTATAGAGAGCGGTGTGGTATAGGGTGGGCAGAAAAATATCCTCCGACATGGTTTTTTGGGGAATCACAAAAAGGTCTGTGTTGGCCCAAGTTTCTGCTGTAATGCCAGTTAAAGGGTAGTCAGTTACCGTAAAGCGAGGATCTTTTTCTGCATGTACCCAATTGTGGAGCAGTGCGGCTTTCTCTCCTGTAGTCAGGATATTGAGCCTGAAATCTGCCGTTGAAGGACGAAGGCGTTTGCAAAACCGCAATACGTCTTGCTTTTCATCCCATTCTCCTGCAATCAAAAGGCGGACGGTTTTTTGCATAGCTGTTCGTACAACACCTCTCGTCTCGATGGGTAAGGATGAGGGAATCCAGGGATGGAGGCGGATAACCGGTTGATTTTTTGTGGTGCAGGCACGATAGCGTTTTATGGCCTCAAAACCACAGGCACTCACTACATCCACTTGATCAATGAGACGTTGTACGGTTTGGGCCTGCATTCTGGCCTTGATGCCTTGCCCTATATTACCGGGAAAAATAATGCGGCCCCCACCCATCGCATGAAGCCAAACAGGGATTCCATATTTCTTCTTCATTCGCAATGCGTAATTGAGAGCTTTCAATTCTGGCCCAATTACCCAAATAAGGTCGAAGGGGCGTGGAGGAGCCTCTGTTTTTTTAAGCGTTGCCGTCAAGCTATGGCCTGCATCTTGTACGAACTGAAACAGGAGCGGTTCTCTAAGGGGTTCAATATCTGTAACGGATAGCCGATTATAAATGGTGGGCGGGGCGTCCTGCTCAACCGAGTCGGATGCTGCAAGAACGGCTACGTCAAACGCATCTTGATGGAAAGAGTGTGCCATGTCGTGACAAAGCTCCGCTACTTCCCCCACATCCGGCGGAATCCGTGGAACAATCATCAGAATGCGGTTTTTTTTGAATTTGGTCACGGGAAAATCAGAAACCTCTTTCCCATATTATTGGGAACAGGTAAATCGTCGTCAAGGTTTAGCAATGTAAGTTACTACACATTCTTGGGTGTTCACCAAAAATAACACTTGAATTATGAGCACAGTAAGAGCCTTTTTTAGACCTGTCCATTTTATCGTTCTTAACGACTTTCCAGAATTCGGCTTTTCGCATGAAGGCTTTTAATCAGTTATGCTTACGAGAGGAGACCAAGTTCTCTAACACGTGTTTTAGGGTGTAAAATCAATTCTTTTGAAGAAAAACTTATTCCAGCATTCCCAAAAGAAACGAGATGTTTTCAATCATAGGATTTTCTGGGAAGGCATACGGTACCTCGCTTTTTTGTACAAACAAAGAAGCCCCCATTTTTGGAGGCTTCTTTATTATCAAAAGCGTTTATCGGGCAGCGAGTCTTCTCTTGGTAGAAATCACCTCAAACGTTTCGATTAGGTCGCCGATCTTGATATCTTGCCCTCCTTCCAAGCCGATACCGCACTCATACCCCGTATTGACCTCGTTGACGGGGTCTTTGAAGCGTCGCAGGGAAGCCATTTTTCCAGACCAGATGACCACACCATCGCGCACAAGGCGAACGGCATCTTTACGCATAATCTTGCCTTCAGTGACCATACAGCCTGCAATAATGCCCACTTTGGGTACTTGGAATACTTCCCGCACCTGGGCAGTGCCCAATGTCTTATCACTTAACTCGGGCGATAACAGGCCCTCAAGGGCATCACGTACATCCTCGATAGCATCGTAGATCACGGAATAAGTCCGGAAGTCAATTTGTTCTTGCTCCAGAACCCTACGGACCTGCGGGGAAGCTGGACGCACCTGGAAACCAATGATAACCGCATCCGATGTTGAAGCCAAGAGGACATCGCTTTCAGTCACCGCCCCAACAGCACTGTGAATGATGCGAACCTGTACTTCTTCCGTTGAAAGTTTTAGGAGCGAATCGGTTAGGGCTTGAACAGATCCGCCTACATCGGCCTTAATGATCAGGTTCAGTTCTTTAAAGTCGCCCAACGCCAAACGTCGTCCAATTTCATCCAAGGTCAGGTGTTTTTTCTGACGCATGCTTTGTTCACGGGCAATTTGTTGACGTTTATTCGCAATTTCCTTTGCCTCGCGTTCGTCATCCAGAACCACAAAGCGGTCTCCTACATCTGGCGGGCCATTAAATCCAACAATCAGTGCGGGCTTGGAAGGGCCTGCAGATTTGATGCGATTCTCTGTTTCGTCGAACATCGCCCGTACTTTTCCGGTAAAGGCGCCCGCAACAAACACATCCCCCACTTTCAGGGTGCCTCGTTGTACCAATACTGTTGCAACAATTCCACGGCCTTTATCAACCCGGCTTTCCACAATCGTCCCATCTGCATTTCTGTTCGGATTGGCTTTTAAGTCCAATAATTCGGCTTCATCTACAATTTGTTGAAGGAGGCCATCAATATTGATTCCTTGTTTGGCAGAAATCTCGCTGTGTTGCACATTCCCGCCGTATGCCTCCACAACCACATTATATTGTGTCAGTTCCTGCATAACGCGCTGCGGATTTGCGCCATCTTTGTCAATTTTATTCACCGCGATAATCAGAGGAACGCCAGCAGCATGTGCATGATTTATGGCCTCGATGGTTTGTGGCATAACCCCGTCATCCGCTGCGACCACCAACACCACAATATCTGTGACTTGTGCACCACGAGCACGCATGGCCGTAAAGGCTTCGTGGCCTGGTGTGTCCAAGAATGAGATCATCTGACCTGTGGGCAGGGTGACCGAATAAGCACCAATGTGCTGGGTGATTCCACCAGCTTCAGATTTTACGACATTTGTCCGGCGGATATAGTCCAACAGAGATGTTTTTCCATGATCTACGTGGCCCATAATCGTGACTACCGGAGCACGAGGCAGTAAGTCCTGTTCTTCATCGTCCTGAAGGGCAATTTCATCGGAAGCGACATCGGTTACAAATTCAATTTCAACCCCAAATTCTTCGGCGATCAACTGAATGGTATCTGCTTCTAACCGTTGGTTGATCGAAACCATCAAGCCAAGTTCCAAACATGTGGAAATAACTTCGGTCACCGATACATCCATCATGTTTGCCAGTTCGTTCGCCGAAACATATTCTACCACGCGCAACCTGCGTTCAGAGGCCTCTTGTGCAGCCAATTCTTGCTCTCGTATTTCAGCGCGTTCTACCCGTTTTTCGCGGCGCCGCAGGCGTGCGCCTTGACGTTCTTTGGTACCTTGGCGTTGCATCCCTGTTTTGGTTTGCAAAATCGCTTCTTTTACCTCTTCTTGGCTTACCACTGGTAATTTAGCCTTTTTCTTTTTGGCTTTTGCAGAAGCATTGGCCGAAGAAGTAGTGTTAGCATGTGTCGTAGATTTTTTAGCACCATCTCCTGTCGTAACAGAGCCACCTGTTACTGGCTTAGCTGGTTTCAACGGTTCATCGGATTTGCCTTTGCGCTTCCGCTTTTTCCGTTTAGTACCAGGTTCCACATCTTGTAGTGTAGCCAGATTGACCCTTCCAAGAACCTTAGGACCTTCAAGAATATAGCGATCAGACTTAATGAGCTTAGGCCCGTCTTGGTCTGCATCCAGATCTTCCACTTCTTTTAGATGGTCAGGTTTTTTTGGTTTGTCTTTTTTCTTTCTGGGAGGAAGATCTATTGCTACAACCTCATTTGTTGCTACAACCTCATTTGTTGCTACAACCT
>ERZ761607.431-NODE-431-length-75614-cov-72.293413_pt1 | contig 75614 bp, 65 predicted proteins | sample MGYA00511164_ERZ761607 | MGnify/ENA primary metagenome ERZ761607 (study PRJEB28899, sample SAMN02445080) | bioreactor sludge metagenome | biome: EBPR sludge | place: Australia: Brisbane, Thorneside Wastewater Treatment Plant | collected 2011-06-22 ...
CGCCTATATCTGGTTGGCTTGACGCGGATCACCTCAATTGTGAACACACCCTAGCACAGTGGAGAGTTGGCCACGGGAGTAACCCAGGTGCTCGGCCAGGGCGGTGATGCTCAGGCCAATAGCGGGCAACACATCCTCGCGCAGGGACTCGCCGGGATGCGGTGGATTGTGCATGGACATGGCGTGGTACCTCCACGTGATAGAGACCAACGACAGCGCGGTCTAGCCGAACATCAAGTGTAATGTCATACCTTACGTTGCACCAAGCGACCCAGGCATTCCTGCAACGTGCGCCCCTTTGATCCGAGTAGGCAGCACGCCACTGCCCGCCATGCTCTCAATGATCTGTCCAACCGATTTTGCGGACGGCTGCAGGATTTGCCGAATCTGCGCCAAGGACTGCTCCACCACGTCGCGAGAGGCCGGTTTGACGGCTGGGACATCAGACAATGCAGAGGCTGCAGGCGGCGAGACCTGCAATCCACTGGCTGCTGTTGCAGGCGTTTGATGCGGAGCAGGTTTGCGCGCGGCCCACAGCTTGAACATCCCGTTCACCGCCTTCTTGATCAGCCCGTACAGGTAGGCAATGGCGTTATGCACAGCACCCGAGGCGCAGCGCGCGTCCCATTCCGCCAGCACGGCCTGGCGTTGCTCCAACGCCAGGCCCCTGAGACGCGCCATAAGGATTTGCTGTTGATCCTGCGGCAGTTGCCGGAAGCGGATCGGCAAAGCTGTCCCGGACACTTGCACTTCGGACTGTGGCAGGTACGTATGTACTTCTTTTAATACTTCTTTTTCTACAGTACGTACTGTTGCAGTGGATGCGGGTGCGGACTTCGGAATGTCCTGCCTAGCTTCGACGGGCCTGTTCGTGATGGGACTGCGATCGTCGGGTGGCGTTGACCCACTTGGGCCACCTGGATCATGGTCATCGTCATTGCCCCGCAACTGTTCGATGCATTCCCTCGCTGCAGCAGGCAACCTCTCCAAAGCATCAGGCTGACGCATAGCCTCGTCGAGGATGGACCGAGCCAACTGGCGAATCGTCGCACTGCTATGGCTGAGTGCCCGTTCGAGCAACGGCAGGTAATCGTCGTCTTCCAGACATGCGTCGACGAAAGTCAGCGGTTGATTGCGCACGGCATAACGGCTGGCCATGGAGAAGCCGGTCATGGGGTTGCGACGGTATTCGACCAGGGCAATCCAGGTGGACAGCCGCAGGCAAAGTACAGCCCTGGACACTGTTTCAAGGGCCGCCTGCTTGCTGCCCGGTGCGCTGGGCAGGTATTTGCGTAGCGCGTCGTAGCTGAGGACCACGGTGCCGTCGCTGCTAGCCAGCGCACGGAACGTCAGCCAGGCATTGCGCTCCAGCGGCGTCAGCCGCTCATCCAGCAACAAGGCTTTCGGGGTGATGATATCTGAAGGTTGATGTGACATGGCAAGGCTCCTGTCGGTATCAGCCACATGGCCAAAGGAGCCGCCATCTCACCCCAGCATTACCGCTGCCGCCGCAAACAATCCGAACTGCGCGCTACCCGTATTGTTTGAGCTGGAACAGATCAAAGCATCCTTGGCGTTCTGCGACAGAAGGTAGGAAAATGGTCCAGCAGCAGTTAGTGGGCGTTGATGGCAAGACAAGAGGCGTCGGCCAGCGCACTTCATCAGCGTAGGCAGAACATGGATCGTCCAAGAAGAGCCATGTACGTCCATCAAGAGACACACATCGGCTTTGGGTCCAAGAATAGGTCCAAGCACGCCAAGAACATCAATAAATATTATTTATAATCAACAGGATAGGCCTTAAAAAATCCTTCTGTATCGGGAAGTGAGGTGGAGTTCCGGGATAGCTGTTCGCCGTTGTCTTCCGGCGAATCTTGAGATGGCACTAATTGTTGGTGAGACCAAATGGCTAGGTAAGTACGCGTGGGTCATGCGGACCTCGGTGTTACCGCTTGCCGAACTGTTCATGTCACGATTTTGATGTATGAGGGAAGCAATGCTGAGCGGTTTGCTTCGGCGATCTGCTGTGTGATGATCAGATGCTGTGTTCCACGTGAAACAGTTTGTTGATGAGCGGCAGGGCTGGCTGAAAGGGCTATTGATTCGTGATGAATGATGTCGAACTTGTCTACGTTTTCCTTGCGCTTGCAGCGTTCGGGGCGGGTTATGTCGATGCGGTGGTTGGCGGCGGTGGGCTGATTCAAACGCCTGCTTTGTTGGCCGCATTTCCTGCAACTGCGCCAGCCACGCTGTTCGGCACCAACAAGCTGGCAAGTATCGTCGGTACCAGCAGCGCGGCGATACAGTATGCACGCCGGGTCCGCGTGCCGTGGCGGCTCGCTTTGCCTGGTGCGTTCGCGGCACTGGTGGGGTCTTGGTACGGGGCTAAGGTGGTGACGTATCTGCCACCGGATCTGATACGGCCATTCATACTAGCCCTGTTGATTCTGGTGGCGATTTATACGTTCATTAAGAAAGATTTTGGAACGATTGGAATCGAGTCGCGACAGACCAGCAGCGATATCTTCAAGGTAGTTACGATAGGCGGTGGTATCGGTTTTTACGACGGTTTCTTCGGGCCGGGCACGGGCAGTTTCTTCATCTTTTTGTTCGTGCGCTTTCTGCAAATGGATTTTCTCAAGGCGTCGGTCACGGCGAAGATACTGAACGTGGCTACCAATCTGGCGGCTATCAGCTACTTTGCGATTAACGTTGAAATGATGTGGTTGCTCGGCGCGATGATGGCTGTTGCCAATCTGAGTGGCGCCATTCTCGGTTCGAGAATGGCGATTCGGCATGGGGCCGGATTCGTAAGGAAGATGTTCCTGTTTGTTGTCAGCGCTCTGGTGTTGAAGATGGCCTACGATTTGATTCGGGCAGGGTGAAAGGGCGATGACGATCGCAGCGACGAAGTCTTGTTTCACGTGAAACAAACCGAAAGCCTCGAATCCGCGACCATTGCCCAAGCAGGCTGGTGTTGAAACGGACACGCACGACGACGTTTCAACGGAGTTCTTAAGAGGTGAGGCGCTACAATGTGTTCATTCCGGAATCGTGGTATTCCCGCGATCACATTCAAATATACAAGTGGATGAATGTACGTGCCTCAACTTGAACCAAAGCGGACGTCGGGCGTACGCCCCAAGCTTGAGGTAACAAGCCTTGCATACGCCCTTCTGCAATCGGCCCAATTGGTGGCCAAGGTGGTGGAAGGGAATAGTCTTGCCGATGCCTTCGAAGAGCAGGCCCGCCTCTTGGCTTGGCCGGATCAAGTCCGGGGTGCGGTGCGAGATATGAGTGCCGGTTGTCTGCGCGACTACGGCCGTGGCGATCTGGTGCTGAACAAGCTGTTGCACAAACCCCTGCCGACCGAACTTCACGCGATCTTGTTGGTGGCGCTCCACCGCCTGCGAACTCGTCCCGAGCATGCGCATACGATTGTTGACCAGGCGGTGAGCGCTTGCGCGAGTCTGGCACCCGGTTTGCGAGGCGTGGTGAATGGAGTGTTGCGCAACGCCGTGCGCAGGCGTGAAGAGTTCGATCAAGCAATCGCACGCGACCCGGCAGCGCGATATGCACACCCCCACTGGTGGGTCGAGCGGGTGCGTGCCGACCATCCAGACGCCTGGGAGCAAATACTGGATGCCGGCAATCAGCGGCCGCCGATGAGCCTGCGACTCAACCGTTGCCACGACCGAACGCGCACGCTCGAGGCCTTGGCTGCCGCGCATATCGAATACCGCGTCCAGCCCAACGGGGCGCTTCTGCTACGCCAGCCGCAGCCGGTATCGAGCTTGCCCGGATTTGCCGAAGGCTGGTTGTCGGTGCAGGACGCGGGGGCGCAGTGGGCAGCGCCCAGCCTCGATCTCGACGACGGACAGCGGGTGTTGGACGCATGCGCGGCGCCTGGCGGGAAGACGGCACATATGCTCGAACGTGCGGATGTCGCACTCTGCGCGCTCGAACTCGATCCGAACCGCATCGGGCGGATTCGTGCCAATCTCGAACGCCTGGGTCTCGTTGCTAAACAGCTGCTCAACGCCGACGCGGCCGCGGTCGAATCCTGGTGGGACGGCACGCCCTTCGACCGGATTCTTGCCGACGTGCCGTGCTCGGCCTCGGGTGCCGTGCGTCGCCATCCCGATATCAAGTGGCTGCGCCGGCCCGAAGACATCGCGCGCTTTGCGGCTCAGCAACGCAGGATTCTCGATGCGCTGTGGCCAACCCTGAAACCCGGGGGAAAAATGCTCTACGTGACCTGCTCGGTGTTCGACGAAGAAAACACGCGGCAGATCGAGCGCTTCTGCGGACGTCATGCTGACGCCCGGCGTTTGCCTCTGGACGATGGGCCGGGGGCTTACGTGTTGCCGAGCAGCGAGAATGACGGTTTTTTCTACGCGCTCGTACAGAAGCATGATTAGGTCGTTCCGCCTGTTCCTGACGCTGATGTTCTGCTTCGCGCTGAACACGATGGCCGTTGCGGAATCCGAGATCCAGTACGCCGAAATCGTGCTCACCGAGGAGGGTTACGTCGTCAATGCGGACATCGACCTGAAGCTCAACGCGCGCTTGATCGAAGTGGTCAATCGCGGTGTGCCCCTGCATTTCATCGCGGAATTCCAGATCGAACAGCCACGCTGGTACTGGTTGAACCGCGACGTGGTCGAGCGCACGATCGAGTACCGCCTGGTCTATCACACCATCACCCGCAGCTACCGCCTGAGCATCGGCACGCTGCATCGCAGCTTCGATACGATCGATGAGGCGATCCGAACCATGTCGCGAATCCGCAACTGGAAAGTGGCGAGTCCGGATGCGCTGCAGGCCGGTGTGTCGTACAACGCAGCTTTGCGCTTTCGCCACGATACGGCCATGTTGCCCAAGCCGTTCCAGGTGACCGCAATCGGCAGCAGGGACTGGAATCTCGCCACCGACTGGATGACCTGGACCTTCCTGGCCGGGGCGATTCGATGAAGCGGATCGCGCTGGTCATTCTTGCCGCGATCGCAGCGATCTCGCTGTTCCTGCTGACCTCCGCGAGTGCCAACACCGATCTGTTCGCGGGGGCCTATCCGTTCTTGCTTGCACTCAACGGCGCGGTGGCGGTTGGTCTGGCCGCGCTGGTGGGGATTCAGTTGCGGCGGCTGTGGCGCGACTACCGTGCCCATGTCTTCGGCTCGCGGCTCAAGTTTCGCCTGATGTTGATGTTCGGGTTGATGGCCCTGGTGCCCGGTGTGATCGTGTACGCGGTTTCGCTGCAGTTCGTCGTGCGCAGCATCGACTCGTGGTTCGATGTGCGGGTGGACCGGGCCCTCGAAGGCGGGGTCGCACTGGGTCAGAATGCGCTCGACTATCTGGTTTCGCAGGTGAGCGACAAGGCGCACGAACTCGCGTTCGAGCTCGGCGAGCTCGCCGTCGTTTCGTCCACCCATCTCAACCGGATGCGTGATCAGGCGGGCGTCGCCAGCGCAACCCTGATCGCGGCGAATGGCCAGATTCTCGCCACCGTCACCGACGGTGCGAGCACCCTTCTGCCGGAGTTGCCGACCCAGGCCCAGATGCGTCAGGCGCGTCAGGCACAGCTGTTCCGGATCGTCGACAGCCGTCCGGGCGATGGTTTGCTGATCCGGGTGGTGGTGCCGGTCACTTCGCGCGCATCGCTGTCGGAGCCTGCCTATCTGCAGCTGACCCAGCCGGTGCCCGAGACCTTCGCCCGGCACGTCGACGCGGTTCAGGAGGCGCATCGGGAATACCAGCAGCTGGTGCTGGGGCGCAAGGGGCTCAGCAGAATCTATTCGCTCACGCTCACGCTCACCTTGCTGCTGGCACTCTTGGCTGCGATGGCCTTCGCCTTCGTGCTGGCCCGGCGCCTGGCGGCGCCCTTGCTGATCCTGGCCGAAGGAACACAGGCGGTCGCGCAGGGTGATCTGAGCCCCCGTCAGGCGCTGCCCGCCCGCGATGAGCTCGGGGTGTTGATCCTGTCGTTCAACCAGATGATCCGGCAACTGCTCGATGCCCGCGGTCAGGCCGAAGAGAGCCGCAGCGAAGTCGAAGCAAATCGCGCCTACCTCGAAAGCGTGCTGGCCCACCTGTCGACCGGGGTGCTTGCGTTCGATACCGAGGGTTATCTGCGCGCCGCGAACCGTGGCGCGACCGATATCCTGCGCGACGAACTCGAGGGGTTCGAGGATTTTTCGCTGAGCGAATGGCCAAACCATGCGCAGTTTCGCGATGCCTTGTTGAAGGGGTTCGGCGAACATGAGGGCGATTGGCACGAACAGCTCGAGGTCGCCCGCCACGACAGTGCCCCGCAGACGCTGCTGATCCACGGTGCCCGCCTGCCGATCGCGACCGGTGGCGGCATGGTCGTGGTGTTCGACGATATCTCGCGGCTGCTGATCGCCCAGCGTACCGCCGCATGGGCGGAAGTGGCGCGGCGGCTGGCACACGAGATCAAGAATCCGCTCACCCCGATCCAGCTTTCGGCCGAGCGTCTGGCGTACAAGCTTTCCGACCGGCTGGATGTCGACGGGCGCGAGGTGCTCGAGCGCTCGACCCGCACGATCGTGAATCAGGTCGAAGCGATGAAAAACCTGGTGAATGCGTTTCGCGACTATGCGAAACTGCCCAATCCCTCGCTCGGGCGGCTTTCGCTCAATGACCTCATTCCCGAGGTCTTGCATTTGTACGAAGGCTCCAGGGTTCGCATCCGCGTGGATCTCGGCGGCGATGTGCCCCCGGTGCTGGGTGATGCGGCACAGATCAGGCAGATCATCCATAATCTGCTGCAGAATGCCGAAGATGCCTTGTCCGACACCGAGCAGGGCGAGATACAGATTGAAACCCGGCATGACGGTGATCGGGCCACCTTGACGATTCGCGACAACGGGCCGGGCTTCCCGCCGGAACTCTTGGCGCGCGCCTTCGAACCCTACTTCACGACCAAGAGCCGTGGTACGGGACTGGGTCTTGCGATCGTCAAGAAAATCATCGATGAACACGGCGGAGACGTCCGTCTGCTCAACCGCGACAACGGGGGCGCCGAGATTCGAATCCGTCTACGGCTTTCGAGCTCCGACCAGTGACAGGGACATATGGCTAACATTCTTATCGTTGACGACGAAGTCGGTATCAGAGAGCTGCTGTCCGAGATCCTGCGTGACGAAGGTCACGACATTATCGTCGCAGAGAATGCGGCATCGGCGCGTGCCTCGCGAAACGCGAAACGCCCCGATCTGGTACTGCTGGACATCTGGATGCCGGATACCGACGGGATCACCCTGCTCAAGGAATGGTCCGCGAACGGACAGCTCACCATGCCGGTGGTGATGATGTCGGGGCATGGCACGATCGACACCGCGGTCGAAGCGACCCGCATCGGTGCGATCGATTATCTGGAAAAACCGATCGCGCTGCAGAAACTGCTATCCGCAGTCAAACGTGGCCTGCAGCGCCCCTCGGCGCCGGGCGAACCGTCGCCGCTGACGCTGGCCGCGTTCACCCGCTCCGTACCCCTGCGCGACTTGCGCCGCCGTCTGCAGCAGATCGCCGAGAAGTCGCGGGTATTGCTGCTACGGGTCGGCACCGGCAGCCTGGCCGAGTTGGCGGCGCGCAGCGTGCACGCCGAAAGCGGGCCGTGGCTCGACGTCTCGCTGGTGACACAGCCGCTCGACATCAAGCAGCTCCAGGCCAGCCACGGCGGCATTCTGTTCGTTCCCGAATTGGCGCGCCTGAGCCGCACTCAACAGAAGAATCTCGCCTTCGCGCTCGAACGGCTCGACCGCTTCAATCAACATCTGGTCGCGGCGACCGAGAGCACGGCCGAAAACCTGTTGGCGGATGGATGGGAGGAGGGTTTGGTCGCCCGTCTGTTCGAGGTCAGCCTCGCGCCCCCCACCATCGCAGATGTGCAGGAAGACGTGCCGGAACTGGCCACCCAGTTGCTGCTCCATCTGGTGGAGGCGGGGGAGGTTTCGCGGCGGCGGCTCTCGAGCGCAGCGTTGAATGCCCTGCGCACCCAGAGCTGGCCAGGCGGCTTTCTCGAACTGCGCGCGGCGGTGAAGTCGCTGGCCCTCGGCACCCTCGAGGAGGAGATCAGCCTCGCCGATGTCAGACGGGTACTGCCGCCGCCGGTGGATAGCTGTTACAGCGTTACCCTCGATCAACCGCTGCGTGATGCGCGCGAAGCATTCGAACGCCTCTACTTCGAACACCACCTGCGTCTGGAGGGCAACAACATGACCCGCATCGCCGAGAAGTGCGGCCTCGAGCGCACCCACCTCTACCGCAAACTCAAGCAGCTCGGTCTGCAGGCGGGGCGGCGCAGCGAAGAGTGAACGGGTCGTCGGCGACCCGCCCGGGAAACCCCGGCGCGCCGGGCAGGCAGTGGCGCGAAAGCCGCAGATGAATCTCGCGCGGATCGCGGCGGCCATGGCGCCGCTGGGCTTGCATCCGCTCGGGTGCTGTCCGGCCGAGCCCGCCGACGGCTTGCCAACGCTCCCGGGAGAGCGTCCGGCTGCGGGCATCGTATTGGTCGGCAACATCGGATCGTCGTTGTGGCCCGGTTTTTCGGTCTCACCCGAGTTCAGCGACGGACGGCCGGACCCGCTCGACCGCTGGAGCCGCCGGGTCGGCGCGGCGCTGGCCGAGCACCTCGGGGCGGGCGTGGTGTACCCGTTCGATGGGCCGCCGTACTGGCCGTTCCAGAGCTGGGCCGGGCGCTGTGGCGAGACCGCGGTTTCGCCGTTGGCGGTGCTCATTCATGCCCGCTTCGGGTTGTGGCACGCCTACCGGTTTGCGCTGGTGTTCGCCGAGCCGCCTGCAACAGGCACCGTCCGGCTGGATGTCGGTTCGCCCTGCTTGGGCTGTGCGGCGAAACCGTGTCTCGATGCCTGTCCGGTCGGCGCTTTCGGAGATCGAGGCTACGATCTCGAAGTCTGTGTCGCGCATCTGCACGGCGCGCAAGCCGTGTGCCCGGACCAGGGCTGCCTCGCCCGTCGAGCCTGTCCGGTCGGAACGCGATACACCTACGTGGCCGAGCAGCGGCGCTTTCACATGGACGCCTTCATGGCGATGCGCCCCCGACGCTAGTCGCGAGCACCGCACGGTATGGTTGCATTTCCGTCACAGCTGTCTTCGGCCGCCGTCGGCATCGGCGTAGAATCGGCGAACCATCAACGAACGGCGTAATCAAGTTGAAGATCATCATCCTCGGCGCAGGGCAGGTTGGTGCATCGGTGGCCGAAAACCTGGTTTCGGAAGCCAACGACATTACCCTGGTCGATACCGGCGCCGAATGCCTCGACATCCTGCGCGACCGGCTCGAGTTACGCACCGTATTGGGCAACGGTGCCTCACCGTCGGTACTGAGCGAGGCGGGCGCGGAAGATGCCGATCTGTTGATCGCGGTGACCCAGTCCGACCAGACCAACTTGTGCGCCTGCCTGGTGGCCAAGGCGGTGTTCAACCTGCCGACCCGGATCGCACGCCTGCGTTCGGGCGATTTCGTCGAACATCCGGAGCTGCTTGGCGAAGACAAGTTCGCGGTCGACTTTTCGATCTGCCCGGAGCAGATCGTGACCGACCACATCCGCCTGCTGATCTCGTTTCCCGAGGCGCTGCAGGTGCTGGAATTTGCCGGCGGCGCGCTCAGCCTGATCGCGGTACGGGCGTTCGAGGGCGGTCCCCTGGTGGGGCATCCGCTTAAGGCACTCAAGTACCACATGCCCAATGTCGATGTGCGCATCGCAGCGATCTACCGTAGCGGCGACGCGATCATCCCCGAGGGCGATACCATGGTGATGCCGGGTGATGAGGTCTTCTGCCTGGCAGCGACGGTGCACATCCGGCAGGTGATGCGCGAATTGCGACGCTCGGATCAGCCGACCCGGCGCATCCTGATCGCGGGCGGTGGCAATATCGGTTTCCGGCTGGCGCGCTCGATCGAGCATGATTACAACGTGAAGGTGCTCGAAACCAACAAGCGTCGGGCCGACATGCTGGCCACCCATCTCGACCGGGCGCTGGTGTTGCGCGGCGACGCGACCGACGAGAAGCTGCTCGAGAACGAGGGCATCGACGAGACCGACCTGTTCGTGGCGCTCACCAACGACGACGAAAACAACATCATGTCGGCCTCGCTCGCCAAGCGCATGGGCGCGCGCCGTACCCTGGCACTGATCAATCGTCGTTCGTACGTCGATCTGGTCCAGGGCGGGCCGATCGATATCGCGATCTCGCCGGCCCAGACTTCGATCGGCTCGCTGCTTGCGCATGTGCGGCTGGGCGACGTGGTGGCGGTGCATAGCCTGCGCCGCGGCGCTGCCGAGGCACTCGAGATCATCGCGCACGGCAGTGCCAAGGATTCGAAGGTGGTCGGCCGCACCATCGATCATGTCGCGCTGCCCAACGGGGCCACGATCGGTGCGATCGTGCGCGAAGTGCGCAAGCCGGATGGCAAGATACTGCGCAGGCAGGTGATCATGCCCCATCACGATACTGTGGTCGAGTCCGGCGATCATGTGATCGTCTTCTGTACCCACAAGCGCCTGGTGCGCCAGGTCGAGAAGCTGTTCCAGGTCGGCTTCGGTTTCTTCTGACATGCGCCATTCCTACCCGGTACTGAACGCGCTCGGGCTCATCCTGATGATATTCGGCCTGCTGATGGCCTTTCCGCTCGCGGTCTCCTTCTATCTGGATGATGGCGCCGCCGTCGCCTACGACATCGCCATCGTGGTGACGGTGGGGTGCGGCCTCGTGCTGTGGTTGCTCACGCGCGGGCGGCGGCGCGACCTGCGCCTGAGCGACGGTTTTCTGCTGGTGGCGCTGACATGGATCGTGACGCCGGTTTTCGGCACGCTGCCGCTGCGCGGCTACCTGCCGGAGCTGAGCTTTACCGACGCATACTTCGAAGCGGTGTCGGGGCTCACCGCGACCGGCGCGACGGTGTTGACCGATATCGACAGCCTGCCGATCTCGATCAATCTGTGGCGCACCTTCATGCACTGGATCGGTGGCATGGGGGTGATCGTGCTGGTGGTCGCCATCCTGCCGCTGCTCGGCATCGGCGGACGCCAGTTGTTCAAGGCGGAAGTGCCGACGCCGATGAAGGAATCCAGCCTCACGCCGCGAATCGCGGAAACCGCGAAGGGCTTGTGGCTGACCTACCTGCTGCTGACCGTCGCCTGCGGCTTCAGCCTGTGGGCGGCAGGCATGGATGGCTGGGACGCGCTCATTCATGCATTCACCGTGACCGGCCTGGGCGGCTTCTCGAGCAAGGACGCTTCGCTGCAGTATTTCAACAGCATCGAAATCGAACTCATCGTGATGGTGTTCGCGCTGCTCGCCGGGCTCAACTACGCCACGCACTACCTGGCGCTGGTCAGGCGCAGCCTCAAGCCGTATCTCCACGACCCGGAAATCCCGTTCTACTTTTCGGTGCTGGTCTTGAGCGTGGTCCTGCTCACGCTCTTTCTGATGCAGCACACTGTCCACAGCGACGTGCTGACCACCCTGCGCTACGTGTCCTTCCATGTCGTGTCGATCTCGACCTCCCTCGGTCTTTCGACCTACGACTACACGTTATGGCCCATGTTCGCCCAGGTCTGGGTGCTGTTCCTCGGCAGTTTCCTGGCCTGCTCCGGGTCGACCGGTGGCGGCATCAAGATGATGAGGGCGATCATCCTCTACAAACAGGTGTATCGCGAGATCATCCGCTCCCTGCACCCGCATGCGGTGCAGCCGGTGCGGCTGGGCGGCAAGCCGGTTTCGGAGAGCATTCTGCACGCCGTGCTCGGGTTCAGCTTCATGTACATGGTGTCGATCGTGTCACTGACGCTCGTGATGACCGCCACCGGCGTCGACCTGATCACCGCATTTTCGGCGGTCGTCGCCTGCCTCAACAACACCGGCCCGGGTCTGGGCGCCGTCGGGCCGGCGGCGAACTACGCCGGGTTCAGCGGGTTTCAGACCTGGCTCCTGGCATTCACGATGATCCTCGGGCGTCTCGAGATCTTCACCCTGCTGGTGGTGCTGACCCCGGTTTTCTGGCGGCGTTGAAGGGGGGGCGTGCGCGCGGTCGGCAGCCGGGCCGAAAAGCGGGATAATCGCGGTTTGGTTTCGCTCACAAATCCAAGGATGCCACCGTGACCCGTTTACGCAACGACACCTTCCTGCGCGCGCTGCTGCGCCAACCCACCGACTACACGCCGGTCTGGCTGATGCGCCAGGCCGGGCGTTACCTGCCCGAGTATTGCGAGACCCGTCGGCGTGCAGGCAGCTTTCTCGACCTGTGCAAGAATCCCGACCTCGCCTGCGAAGTGACGCTGCAGCCGCTGGCGCGCTACAAGCTCGATGCCGCGATCCTCTTTTCGGACATCCTGACCGTGCCCGACGCGATGGGGCTGGGGCTGTACTTTGCAGAGGGCGAAGGGCCGCGCTTCGAGCGTCCGCTGCGCGACGAGTGGGAGATCCGCAATCTGGCCTGCCCCGATCCGCATGCCGAGCTGCAATACGTGATGGACGCCGTATCGGTGATCCGGCGCGCGCTCGACAACAGCGTGCCCTTGATCGGCTTTTCCGGCAGCCCGTGGACCCTCGCCTGCTACATGGTGGAAGGCGCGTCGTCGTCGGACTACCGCCGCATCAAGACGCTCGCCTATTCGCGTCCCGACCTGCTGCACCACATTCTCGAGGTCACCGCGCGGGCCGTGACCGCCTACCTGAATGCCCAGATCGAATCCGGCGCACAAGCGGTGATGGTGTTCGACTCGTGGGGCGGGGTGTTGTCCGAAGCCGCCTACCATGAGTTTTCACTGCCCTACATGCAGCAGGTCGTTTCCGGCTTGATCACGGAACGCGAAGGCCGGCGGGTGCCCAGCATCGTGTTCACCAAGGGCGGGGGTTTGTGGCTGGAGAGCATTGCTGCGATCGGGGCCGATGCGGTCGGGCTCGACTGGACCATGGATATCGGGCGCGCCCGCGCACGGGTCGGCGATCGCGTCGCGCTGCAGGGCAATCTCGACCCCTCGATTTTGTTCGGTGCAAAGGAAGTCATCGCCACCGAAGCCCGGCGTGTCCTCGATCAGTTCGGCCCCAACCCTGGCCATGTGTTCAATCTCGGACACGGGATCTCGCAGTTCACGGCGCCCGAAGCGGTTTCGGTGCTGGTCGATACCGTTCATTCGCATAGCCGCAGCTTGCGCGCGGCGGTGTGAATGCGGTCGCGGCAGGCGGCGTTACCGGCCGGCGGGTTTCGGCCGCGTTACAGGTGGCGCTGTTTCATGATAGCTGCGAAGCTGTGTGGATGAGACCGTTGCATCTTCTTCGAATCGTGTTTGTCAAGCGCTGAATCCGCGAAAAAGGCTTGACTTATACACATCGGCCTGAATGATGCCCCAGAACGGGCGGTTTTGCCCCATTGAGCGTGTTATTTTCATAAATAACTGATTTTAAATGAAAATAAATGTGCCTCATGTTAAGGCAGAGTGACACAAGCGCTTGTTCCATGCTGGTTTGAGGCGGTTTTTCCCACTTGATGCACAAAGTTATCCACAGATTTTGTGGACAAGCAGGGAGAAGGATTTGGGCGCGCGCACTTAGTGAATCTTCCCCCGGATGACATCAAATATCATCTTTAACCATTTGAAAATATTGATTTATTCGATATAGACCAGATTCCGAATGGTTATCGTACGCGTCGCACTACCGGTTCCGATTCCGCAACTGTTTGATTATATGGCGGAAGATGCGTCGCCACAGGATCTGGGGCGGTGTGTCAGAGTGCCGTTCGGCCGTGGTGAGAAGAGCGGCGTAATCGTTGCGTTGCCGGCCCATGCCGAGATCGACGTGAGCCGGCTCAAGCATGTACGCCACATTCAGCGCGAAGTGTCGCCGCTGCCGGCGGACTGGCTGGAGCTGGTCGCCTTCGTCGCCCGCTATTACCATGAGCCGCTGGGAGAGGTCGTCGCGCTCGCACTGCCGCCGGGCCTGCGGCGCGCCGATGCGGTTTCGGCGCGTTCCGCCGATCCGTTCATGGCCGTGACTGGGGCGGGGCGGCAGGCGTTGGGCGAAGGGCGGCGCGCGAGCCGTGCGCTGTCGCTGGTGGGCGCCCTGGCAAACGTCGCGCCGGCACGGCGCAGCCTGCTGCGCGCACGTCCGGACGGCGCCGCGCTCGCCGACGCGCAGCGGCGCGGCTGGATTCTGCCGTTGGCGCCGCAGCCGAGGGCGATAGCCCCGGAGCGTGGCGTGACCAGGCCCGAGCTGACCGCCGAGCAAGCGGCGGCGCTTGTGGCGATCGAGGCCCGGATGCAGGGGTTCGCCACCTGGCTGCTGCATGGCGTGACCGGCAGTGGCAAGACCGAGGTGTACCTGCGGCTCGCCGACACGGTGCTGGGCGAAGGCGGCCAAGTCCTGATGTTAGTGCCGGAGATCGCGCTCACCCCGCAGCTCGAGGGCAGGGTCAGCGCGCGCTTTCCCGGCGCGAACGTGGTCAGCCTGCATTCCGGACTTGCCGAGGGCGCGCGATCGCGCGGATTCGTGCAAGCCCTGGAAGGGAGCGCGGACATCGTGATGGGCACCCGCATGGCCGTGTTCGCACCGCTGCCGCGCCTGGGCCTGATCCTGGTCGACGAGGAGCACGACGCTTCGTACAAACAGCAGGAAGGGGTGCGCTATTCGGCGCGCGATGTCGCGATCTGGCGCGCGCGCCAGCGCGGCGTGCCGATCGTGCTCGGCTCGGCGACGCCGTCGCTGGAAACCTGGATGCATGCGCGCGCGGGGCGTTATCGAAACCTGCGCCTGAATGCGCGTGCCGTGTCGGCGGCGCTGCCGCAGGTGCGCTGTGTCGACACCCGCCGCACACGCCTGGAAGAAGGCATCAGTCCGGCCCTGCAGGCCGCGCTGGCGCAGCGGCTGGCGCGCGGCGAGCAGAGCCTGGTGTTTCTCAACCGCCGCGGCTACGCACCGGTGCTATCGTGCCCCGCATGCGGCTGGGTGAGCCACTGCCCGCATTGCTCGGCCAACCTGGTCGTTCATCTTGCCGACCGGCGTCTGCGTTGCCATCACTGTGGTTGCGACGCCGCGGTGCCACGCGCCTGCCCCGCGTGCGGCAATGTCGATATCCAGCCCTTCGGACGGGGTACGCAGCGCGTCGAGGCGCATCTTGCCGGCCTGTTCCCACAGGCGCGGGTACTGCGCGTCGATCGCGACTCGGCGCGCACTCGTGAGCAATGGACCGCGCTGCTCGATACCATCGGGCGGGGCGAGGCGGACATTCTGGTGGGTACCCAGATGATGGCCAAGGGGCACGACTTCCCGGCGCTGACCTTGGTCGGTGTGCTGGGGGCCGACGCCTCGCTGCATGCGGCCGATTTTCGTGCCCCGGAACGCCTCTTTCAGCAACTCATGCAGGTGGGGGGCCGGGCCGGGCGCGGTCATCTGCCGGGCGAAGTGCTGATCCAGACGGAGTATCCGGACCATCCACTGTATCGATGCCTTGCACGACACGATTTCGACGCCTTTGCCGCGCGCGAACTCGAGGAGCGCCGTGCGGCGGGATTTCCGCCGCTGACCTTTCAGGTAATGCTGCGTGCCGACGCCCCCGAGCTGGCCGATGCGGTGACCTTCCTGACCCATGCGCGCCGGCTGGCGGTCGACCGTGCCCCGGCCGGGCTGAGGGTGTTCGATCCGGTGCCGATGCGGCTTGCCCGCCTGGCGCGCCGCGAGCGCGCGCAGTTGTTGCTCGAATCCGACGAGCGTGTCGTGCTGCAGGCCTTTCTTGCCGACTGGATGGTCGCGTTGCGTGGTCAGCGGCTGTCGCGCGATCTGCGCTGGCAGATCGATGTCGACCCGCTGGAAGTGTAGCGGGCCGGGCGACGGGATCGTCAAGCCTGGTTGCAAGCGCGCCCGGCGGCCTCGCGGAAATGCTCCATCGCTTCTTCGCGGCAGCGCGAACTCACATTGAGGTCGCGGATGATGCCGTCGGACAAGCCGTAGCACCAGCCGTGCACCTGGACCTTCTGGCCGCTGTCCCACGCCTCACGCAGGACCGTGGTCTGGCATACGTTCACCACCTGCTGCATCACGTTCAATTCGCACAGGCGGTCGACCCGGGTCTTCTCGTTGTCGATGCTGGCCAAGGCGCTCTCGTGGCGGTCGCGCACGTCCTGCACGTTGCGCAGCCAGTTGTCGATCAGGCCGAGGCGGTTGTTGCGCAGCGCCGCGGCGACGCCGCCGCAGCCGTAGTGGCCGACCACCAGGATGTGCTTGACCCTGAGTGCATGCACGGCGTACTGGATGACCGACAAGGCATTGAGGTCGGTATGTACGACGAGGTTGGCGACGTTGCGGTGCACGAACACTTCACCGGGTGCGAGGCCGATGATCTGGTTCGCCGGCACGCGGCTGTCGGAGCAACCGATCCAGAGGTACTCAGGCGCCTGCTGGTTGAGCAGGCGCGAGAAGAACTCGGGATCCTCGCTGCGCTGTTGCTCGGCCCAGTTGCGATTGTTGTCGAAGAGTTTGTCGATCTCGGGCATGGTTCATATCCTGCGTGTTCTGGGTATGGGACGCCGGCCGTGCACGTGGGGTTGGCGGCGATGCCGGCGCATTCATAATTATGGATTATACAGACACCGGCGCAAGCGGCGCGCTGGCGTAGTAGGACCGCGCCGGTGTGGGAAAGATCGCGGCGATCAGGTCGGCCAGATGCCCAAGGCCTGCAGCTGGCGGGTGGCGGCCTCAGCCCAGCCGCGGTTTGCCGCGGGGCTGGCCGGGCTCGGGTGCAGGATCCGGCCGATGCGCACCGGCAAGCCGGCCAGGGCGAGGGTGGCGCGTTTCTCGGCCCAGGCGCCTATGCCGATTACCCATTCCGGCTCGAGCGCGCACACCAGCGCATGCAGATGCGTGTCGCACGCCGCCAGCAAAGGTCGGCTCTCGGTGGGCGGCAGCTTGTCGGGCGTGAGATTGCGGCCGGCGTCGAAGAAGGCCAGCGGGCAGTAGTTCGCGACGAAATGCTCGCCGAAGAAAGCGTCCGGCGTCGCGAAGCGGTCCTGGAACAGACCCCACAAGCGCCGCCCCGAAACCTCCGAGCGGACGCATTCAAAACCTTCGACCGGTCGTTTCGCGTTCTCGGCAAGCGGCTTGGCGATCGGGCCGGACAGGCGCAGCCAGTCGCGCACGATCTCGACCTCGCCGAAAGGCACGCCGGTCTGCACCATGCCGAAGGGGCCGGGATTCATGCCCAGCAGAACGACCCGTTTGCGCGTCGCGCCGAAACGGCGCAAGTAGGATTCGTGTACCGGCCACGCATAGTCCAGCGGATTGTAGACGTGGCTGACCGGCGGCCCGAAACGGAGTTGGGCGACTGTCCGTGACAGCGTTTGGGCTGCATGGATGAGTGCAGCCGAGGTCGAGGCTGTGGGCATGGGTTGGGGCTGCATGGATCGGAGTGGCTAAGTGCCGGACTGCTGGGCTTTGCCCGGCATGTCGGCGATGGAGCGGGCCTCGCCGTTCCAGGGCGCGACGGCGAAGAGCAGGAGCATGCCTGGAATGGCCAGGAAAAAGCACGCCCAGAAGAAATCCAGCCATCCCATCCACTCCACCAGCCAGCCGGCAGAGGCATTGATGAAGGTGCGCGGCACCGCCATGAGGCTGGTGAACAGCGCGAACTGGGTCGCCGTATAGGCCGGATGGGTCGCGCGCGCCATGAAGGCGACGAATGCGGTGGTGCCCAGCCCCGCGCCGATCGCCTCGCCGGCGATCACGACCGCGAGTGCCACCAGGCGCCCGGCGTCGGACGGCGCCGGCCCCAGCCATGCGAGCCACACGAAGCCGAGGATCGTGACCAGTTGCACGACCCCGAACAGCCACAGGGCCCGGTTGATGCCGAGCTTGATCATCCAGATCCCGCCCAGGATGCCGCCGATGACCATCGGCCACAGGCCGGCGTTCTTGGCGATGATGCCGATGTCGGTCTTGCTGTAGCCCATGTCGAGGTAGAACGGGGTTGCGAGCGCGGTGCACAGCGAGTCGCCGAGCTTGTAGAAGAGTAGAAACGCGAGTACCAGCAGCGCCGAGCGCACGCCGTGCCGGCCGAAGAATTCCTTGAACGGTTCGACCACCGCAGCGCGCAGGGTGCGTGGTGTGCCCGAGGCGGCCGCGGGCTCGCGCGCCCACAAGGTCATCGCCACGCCCGGCAGCATGAACAGCGCGGTGATCATGAATACCTGGTCCCAAGGCAGGCGGTCGGCCAGGATCAGCGACAGCGAACCGGGTACCAGGCCGGCGATCCGGTACGCGTTCACGTGAATCGCATTGCCGAGTCCGAGCTCGTTGTCGGGCAGGATCTCGCGCCGGAACGCGTCCAGCGCGATGTCCTGGGTGGCCGAGAGAAACGCGATCAGCGCAGTCAGCCCCACCACCAGCGGCAACTGCTCCACCGGCGACAGCCGCCCGAGCCAAGCGATGCCGGCCAGCAGGCCGAGCTGGGACAGCAGCATCCAGCTTCGCCGCCGCCCGAGCCACGGGAGGATGCCGTAGCGGTCGAGTAACGGGGCCCACAGGAACTTCCAGGTGTACGGGAACTGGATCAACGCGAATGCGCCGATGGCGCGCAGGCTCAGGCCCTCGGTCTTGAGCCAGGCCGGTAGCAGGTTCAACAGCAGGTAGAGCGGTAGTCCGGAAGCGAAGCCGGTGAAGATGCAGATCAGCATCCGGCGATTGAGCAGCGCGGTACGCCAGCTTGGTTTGGATGCGTCGGTTATTGTCACGCGGAGTCTGCCAGGGCCGGCGTCAGGACGGGCGACCGGAAATTAGAAAGAGTTCGAGCTTTTCGGCGGGCAGGGGGGGGCTGAAGTGGTAGCCCTGCAGCTCGTCGCAGCCGAGCGCGCGCAGCGTCTCGGTCTGGACCGCGCTCTCGACCCCTTCGGCGATCACCGAAAGACCGAGATTATGCGCGAGCGACACGGCCGCCGTCACTATCGCGGCGTCGTTCGAGTCGCTCTCGATGTCGGACACGAAGGAGCGGTCGATCTTGAGGTGATCGATCGGGAACAACTTGAGGTAGGAAAGCGACGAATAGCCGGTCCCGAAATCATCGATGGCGATCTTGATGCCCAGGCGCTTGAGCGATCCGAGCAGTTCGACAGCCTTCTCGGGCTGCTCCATCACCGAGCTTTCGGTGATCTCGAGCTCGAGCTGCTGCGGATCGAGCCCGGTCTCGTCGAGAATACCGGCGATGATCGCGAGCAGTTCGCTGTCGCGCAGTTGTTTCGGCGACAGGTTCACCGACAGGCGCAGCGGCCCCAGGCCCCGTTCGTGCCACGCCACCGCCTGCATGCACGCGGTGCGCAAGACCCAGCTTCCGATCTCGACGATCAGGCGTGTCTCCTCGGCAAGCGGAATGAACGTGCCGGGTGAAATCAGGCCGTGCTCGGGATGGCGCCAGCGCAACAAGGCCTCGACCCCGACGGTGCGCCCGTGTGTCAGCGACAATTGCGGTTGGTACCAGACCTCGAGTTCGTTGCGGCCGATCGCACGCCGCAGCTTGCCTTCGAGGTCGAGGCGCTCCGCCGAGGCGCGGTTGAGCTCGTCAGTGAAAAACTGGAAGTTCGCGCGTCCGAGCGCCTTGGCGTGATACATCGCGGCATCGGCGTTGCGCATCAACTCGGCCGCGCTGCGGCTGTCGTCGGGGTAGAGCGCGATGCCGATCGACGGCGTCACATGCAGTTCGCGGCCTTCGAGCAGATAGGGTTCGGAAAGCGTGGCCAGCAGCTTTTCGGCGACATGCGCGGCGACCGACGCGTCGGTGACGCCATGCAGCACCACCACGAATTCGTCGCCGCCAAGGCGTGCGACGATGTCGGCGTTGCGCACGCTGCGCGACAGCCGCCCCCCGACCTTGACCAGCAGATCGTCGCCCACGTGATGGCCAAGCGAATCGTTGATGTTCTTGAATCGATCGAGATCGAGGAACATCACCGCGAGCGAATATCTGCTGCGGCTGGCATCGGCCAAGGCCTGCTCGAGCCGCGCGAGAAGCGAGAAGCGATTGGCCAGACCGGTCAGCGGGTCATGGTGGGCGAGGTGCTGGATGCTCGCCTCGGCCTCCTTGCGTTCGCTGATGTCGGTGAAGATCGCGATGAAGTGGTTCGCCTGCCCGCTCGCTCCGTCGCGCAAGGTGCTCATGTTCAGCCAGCACGGATAGACCTCGTCGTTGGACCGGCGCCCCAGGGCCTCGCCGACGAAGCGCCCCTGAGCGTTGAGCAGCCGCCAGATCATTTCGGACGAGATCGCGCCGGGGTGTGATTCGTCGCAGACCGACGGGATGAAAACCTTGCCGATTATGTCCGCGGCCGCGACCGCGTTGATCGTGCAATAGGCCGGGTTGACCGACACGATGCGCTGCGCGATATCGACGATCACGATGGCCTCGGGGCTTTGCTCGAACACCAGGTCGGCGAGCTCCTGGCGCTTCTCGGCCTCCTTGCGCGCGGTGATGTCGTTGTAGAGGGTGACGAAACCGCCGTCGGGCAAGGTTTGCCCCATGACCTGGAGCACCGTGCCGTCGGGGCGCACGCGATCGAAGTTGTGGTTGCGCGGATCCCGGGTCCGCGACACCAGGAATTCCGCGATCTCGTGAGGGTCGCCGGGGCCGTATTCGCCGCGTTGCGCGTTGAACAGGAGGATGTCGTGGAGGGTCAGCACGTCCTTGTCGAAGAGCGCGTCGGGCAGGGCGAGCACACGCCGGAACTCGGCGTTCGATGCCAGCAGGCGCAGGTCGCGGTCGAGCAGCGATACGCCGCACGGCATGTTTTCGATCAGGGTTTGAAGCACCGCATTGCGGCTGGCGAGCTCCTTCTCGCTGTCTTTCTGAGCGGTGATGTCGGTGTAGGTCGTGATGAAACCCACCGCCTTTCCATCGATCAGCATCGGGCCGCCCGAGATCAAGTGAGTGCGTCCGTTCGGGCGGGTGCGCTCGAAGTGATGCGACTTGAACTCCAGCGCCCGCTCGCGCCGCTCCCGCACCAGTTCGTCCGGGTCTCCCGGGCCGTACTCGCCGCGCAGCGCCGGCACCCTGATCAGGTTTTCGAAAGCGACTCCGCGCTCGAGCAAGTCGTGCGGCAGGTCGAGCACCTCGGCGAAGCGCTCGTTCCAGTACTGCAGGCGCAGGTCGGCGTCGAACACGGTGATGCCTTGGGGAAGATGCTTGAGAATCGCCCCCATGTAGGCGGTCTGGCGCCGCAGCGCCTCTTCGGTCGCGTGCTGCGTGGATACGTTCCGCAGCGTTCCCAGCACATGCCGCGCGCGTCCGGCGGGGTCGCGTTCGATGTGTACCCGCGCCTCGACGGTGACGGCTTCCGCGTCGGCTCGACCGACCCGAAAGCCGAGGCACGGATCTGCATCCGGCGTCAGGGCGCCGACCAGCGCGGCGGCGACCCGCGCCCTATCGTCGGGATGCACGTGCGCCGCGATGCTCTCGACGGTCGCGGCTTCGTCCGGTGCCATTGCCAGCAGCGCGCGTGCCCGGCCGGTCAGCGTGAGCCGGCGGTCGCGCAGGTCGTGGGTCCACGCGCCGAGTTGCGCGACCTCGAGTACGAGTTCCAGCTGCGTACGCAGAAGCGCGGTTTCGTCGTTATCGCGATACATGGGTCATGTCGGGTGGTTCATCCTTCGGGTCGCCGCGGGCCGTCCCGCCAGTGAGGCAACGCGCGGCTTTCCGTCAGGATAGCCGGTGAGGCAATCCATTTACAGTAGCCTGACCGAGTATGCTCGCCTGCCAGCGGCTTTCCCGTCGTTCGCCGCCGCGCGGGCTTGCCTGGCCGGGCCGACCGGTCGACAATGCGCACTGACACCCTTTCCGTTCAGGCAGGAGCCAGCGACATGAGCCACACGATCACCGTTTCATTCGGGCAGAACCGGGAATACGAATTTGCCGTCAGTGCCGCCGACAAGTCGGGAATGGCCAAGGATCAGGCGCGATCGTGGCTGGCCAGGGAGTTCGAGGCGCTCGAATGCACACCGTCCAATCCGATGGGCAAGGTGCTGGTGCTCGACATGATTCTGAACGTGGCGAAGTACGGTGGCGAATCGCGCTTCGCCCAGGGCGGCGAGTGGGCGCGGCAGTTCGTGACCGTGGTCGCGGTGTGTCTCGATCGCCCCGTCCTGCGCGTGGACGTGCCCGGTTTCGTGGTCGGCTGAGCGCCGTCGATAGGCCGGACGGATGCGGACTTGCCACCGCTCAGACGCCGTCTATAGTGAAGCAGGGTCGCGCGGCGGCCTTTCGGCGGGAGCGGCGTGGTCATGGCGGATCTCAGGCGTGGTGACAGTGGCGCGGCGGTAAAACGCCTGCAAAAAGCACTCAAAGCGCAGGGTTTCGACCCTGGTCTCGTCGATGGCAAGTTCGGCGCCGGCACCGAGGCGGCGCTGATCGGTTTCCAGATCGGTGCCGATCTGCTTGCCGACGGTGTGGCCGGGGCGCGCACGCTGGCGGCGCTCGGTCTGGCGCGGGCGGACGACACTTGGCCGAACGTCCTGCCCGCGGTCGATGTTCAGGCGGTGTCGGAGATGTTTCCGTTCACGCCTCTTCGTAACATTCGCGAGAACCTTCCCCCGGTGTGCGAAGCGCTGCTCGAACGCGAACTCACCGATCGCCCGATGGTGTTGATGGCGCTCGCGACCATTCGCGCCGAAACCGAGAGCTTCATGCCGGTCGGAGAGGGCGTATCGCGCTTCAACACCTCTCCGCGCGGGCACCCTTTCGACCTCTACGACCAGCGCCGCGATCTTGGCAATCAAGGGGCGCCGGACGGCGAGCGCTTTCGCGGGCGCGGCTATGTGCAGCTGACCGGGCGTTTCAACTACGGCCGCTACGGCCAGGCACTGGGTTTGGGCGAGACCTTGGTCGACGATCCCGAACGGGCTTCCGAGCCCTTGCTCGCGGCACGCCTGCTTGTGGCCTTTCTCAAGGACAAGGAGCGCCAGATCAAGGAGGCCTTGCTCGCGGATGATTTGCGCCGCGCGCGCCGCCTGGTCAATGGCGGCTCGCACGGACTCGAGCGGTTTTCGGATGCCTTCCGGCGGGGCGAGGCGTCGATCGGCGCCGGTTGAACCGGCGTGGCTCGATGCCCGCGCTCTTCAGCGCGCCCGGCCGAGGCGGTAAACCGCGACGCTGGCCAGGAAGTTGGGTTCTTCGGTAACCCGCTTGCCCTCGTCGAACGCGAGCCGCTCGCGCACCGCGATACCGTTCTGCTCGCACAAGGCATCGAAGTCGGCGATCGTGAAGAAGCGTACGTTGGGGGTGTTGAACCACTGGTGCGGCAGGCTTTCCGAAACCGGCATGCGGCCGTTCAGAATGCTCTGGCGGTGGCGCCAGTACCCGAAGTTCGGGAAGCTGATCACCACCTCGCGCCCGACCCTGAGCATTTCGGCGAGAATGCCCTGGGTGTTGTGGATGGCCTGCAGCGACAGGCTCATGAGCACATGGTCGAAGAATCCGTCCTCGAATCCGGCCAGTCCTTTTTCGAGATCGAACTGCAACACGTTGATGCCGTTGGCGATGCAGGAGACCAGCTTTTCAGGGTCTTTCTCCACCCCGTAGCCGCGCACCTGGCGCACGTCGTTCAGGTGCCTGAGCAGGCTGCCGTCGCCGCAGGCCAGGTCTAGCACCTTCTCGCCGGGTGAGATCCATTCGGTGATGACTTCGAAATCGTAGCGATAGCCCATGCTCAAATCTCCACACGCTCGAAGTAGCTGCGCAGGACCGCGTGGTAGTGCGGATCGTCGAGCAGAAAGGAATCGTGGCCGGCCGCGCTGGGAATCTCCGCGTAGCTCACGTTGCGCTGGTTGTGCAGCAGCGCATAGACGATCTCGCGGCTGCGTGCTGGCGGAAAGCGCCAGTCGGTCGTGAACGACACCACCAGGAAATCGGCGCTCGAGCGCGCCAGTGCGGCCGGCAGATTGCCGCCATGCTCGAAAGCCGGATCGAAGTAGTCGAGTGCCTTGGTGGTCAGCAGGTAGGTGTTGGCATCGAAGAAGCCGGCAAACTTGTCGCCCTGGTAGCGCAGGTAGGACTCGACCTCGAACTCGACCTCGTAGCTATACACCGCTTTGCCGTGGCGCAGGGCGCGGCCGAATTTCTCGGCCAGCGAATCGTCCGAAAGATAGGTGATGTGGCCCAGCATGCGCGCGAGCTTGAGCCCGCGCGCCGGCACCACGCCGTGTTCATAGAAATTGCCGCCGTGAAATTCGGGGTCGGTCAGGATGGCCTGGCGGGCGACTTCGTTGAACGCGATGTTCTCGGCCGAGAGGCGCGGCGCGGCGGCGATCACCACCGCATTGGCTACCCGGGCGGGGTACTGCAGGGTCCAACCGAGCGCCTGCATGCCGCCGAGGCTGCCGCCGATGACCGCGGCAAAGCGCTCGATGCCGAGCTGATCGGCCAGGCGGGCCTGCGCGGTCACCCAGTCTTCGACCGTCACGAAGGGGAAGTCGGCCCCCCAGCGCTTGCCGGTGGCCGGGTTGATCGAACCCGGTCCGGTGGTGCCATGACAACCGCCGAGGTTGTTTACCCCGATCACGAAGAACTTGCGCGTGTCCAGCGGTTTGCCGGGGCCGATCAGGTTGTCCCACCAGCCGACGTTGTCGGGTTCGCCGGCGTGGTGCCCGGCGAGATGATGCGAGCCCGATAGTGCGTGGCAGACCAGTACCGCATTGCTGCGGCTGGCATTGAGCTCGCCATAGGTTTCGAAGACCAGTTCGTACTCCGGCAGAACGCCGCCGCCCCGCAGGCGCAGGGGGTCGGTGAAGCGGAGTCGCCGCGGCTCGACCACGCCGATGGATTGAGGTTGGATCATGTCTCAGGATTCGGAAAATGAAAAACCCAGTCGGGCACAAAACGCGGACTGGGTCGTCCTCGCTTTAGCCGTATTTCTTGAGCGCCCGCAAGCTGTGGTTCAAATCGGCGCTATATGGGGCAAAGTTAGCGGGACGGAGGCGAAAAGTCAAACCGGCGGGGGCATGCCGCGGTGCTTGTCGCCGTCATGAGCGTGTGGCGGCGCGGCGCTCAGATGGCGAGCCGGCCGACCGCTTCCCGCACCTTCGACTGTTCGTCCATTTTCAGAATGCGCTGTACCCGCGGTGCGAGTTCGCCCACGTCGGCGCGCAGGACCTGCTGCTTGATCTCGAGGATGTTGCCCGGATGCATCGAGAAATTGCGCAGGCCCATGCCCAGCAACAGCAACGTGTAGGCCGGGTCGCCCGCCATTTCCCCGCATACGGAGACCGGCAGGCCGAAGCGTGCGCCCGCTTGTATGGTGCCGCCGATCAGCTTCAGCACCGCCGGGTGGAGGGGGTCGTAGAGATGCACCACTGCCTCGTCGGAGCGGTCGATCGCGAGGGTGTACTGGATCAGGTCGTTGGTACCGATCGACAGGAAGGACAGCCGCCGGATGAACATGCCCAGGGCCAGTGCCGCGGCTGGAATCTCGACCATGCCGCCGACCGCCACCTTTTCTTCGAACTTGATCCGTTCGGCGCGCAGCTCGGCCTTGGCCTTCTCGATCAGCAGCAGGGTCTGATCGATCTCGTGGGCGTGGGCGAGCATCGGAATCATGATTCTGAGATCGCCATGCACCGACGCGCGCAACAGCGCCCGCAGCTGGGTCAGAAACATCTTCGGTTCGGACAGCGAATAGCGAATTGCCCGCAGGCCGAGCGCCGGGTTGGGTTCGAAGCGCGCCTCGGTGTTGTTGAGCGCCTTGTCGGACCCGACGTCGAAGGTGCGGATCGTGACCGGCTTGCCCGCCATGGCCTTGAGCACCGCCCGGTAGGCTTCATACTGCTCCTCCTCGTCGGGAAGGCTGTCGCGCCCGATGAACAGGAACTCGGTCCGGTAAAGGCCCACGCCGTCCGCGTTCACCGCCCGTACCTGGGCCACGTCCTTGGGGCCTTCGATATTGGTGAGCAGCGCGACGGCCTCGCCATCGAGCGTCGTTGCGCGCGTGTCCTTGAGCCGATTGAGCTTGGATTTCTCGATTCCCAGCTCGGTGCGCCGCAGGCGATACTCTTCGACGATACGCTCGTCGGGGTCGACGATCACGACGCCGCGCGTGCCGTCGATGATCAACAGCTCGTCTTCCTCGACCAGGTGGCGGATGTGGTGCAGGCCGACCACCGCCGGTATCGAGAGGCTGCGCGCCACGATCGCGGTATGGCTGGTCGGGCCGCCGACATCGGTGACGAAACCGGCGATATTGTGATCCCTGAACCCGATCGTGTCCGCCGGCGACAGATCGTGGGCGACCACGACCGTGCCGAGGCCGTCGCGCCGCTTGGGCGGGAGGTTGCCCGGCTGGCCGAGCAGGAACTTGACGAGGCGCTCCACGACCTGAACCACATCCGCCTTGCGCTCGCGCAGGTAGGGGTCCTCGATCTGCTCGAACTGTTCGACCAAGTGCTCCATCTGCTGCACCAGCGCCCATTCGGCATTGCAGCCGCGTTCCCTGACCACGTCTCGCGCGGCCTCCACCAGCATTGGGTCTTCGAGCATCATCATCTGCAGGTCGACGAACGCGCCCACTTCGGTGTGCGCCTGCCCGGTGGTCGCCGAGACCTTCAGCCCGATCAGTTCGCCCTGCACCGTCGCCACGGCGTCATCCAGGCGCGCTACTTCGCCGGCGATGTGGCGCTCGGCGACGTGGTAGTGGCTGACCTCGAGCAGCGCGTGCGAGACGAGATGGACATGGCCGATCGCGATGCCTTGCGAAACAGGCAATCCGTGGATCGTGAAGGCCATGGCGTTTACTCCTCTTCGCCGAAACGGTTGGCGATCAGTGCCAGCAAGGCCTGCATTGCGGCCTCTTCGTCTTCGCCCTGGGTGTCGATCAGGATCGTCGACCCCTTGGCCGCCGCCAGCATCATCACGCCCATGATGCTTTTCGCATTGACGCGGCGACCGTTGCGCTCCAGCCAGACTTCGCAGGCGAAGTCGCTGGCGGTCTGGGTCAGTTTGGCCGAGGCCCGCGCATGCAGGCCCAGCTTGTTGATGATCTCGGCTTCGATTCTAGGCATTCCAACCTCGTGAATGCGGGTAACGTTGTGGGCACCGATCCATTCCGTGCGGCGGCGCGGTCGCGCGATAGCGCTCATGCGGCGGGCGTGTCGACGCGCCTAGTCCATATGCACGACGCCGTCGCAGCCGCCGGAAACCGCACGCGCGATCAGCGTTTCCATGTCGCGATCGCGATAGGTGAGTGTCCGCAGGACCATTGGCAGATTGACGCCCGCCACGGCTTCCACCCGGCCGGGCTGCAACAGCTTGGTTGCGAGATTCGCCGGGCTCGCGCCATAGATGTCGGTGAGCACCAGCACGCCCCGGCCCATGTCGGCGAGCGCCAGCAGCTGGCGCGCGGTCGGCAGAAGGTCGAGCGGATCGTCCTGCGACGACACGCCGAGCTGCATCATGCCCGCCGGGCGCTTGTTGAGCACATGACATGCACACTGGATGAGAGACTCGCCCAGTGTGCCGTGGGTAATCAGGAGTAATCCAATCATCGGTCGGTCCAGAATGCGCTCCGGCATTCTAACAGCGAGCAAGGCGTTCTCGCGCCCCGTCCCATCCTGCGTCGCTGTGGGCCGCGGCGGGGGCACATGGGGTCGCCAAGCTTCGCAGGTCAGTCGAGACCCTGGCTCGCGAGGTATTCCTCGTAGCTGCCGCGATAGTCGACGGTCCTGCCGTCGGCCTTGATCTCGACGATGCGGGTGGCGAGCGAGCTCACGAACTCGCGGTCGTGCGAAATGAAGACCAGCGTGCCGTTGAACTTCTCGAGCCCGGTGTTGAGCGACTCGATCGATTCCATGTCGAGGTGGTTGGTCGGTTCGTCCATCAGCAATACGTTATGGCGCGACAGCATCAGCTTGCCGAACAGCATTCGCCCTTGCTCGCCGCCCGAGATCACCTTGACCGACTTCCTGACCTCGTCGCCGGAGAACAACAGCCGCCCGAGGGTGCCGCGGATCAGGGTCTCGACATCGCCGCCGAGTGCCTCGGCCGTCATGCGCGCATAGTCGGCGATCCAGTCGGTCAGGTTGACGTCCGACGCAAAGTCGGCCGAATGATCCTGGGCGTAATAACCGGGCCTGGCTTTTTCGGCCCATTTGACATGACCCTTTTGCGGGCTCAGCTCGCCAAGCAGCAACTTCATCAAGGTGGTCTTGCCGACGCCGTTCTCGCCGATGATCGCCACCTTGTCGCCGGCTTCGATCGAGATCGAGAAGCGGCTGATCAGCGGCTTGTCCATGCCCTCGTAGGCGAAGGACAGGTTCTCGACCTCGCAGGCGAGCCGGTGCAGCTTGTCCTTGTCGTCATAGTCGAAGCGAATCCACGGGTATTGGCGCGACGACGGTTTCACGTCCTCGGGCTTGAGCTTGTCGATCAGTTTCAGGCGGCTGGTCGCCTGCTTGGCCTTGGACTTGTTGGCCGAGAAGCGGCGCACGAAGTCCTGCAGATCCTGGATCTTTTCCTTGGCGCGGGCATTCGCCGACGACTGGCGCTGGCGCGCGAGCGTCGAGGCTTCCATGTAGTCGTCGTAGTTGCCGGCATATACGGTGATCGTTCCGTAGTCGAGATCCGCCATGTGGGTGCACACCTGATTCAGGAAGTGGCGGTCGTGGGAGATGATCACCATCGTGCTGTTGCGCTCGTTGAGCACGTTTTCGAGCCAGCGGATGGTGTTGATGTCGAGGTTGTTGGTCGGCTCGTCGAGCAGCAGGATGTCAGGGTTCGCGAACAGCGCCTGACACAGCAGCACCCGCAGCTTCCAGCCCGGGGCCACGTTCTGCATCGGGCCGAAATGGAGGTCGACCGGAATGCCGACGCCCAGCAGCAGCTCGCCGGCGCGTGATTCGGCGGTGTAGCCGTCGTACTCGGCGAACTTGCCCTCGAGCTCGGCCGCGCGCATGTAGTCGTCCTCGCTCGCATCCGGGTCGGCGTAGATCGCATCCTTCTCCTGCATGCAGGCCCACATCTGCTCATGGCCCATGAGTACCACGTCCAGCACCCGCATCTCTTCGAATGCGAACTGTTCCTGGCGCAGATAGGCCATCCGCTCCATCGGCTCCTTGGAGATGTTGCCCGCGCTCGGCTCGAGCAGGCCGCACAGGATCTTCATGAAGGTTGATTTGCCCGCCCCGTTCGCGCCGATCAGGCCATAGCGGTTGCCGTCCCCGAACTTGACGGAGACATTCTCGAACAGGGGCTTGGCCCCGAATTGCATGGTGATGTTGGCAGCGACGAGCACTTTAGATCCTGTTTTTTAGACAAAACAAAGCTTTGCATTATAGCCCAGAGACGCTCCGTCGTTCGGACCGGCCGCGGCACTTTGAACGTGGCACGTACGGATGAGACGGCCCGCTGCCTCAGCGCGACCTGCGTGCCTGGCGCAGGTCGCCCCATCGGAGGGCACGAGTGTATGCCGTACGTGATTTTAGTCCGCGCACCTGGCAATGGATGCGGCCACAATCGGGCCTCGTCATGCAATCGCTCGGCAGTCGCGGCCGTTGGCCAAGCCGATTCATAGCCACTTGTGCATGAACTGCGCCTCGCCCGCAGCCGGGTCGAGCACATAGGGTTCGAACCCGGCGCTCAGGTAGGTTCTGACCGCGCCGCCATTGTTCGACAGTACTTCGAGCGTCAGCTTGCAGCAGCCGCGGCTGCGCGCAGCGGCTTCCGCCGCGGCCAGCAGTTGCCGGCCGATGCCGCGGCCGCGGTGGGTGTCGCGTACCGCGACGTCGTGGATGTTGAGGAGCGGTTTTGCCGCGAAGGTCGAGAACCCTTCGAAGCAATTGATCAGGCCCACCGGCAGATCGGCGTCGAAGGCAAGAAAGGAGACGAAGTCGGTTCGTCCGGCGAGGCGGGCGATCAGATTTTCCAGCGTGAACGAGGGCAGCGCTTCGCTGCCGCCCATGGGGTCGCGCGCGTAATGATCGAGTAATGCGAGCAAGGCACCGGCATGGCGGGCATCGTCCAGGCGGGTCGGCTCGATGATGAAATGGGTGTTCGAATCCATGATACGTCCTAAGTACTGGTCAAAATTGGCTAGAATCCATTCCGGCAAGGTTGCCCCCGGTGTCGACGCGCGCGTTTGCGGTGGCCCGATTCAGCTGGCATGCCTGTCAGTCTCGATTATTTCTCGGGTTTCGCTTCGATAATGCCACCAACGGACAGCCACAGATTCAGCCGCGGACAACTGGTCGACATCGCGATGCGCACCCTGCTGCCATGCGTGGGGGTGCTCATCCTGATTTCAGGCGTGCTGTGCATCGTGAGCTTCGCGCTGGTGCCGGTCGGCGAGTACACCCTGGCACGCAATTGGGTCGAGGCGCAGGCCAAAGTCGAGCGCTTCGAGTATCAGCCGCGCGGCAAGGGGCTTTCGTGGCCGTTTCCGCATGTCGAGATGCGCTATCGCTACGTGCTCGACGACACCGAGTATGTGGGACAGCAGGTCGGCTTTCACGGTGGTGTCGAGCGCGACGCCACGCGCATCGATGCGCTTTCGGCCAAGCTCAGGCCGGGCGAAACCATCCCGGTGTGGGTCGATGCGGCGGACCCGCGCAAGTCGGTCGCGAGTCGCGAAATCGACTGGCAACTGGTCGCGCTTGCGATTCCGGGCATCGCCTTCTGCGCCATCGGGGTGCTGCTGGTGGTCCTCGGGATGATGTCGTGGAACGGCAAGCCCGAGAACATCGCGCCCGACTCGCCCCGATTTCCGTCATGAGTCAGAGCAGCCGCGACACATAACAGGGCTCGGCGGCCTTCATCTCGTTCCACGGCAGTGGTAGCCATACGCGCCGGCCGCTGCCGGGCACCGTGTCGATGGCATTGCCGTCCACGTCCTCGATGCGCTCGATTACTTCAACCCGATTGCCGCCGGGGCGGATGAACTCGAGTCGATCGCCGCGCGCAAAGCGGTTCTTGACCTCGACCTCGGCGAGTCCGCGCCCGCTGTCGAAGCCGATGACTTCGCCGACCAGCAGGCTGCGCCCGGATTCCGAATGGCCACGCATGTAGTTCTGGTGCTCGGGAGTGTGGTGGCGCTGGTAGAAGCCGTCGGTGTAGCCGCGGTTGGCCAGACCTTCGAGCTCGCCCAGCAAGCGGGTGTCGAAGGGGCGATCCGCGATGGCGTCGTCGATGGCGCGCCTGTAGCTTTGACAGGTGCGCGCGGCGTAATACGGACTCTTGGTGCGGCCCTCGATCTTGAGCGAATCGACGCCGATCTCGACCAGCCGCGCCACATGTTCGACCGCGCGCAAGTCCTTCGAATTCAGGATGTAGGTGCCGTGCTCGTCCTCTTCGACCGGCATCAGCTCGCCCGGCCGGGTCTGTTCCTCCAGCAGCCAGACGCGCGCGCCCTCCACGGCACGCGGCCCCCCGCCCAATGCGGTGCCGGGATCACCGGCTGTGGCCTGCGGCCTGACCACGCCGGCATCGTCGGGGTCGGCGGCGTGCAGCTTGTAGTCCCAGCGGCATGAATTGGTGCACGAACCCTGGTTGGGGTCGCGGTGATTGAAGTAGCCGGACAGCAGGCAGCGCCCGGAATACGCGATGCAGAGCGCGCCATGAACGAAGACCTCGAGTTCGATGTCGGGGCATGCCTGGCGGATCTCCTCGACTTCGTCGAGCGACAGCTCGCGCGACAGGATGATGCGTTTGATGCCCATGGTCTGCCAGAAGCGTACCGCGGCGAAATTGGTGGTGTTGGCCTGCACCGACAGGTGTACGGCCATCTCGGGCCAGCGTTCGCGCACCAGCATGATCAAGCCCGGGTCGGCCATGATCAGCGCATCGGGTGCCAGCGCAATGACCGGCTCGAGGTCATCGATGAAGGTCCGGACCTTGGCGTTGTGGGGATAGATGTTGTTCACCAGAAAGAATGCCTTGCCGGCCGCGCGGGCTTCGGCGATGCCTTCCGCCAGCACTTCGATCTTGCCGAAACTGTTGTTGCGTACGCGCAGGGAATAGCGCGGCTGTCCCGCGTAAACCGCGTCCGCGCCGAACGCGAATGCGGTTCGCATCATCGCGAGCGATCCGGCGGGGGCCAGCAGTTCGGGGGGCCTGAGCTTGGGTGAAGTCGTCATTGGGGTGGGCGGTTTTCTTGTCGGGCTGGCATTCTACGCCGGGTCGCGTCCGGCGTTCGCGGCTGTGCGGGCCGTGTCAGTGGGCAGGCAGCGACAGGCTCGGCGTATCGGCGGGCCAGACGCCGCGATCGGTGACCCGGGCGGCCTCGATCACCAGCCAGCTCTGCTGTCCGTAGTGGGGCAGGGGGCGCAAGGCACCCGCCAGCGCCTCCGGGCTGGAGGCGGCGATCAGGGTAAGCGGGTGGCCATTGGCAAACCGGGTCGTCCACATGCGAACCTCGCCCCGGCCGGCCACTTGGGCAGGGGCAGGGGGCAGTGCATGCTTCGTCAGCCACTCGTCGAGCGCCGCCGTGGCACCGATCAGCAGCAATGGCGTAGCGTCCGGGACGGCGCCGGGCGCGAGTTCGTGGATCGGCTGCTTGAGCAGGCGTTGCGCGAGTGAGCGCGCCGTCGCGACGTACGGGTCGCCCCCGAGCACGAGCGTGCGCGTCGACGCATCGAGCTGAATCTCGCGCATGATCGGTGGTGCCTCGAGGCGGCCCAGGCGGCGCAAGATCCGGCTTTCCGGATCGAGCGTGACCCGGATGGGTTCGCCCGCCACCGCGAGGTCGAAGCGTTGTCGCGTCTCGCCGAGGCGAACCACCTGCGAGACTGCGCCGGCGCTGCCCTCGATGCGCAGCGGCAGCGCGAGCAGGAAGGGCGGTTCGGTCTGAGTCAGGGTGACGCGTACGCCGCCGTCGATGCGTTCCAGCTGTTCGAGGCCGACCGTCGGCAGGTCGGGCCGCTCCAGCCACTGCTCGAAGAAGCCGGCGAGCGATTGGCCGTGCTCGGCTTCGAAGGCCGCGCGCAGCGCGTCCCAGCCGGCGACCCGGAAGCGGTGTTCCTGCCACAGGCGTCGCAGGGCGCGTTCGAACGCCGGCTGGCCGATTTCGTCCTCCAGCATCACGAACAGCATCGCCGCCTTGCCGTATCCGATCGCCTGTGACACGGCGTGGCGGCGCGAGGTGAAGTCGGCAAGCGCAAGTGCGTCACCCGGTGGAATGCCCGAGAGCTCGCGCAGCCATCCCAGCCGCATTGCGCGCGCGGCATCGGCGCTGCCGCGCAATGCATAGCGGTAGTCGGCCATGAAGGTGGTCAGGCCCTCGCTCCAGTTGCCGCGTGAATAATCGGGGTAAACGCCGTTGCCCCACCAGTTGTGCAACACCTCGTGGCCGAGCGACGTGTGCCTGATGAAGGGTAGCTTGAGCACGTCCCGGCCGAGGTAGGTGAGCGACGGCATGCCGAAACCGGTGGGCGTGGGACTTGAAACGACCGAGAACCCGGCGAAGGGGTAGGGGCCGATGCGTTCTTCGTAGTATGCGATGTAGTCGCGTACCGAGCTCAGGTAGTCGCGCGCGAGCGGCTGCAGTTCCGGGTGAAAATAGGTTCGCAGCGCGAGACTGCGGCCATCGCGCGACGCCATCGTGGTCGCCTCCACCTGGTAGGGGCCGAACATCAGATCGATGCCTTCGCCGGGGTGGGGGAAGTCGAACTCGGCGATTGCGCGGTCCGGGCTGATCGTTTCGTTCACCAGCGCGCCCGGCAGTACCGCGCGCTGCTGCGGTGGCAGTCCGACCCGCACCTGCCAGCTGTGCAGCGCGAGCCGTTCGTCCAGCGCGATCATGGGGTACCAGAAGCTGCTGGCAGGCAGAAAACCACCCTCCGGCCCGGCGCTGGGTTCCAGGCCGCCGAGGGTCTCGATGTGTTGCTGCTGGTCCGGTGTCGGGACGAGCACGCCGTGCCAGGCCACCGTGACTTCGTCGATGCCGCCGGGCAGCGTCCACCGATTCACACGGCCGTCGCGGCGGGGGCGGATATCGAGCCGGGTGCCGCCGCTCTCGAGCCGGGTAACGGAGAAACCGGCATTCAGCAGCAACTCGGCGGGCGGCCCGCCGGCGATCCTGAGCGTGGCTTCACCGGCCAGTTCGCGGGTGTCGGGATTCAGTTCGATCACGAGCGTCGTGGCGACCGGCGCACGGTCGGGTGCCGGGGCCGCGTATGCGGCCTGCACGCCGATGCACGCGATCACGCACAGGCAGCGGGCGATCCAAGCCAAAGATCGTGCCGCAAGCGATGGGCTGGGTGTCGCTGCGAGGCGGCTCACAATGGCGCCGCCCGGGGCGGGCGCGGATCCGGGTCGAGCAGATAGACCGCGTCGGCCACCCCCGCGACCAGCTCCGCGCAGTCATGGCCATTGTCCCAAGGCAGCAGCGTCGCTTGCGCGGTGACGCCCAGATCACGCAACTGGTGAGGCACGCCGTGGCCGTGACGCAGGTGGCCGGAACCCATCAAGCCCACCAGCAGCGCGTCCGGGTGTTCGCCCAATGCGGCGTGTATGCCTTGCGCCATGGCGCGGTCCCAGACCAGCTGGGCATCGATGAATCCGCTCAGCCTGGCTTGCTTGTCGCTGTCGGAGCCGTTCTTCAGGTGCGGGGTGACATGCAGGCTGAACACCGCTTCGAGCGAACTGACATAGGCGGGGCTCGGGGCGGCGGGCGTGGTGATGCCTTCGCGTTCTTCGAGCGGGATCGCGGCAAAGCCGTTACGCCCGACCCTGCGCGTCAAGGCCGACTCGACATTGAGCGCCCGCAATTCCACCTGCGCATCGCGCGCGAAACGGAGGATGTCCAGGTAGAGCGCCGGATCGAAACCCCAGACCTTTTTCCAGTCGCTCTGGACGATGAATTCGTCCTCGCTCAACTCGCCGCGAACCCAGGCATCGAGTGCCGGCTGAACACGGCGGGGAAACATTTCCAGGCCGATGATCATGTGCGGCCGGCGTTGATGGAGCGCGCGCAGGGTGTCGAGCTGCCAGCGGTGATGGGACGCCTGGTCGTGCTGTTCGCCCAGCAACACCACCGACTGCGCTGCCATCCGGTCAAGCAGGTCCTCGCCGGCGAGGACTTGGCCGCCGGGTGCCGACCATCCGGCCGGCGCGCACATCTGCAGATCCTTCCGTGCGGAGTCCGAGCTGACCACGCTCTGGCATGCCGTGATACCGACACCCATGGCCAATGCGGCGATCGCAATCGGAAATCGTGAAGGCATGTGTGTCCCCGGGGCTGGTGGCAGGAAAGGCGTCAAGGGTCTTCAGACGGCTCAATCGTACGGCAGTTCCATGTCGCCGGGTTGGATTGAAAACGCCCTGCGAGCGACGGGGCGCTGCAGGGCGTCGAGGGGGGCGCCATGGCGCCCCGATGTCTGCCAGACTCAGGCCGGCTTGCGCGACTTAGGCGCCGGCGCCGGGGTGCTGACCGCCTTGACGGCAACGTCGGTGGCCGCGGCCATGTTGGCTTCGGCCATTTCCGCGACCTGACGCGTGGCCTTGCTGACCTGGTCGTAGGTCGAATTGGCGGCGGCGATCGTCGATTTGACCGCGGCCAGGGCGGCTTCCGAGCCGACCGGCGCCGACTTGGCCGCCTTCTCGAGTTCCGAGGCGACGAACTTGTTCGTCTCGACCATGTGGGCCTCGAGCGGCTTGGCGACATCCTCGACGCTCTGGGCGACGATTTCGTAACAGTTGCGGTAATAGGCAACGGCCTTGGCGGCGGCCGGCTGGGCGAAGCTGGACTGCAGTGCGAAGAACTCTTCCGGGGTCTTCACCGCGAGCAGCGCCTTCAGGTTGGCGGTCGCCTCTTCGAGGACGGCGCGGCCGGTGTTGAGGTTGAGCACGACCAGGCGCTCGGCCGAATCGAAAACGGTCTTGAAGATGTTCATCGACGACTCGACGGCGGCTTTGCCGGCGGCTGAAACAGTGACGAGGTTGGCGTTCATTTTGTAGCTCCTTGTGGGCGAAGACTTTTGGCGGGGCAGCGAACCATCCGAACTTGGATTTGTTGCAGTGCACAACTCTTATTTTAGACAGGGACACCTTTTTGTCAATGATTTTCTGTTGCAGTGCACAATATGCCGTCGAGGCCATGCGCCACGCCGTTTTACCCGGCCGGCGGGCGGTGCCGAACGTGGTGTTCCGACGTCACATTACCCAGATCGGGGCGTAAGACGCGGTGTTTTGGCGACGCCGGATAGCAGCCCGATCGGTTTCGAAAAAACCTGAAAAAACACGCGTGTTCAAGGTGCACGGGCGGGAGTCTGGGGCGCGAGGATCGCCCGCCGGTGCGGTCGTGGTGATCCGTGCGGCCCGGGTCCGGGCGGGTGGCGCCCGTGCCCGTACGCCGAACCGGCATGATTTCGTGCGATGATTCGGTTGCCGCGCGCGTCGCGGCAGCCAATTCGCCTCAACCATCGATCTCGCAATGACTACCGACGCCCCGCAAGTCCCCGACGCAGCCGCGACCCCGGATACGTCCGACGCCACCCCCTCGAAGCCCCCCAAGTCACCCGATGCGCTCGATCCGCGCGCACTGCTCGCCATGCTGCAGGCGGCATCCGTGACTTTTCGCGACTACAAGCCGGTGGCCTTGCGCATCGACAAGGCCGTCGGCGAACGTTTTCCGGAGGTTGATCGCAAGGTCGTGCGCGCGGCGATGCGCATCCACACGACTTCGACGCGCTATCTGAAGGCGATGGAGAAGGCGACGCATCGGTTCGACTTCGACGGCAATGAAAACGGCGAGCTCAGCGCCGAGCATCGCGCGCATGCGGCACAAACGCTGAAGGAGCGTTTTGCCGAGTCGGCGCGCAAGAAACGCGAAAAGCAGAAGCTGGACGAACTGCGCCAGCGCGAGGAAGAGGCCGAACGGCGCAAGAGTGAGAAGCTGCAGCAACTGGTCGGACGCTTTTCCAAGTCCTAGCGCCCGGCATGCCGCGGCGGCGGCATGCACCGATCTTGCTTACTCATGTTTGTCGGACAGGCCCAGCATGCGTGCGGCGCGGGCCGAGACGACGAGAATCAGTTTCATGCTCGCGCGCGTGAGCCCCACGAACAGCTTTCGGCGTGCCAGGAGGTCGAGCTCGGTGAAGTCGATCTCGGTAAAAATCACGCAGGGGGCCGATTGCCCCTTGAAGCGATAAACCGAATCGATCAGGAAGTCGCCCTCGGTATAGATCGGGCCGCCGAGCAGATCGTAGCGCCCGCTGAAGGATCGCAGCGTGTGCTGCCCGAGGCGGTCATAAGGCGTGAGCAGCGAGTGCTCGCGCCCGCGAAAACTGATCAGGGCGATCATGTCGCGCTTGAACCCCAGGCCGATGCAGCGGGTGATCGCACGCTTGGTGCGGTCGATGAGTTCGTGCGGATCGTTCCAGATCACCACGTCGACCTCGGTGCCGCCGAGCGGGCTGCCCGCATCGACGGTTTCGGGAAGGTCCAGCCTGTCATTCAGCAGTGCAATGATCTCGAGCGGGCTGCGGTAGTTGTGCCCGCTCCTGATCCGGACCCATCCCGGCAGATCGACGTCCGGCCGGGCATACAGGTTCTGCATCGGGTCTTCGAGCCACCATGCCGCGCCGCCGGGGCAGAGCAGCGCCAGCAGACGGTCGCGCCAGTCCGCGACGAAGTCCTGTCCTTCGTCGACGATAAGCACATCGAAGCGGTCGGCGTCGGTAACGGGCTGCGCGGCGAATGCGTTTTCGAGCGTGCGGAAGGCATCGCCGCGTGAAAAATCCGGCACCACGCCGCGCGCGCGGACCATCCGGTCGCACAACTGATGGTAGGTGGCGATGACCCCGCCCGCCGGTGCGATCCGGGCGATATGGTCGGCCAGCGGCCGGTTGAAGCAGACGTAGAGCGGCCGCAAGCCCGCAGCCAGGGCATCGCGAAACACCGCCAGCGCAAGCTGGGTCTTGCCGCTGCCCGCCGTGCCGGTCACCCGCAGCCGGTGCGGCGTCATCTCGATGCGGCGCGCCCATTCGGCCAGACCGCCTGAAAGGCGGGTGTACAGCGCATGCGCTTGTCCGACCACCGCATTGACTTCGGGCACGAGCTCGAGCGCATCGGCAAGAAAGCGGTCGATCCGATCCAGCACCAGGCGGTCGGGCGGTCCATCGCGCAACAGGCCTCTCACGATTGGCACGAGTTGTTCGCGTCGGCTCGCGTCGACGATGCGTTGCGGGTCGATCCCGGCGCTGCCGGGCTGGCGCACGGCATAGTCCGGGCAGTAGAGCAGCACCTCCAGTTGCGGCTTGTGGCCCTCGAGGTAGGTGATCAGGCGGGCGCGCAAGTGGTCGGCCGTGCGCGCCATCTGCGCGCTCACGTTCTTGCGCGTCTTGATGTAAGTCTTGACCAGCCCCTCGTCAGTTTCGTCCAGGAAGCCCGACTTCTGTTCGATCAGCAGCAGGCGCCCGGTCGGGCCGACGACCACGAAGTCGATTTCGCCGAACAATGCATGGGCGCGGTCGATGCGGGTCCAGTGAATGCCGTGATAGACGCTGAAGTCGTCCGTCAGGCCCTCGGCAAGCTCCGCGAGGGTTTCCAGCTCGCGCGCGAGCGCGCCGCTGGCCGGAATCTGCCGCCAGCCCTCAGGGTGGATGCGCGCCATCGTTCATGCTCCGTGACACTGCCGGTGCTGCGCCTACTCGCTGTCGTAGCCCAGCAGGCGGCGCTCGACGATGCGGCTCGCGACCACCTCGGGCACGTCCTTCTCCCATTCGCCATGACCCCGCCGGAGCCCGGCCAGGACTTCGGTCACGTCGATGTGGAGCTTGGTTTCGTCGAATTCGGTGATGCCGACCAGCTTGCCGTTTTCGATCAGGTGCGCCAGGAGATGGCGCAGATTGTGCGGGACTTCGACGTTCTGGAGGGTGATCAGCGCGGTCGCGCCGCGCGGTTGCGAAGGATAGGCGTAGACGTGGGTGTTGTCGGGGAAGAGTTTGCCGAAAGCTTCGAGCATGCCGCCTTCCAGCCCTTCGTAGTATTTTTCGTCGAACAGCTGGGCGAAGTCGCGCACGCTCAGCACGATGCCGATCGGCTTCTGGGTGAAGCGTCGCAGGTAGGCCCGCAAGCGGAAGAAGCGCACGTAGTCGGAAATCATCACGGTATAGCCCAGCGACGACAGCAGGTCGATGCGGGCCAGAAAGTCGGCGCTGTCGACCTTGTCGCCGGCGGCGAGCGAATTCATCGTGATCTCGGCGAGCGCCACCATATGATCGTTGTCGACCGCCGCGAGCTGGCCGAACTGGCGTTGCGCGGCCGACATCATGTCGACGTTCACATTGGTGACGGGCTTGAAGCTGCCCCGCATCACCAGCACCGGCTTGCGGTGGAACAGCTCGCCCGGGACGACCACCTCGCCGCTCGGATTGAAGATCACCGCCCGGGTCAGCCAGCTGCGGATCAGGTGCAGATTCATCAGCCGGTTTTCGACTTCCTCGAAATACGGACCGGAGAAATTCACCAGATCGACCTCGATGCGCTCCGGCCCCACGCCGTCGCCCAGGCCTTCGACGATCCACTCGGGGTGGGTGTTGTTGAAGAACGCGCCGTAGATCAGATTGACGCCGAGGATCCCGAGCGCCTCGGACTGCAGCGCGTTGTCGTTGTCGAGCATGCGCACATGCAGAACGATGTCGCTCGGTGGCGCGCCCGGGTGCAACTGCAGCCGCACGCCCACCCAGCCATGGCATTCGTTCTGCTGCTTGAAGCTGCGCGCGGTGACGGTGGCCGCGTAGGCAAAGAAGGTGGTGTTGCGCGCGCGCACCTTGGCGAGGCGGTTGACCACCTGGTCGAATTCCTTCTCGAGCATCTGCATCAGGCGCGCGCGGCTCACATACCGATCGACCGGCCCGTAGATGTCGTCGCTCACCGCCATGTCGTAGGCCGACATGGTCTTGGCGATGGTGCCCGCGGCGGCGCCGACATGGAAGAAGCGTCGCGCCACCTCCTGCCCGGCGCCGATCTCGACGATCGAGCCGTACTTGTACTTGTCGAGATTGATCGCCAGGGCCTTCTGGTCGGTGGTGAGCGTGTTGTCGCGTTTCTGCATGGTGTCGAGCCTTCCGGGTGGGTCCTGCGGGCGCTTCGCACCCGCGCATTCGGTGTCGGGAAGCATGATAGCGCGCCTGGCCGCGCCATCATCCAGTGGTCATCACACGTGCAGGAGCAAGAAGCGGCGCTCCCACGGGCTGATGACTTCGAGGTATTCGCGATGCTCGGCCTCCTTGATCGCGCCGTAGGCCTTGAGGAAATGCTCGCCGAACACTTCGGCGAGCGGTTCGCAGGCGAGCAGGCGGTCGACCGCGTCGTCGAGATGGCGGGGCAATTGATGCGGCTGTTCGTAGGCGCTGCCGGAGAGCGGCGGCGCGGGTGCGATGCGGCCCCGCATCCCGAGATAGCCGCAGGCGAGGCTCGCGGCGATGGCCAGGTAGGGATTGACGTCCACGCCCGCGAGCCGGTTCTCGATCCGGCGCGCCTGGGGCGTGGAGTGCGGCACGCGCAGCCCGCAGGTGCGGTTGTCGTAACCCCACGACAGGTTGATCGGGGCCGAGGTGTAGGCCGACAGCCGCCGGTAGGAGTTCACGTAGGGCGCGAAGAAGGGCATCGCCGCGGGCAGATAAGCCTGCAAGCCCCCGATGAAGTGTTCGAACGCGGGCGCCGGACTGCCGTCGGCGAGCGAGAAGACGTTGTTGCCGTCGCGGTCGACGACGCTCTGGTGGATGTGCATCGCGCTGCCCGGCTGGCCCTGCATCGGCTTCGCCATGAAGGTCGCGTACATGTTGTGCCGGATCGCGGCCTCGCGCACGGTGCGCTTGAAGCAGCACACCTGGTCGGCCAGCGCGAGCGGGTCGCCGTGGTCGAGGTTGATCTCCATCTGGGCCGTGCCCATTTCGTGGATCAGGGTGTCGAGCGCCAGGCCCTGCGCCTCGCACCAGGTGTAGATCAGCTCGAACAACTGGTCGTACTCGCTCAGCGCGTCGATGCTGAAGCTCTGCCGTCCGGCCTCGGTCCTGCGGGTGCGGCCGACCGGCGGCGTGAGCGGGATGTCTTCGTCCGGCTGCACTTCGACCAGATAGAACTCCATCTCAGGCGCGACCACGGGCGTGAGGCCTTCGCTGCGGTATAGCTCGATGATGCGCTTGAGTACGTTGCGCGGCGCCAGGCTGGCGGGGGCGCCGTCGAAGGCGATGCAGTCGTGGATGATCTGCGCGGTCGGCTCCTTGGCCCACGGCACCAGGCGCAGCGTGTCGGGGTCGGGCAGCATGCGCATGTCCGGGTCGGCCACCGAGGTGTAGTCCTTTTCGGGGTAGTCGCCGGTGACGGTCAGGGTCAGCACCGCTTCGGGCAGCCGCAGGCCTTGCTCGGGGTCGTACTTGTGCCGCGGCACGATCTTGCCGCGGGCGATGCCGGCCATGTCGGGCACGAGGCATTCGACCTCGGTGATCCGGTTTTCATTGAGCCATTGTTCGATTTGTTGTGAGGCGTTCATAGGGCGCTCGGGGAAGGAGTCGGAAAGTGCGGCGCCCGCAACATGGGCACATGGTTGCCGCCGCAAGCGCAATATTACTCGCGCGCTCCCGCGATGGCGCACGGCCCGTGAGCACTCGGCGAACCTCCGCCGGTGACGCCCGGCGCCCCGCTGTGCACTCATATGGTGCAAAAATGATGCCCCAATCTAGTGCATTGAAAATATTGAATCTTTTCCTTGCACAGGCCTTCGTTGTGCTGGAAAATTCGCCCCCTGTCAACCTTCAGGTAATAGAGTCGATGTACGTCCAGTCCTCACCCACCCCGGTCCGCTTTGGTCACAACAGCGGTTTTGCGTTCGATGGCGACCTCGTTCGCCTGGAGGCCGATCTGGTCGTCACGGCACCGCTCGACGCGGCCCAGTCCGACTGGTCGCTGCAGCTGTGGGCCGAGCCTGTCGGTGTGGCGGCGGATGGCGTCATCAAGCTCGCCGAACTCGCGCTGGGCACGCTGCGGCCCGATGAGTACGGGCGGGTCAGCGTCGCCGAGCTCGCCCCCGCGTTTCTTCCCGCCGGTGCCGGCGAATACCAGCTTGCGCTCGCGCTTGCGGGGCGCAACGGCGCGGGCGAGGCGATTTGCGACCGGGTCGATTTTCCGCGGGCCGAGTGCTTCGTGCTGCCGCGCCTGGACGGCACCGTCAGCTACAAGATCGACGGCGGCACCACGCGGGTCCAGGTTGACCGGATCGTCAATCCGCGCCCGGTCGGCAACCTCAGCGGCACGCTGGCGCTTGAGTTGTGGGCCTTGCCGGCGCCGTATCTTGGCGGCGCGTTTGCCGGTGCGCAGATCGGGGCGGTGGTGCTCGGTTCGCTGGCCGGGCAGGCCGAATGGCAGGATGTCCAGGTCGATCTGCCGACCTTCGCGCTGGCGCCGGGCCAGTGGCATCTGGCGCTGATGCTGCGCGAATGGACCGGCAACGGCTATCTGACCCGCGATTACAGCAACTTTGCGATTCCGGTGGCGGTTGCCGAAGCGCCTGCAGCCGGGGTGGAGCCGGCCGTCGATGCACCCGCGCCCGCCGCCGACGCCGTCGCAGCTGTTCCTGTAGCGGCACCGGAGCTCGCGCCCGCCCGCAAGCCTGCCGCCAAGCGCGCCAAACCGGCTGCCGGGGCTAAGGCCGCGGACAAGGCGTCGGGCAAGAAGCCCGCCGTTCGCGTTTCGCTCAACAACGGTTCCGAGTGGGACCTCCTGTCGCTGCCGGGGGTGAGTCCGAAAGTCGCCGCCGGCATCGTGGCCGGGCGTCCATGGGAGGCGGTCGATGACTTGTCGAAAGTCAAAGGCATCGGTCCCAAGCTGCTCGAACAATTGCGCGTCGTCGTGCGCCTCTGAGAGAGAGGTCGCGGGGCTGCGCGCCGGCGCGGCCCGGGCGCGCCGAAATTCGGTCGTGAAGTCCGCCGCGGTCGCGCAGCGCGGCGCGATACCGGGGTAGGATGGCGGCTTCTCCGGCAGCCGCCGGCCCGCTTGCGCGGCGCGGGGGCCTGCTTTTCCTCGTCACGATTCCGGTAGTCCGTTTCCATGAACGCCATATTCTTCGGCATCGTCTTCATCGCCTTCGCGTCGGCGGCCTGGCGCGAGCTGGGACATGTCGCGGCCGAAGGCATGCAATCGCCGATGGAAGCCCTGTCGGCCGGCATGATTTCATCCGCCAGTGGCGCGGTGGAACTCGCGCTCGGCCTGGTCGGGGTGATGACCCTGTTCCTGGGCCTGATGAAGGTCGCGGAAGCCGGCGGCCTCTTGACCATCATCGCCCGCTTGATCAGGCCGTTCATGACCCGCCTGTTTCCCGAAGTGCCGCCCGAGCACCCCGCGATGGGGGCGATGATCCTCAACCTGTCGGCCAACGCGCTGGGTTTGGGCAATGCCGCGACGCCGTTCGGCATTCGTGCGATGCAGGAGCTCGACAAGCTCAATACCCATCCGGGTACGGTGACGAATTCGATGGCGCTGTTTCTTGCCATCAATACGTCGGGCGTGACCTTGCTGCCGACCGGCGTGATCGCGATTCGCGCCGCCGCAGGTTCGGCCGATCCGGCGGCGATTCTGCCCACCACCCTGTTCGCGACCGCGTGCTCGACGATCGCCGCGATTCTCGCGGTGTTCGCCTATCGCCGGTTCTTCCCGGTCGGTCCGGTCGACCCGGCGGCGCTGAAGATGGAGCGCCCGTGGATCGTCGCGTCGGACGGCGAGCAGTCGCTGCCCGAGGCCAGCGCCTACCCGCTATGGGTATCCGTGCTCGGCCTTGGCTGCGTGGCGGCGCTGATCCCGGTGACGATCGTGTGGGGACGGGTGATCTCGCCGTGGATCCTGCCGGGCCTGATGCTGGGTTTTCTGCTGTTCGGCCTGGCGCGCCGGGTGGCGGTCTACGAAGCCTTCGTGGAAGGTGCGAAGGACGGCTTCAACGTCGCGCTGCGCATCATTCCCTATCTGGTTGCGATCCTGGTCGCGGTGGGGATGTTCCGCGCCAGCGGTGCGATGGACTACATGGTGAATGTCCTCGGCGCGTTCACCTCGAAAGTCAATCTGCCCGCCGAAGCGCTGCCGATGGCGCTGCTGCGCCCCTTGTCGGGTTCGGGCGCCTACGGCGTCATGGCCGCGATCATCAACGATCCGGCCATCGGTCCCGACAGCTATGTGGGCATGCTCGTGACGACGTTGCAGGGTTCGACCGAAACGACCTTCTATGTGCTCGCGGTGTATTTCGGCGCCGTTCAGATCCGGCGTATTCGCCATACGCTGCTGGCGGCACTGACGGCGGACGTGGTCGCGGTGATCGCGAGCGTGGCCATCTGCACTTACCTGTTCCTGTAGAGTCGCGGCGCCCGGACCGGCGCGAGAGCGCGTGCCGGGCGGCCGATCGGGGTGGATCGCGACCGCACCCCGCGCCCATCTGCGCGAGAAGATGGCAAGCCGCGTGCTCGATCGGGTTTTTGCCGATATTTGTCGGTGTTTATCGTCTTTCGCACAAAATTTGACGTTTTTGGCCATTCGGGCGTGACAGCTTCCGCCACGCTCGACCGGATACGAAGGTACACTCGGCGTCATTCACGACAATGACGCCCGTGTCTGCCCAAATGATTGAAAGCCATATCGTTCCGGTCACCGCCTTTGCGCAAAACTGCAGCATCCTGTGGTGCGTCGCGACGCGCCGTGCCGCGGTTGTCGATCCGGGCGGCGATCTCGGCCGGATACTTGCGGCGGTGAGTCGCTTGGGGCTCACGGTGGAGAAGATCCTGATCACCCACGGGCACATCGATCACGCGGGCGGCACCGCGGAGTTGGCGCGTTCGCTCGGCGTGCCGATCGAAGGTCCGCACGCGGACGACCGTTTCTGGATCGAGAACATGGTCCAGCAGGGGCGGATGTTCGGCTTCCCGGGGGGCGAGACCTTCGAGCCGGATCGCTGGCTGCGCGACGGCGATCAGGTGACGGTCGGGCAGGCGCGGCTGGACGTGATCCATACCCCCGGGCATACGCCGGGGCATGTCGTTTTCCATCAGGCCGAGTCGAAGCTGGCGGTCGTGGGCGACGTGCTGTTCGCGGGATCGATCGGCCGGACCGATTTTCCGCGCGGCGACCATGCCGCGCTGGTCAAGTCCATACGCGAGAAACTCTTCCCGCTCGGGGACGACATCTCGTTCATTCCGGGGCACGGGCCGGTGTCGTCGTTCGGCAGGGAGCGCCGCGGCAATCCCCATGTCGGCGATGCGGCGTTGGCACGCCAGGCCGGCGACGCCTGAGGGCGTATCGCAGGCAGCATTGACGACGCGACTGAAATGAGTAGAACGAGGCATTGCCGGAGAAAGACATGAGAGTTTCGGTGCTTGAAGATGACCCCGATATGCGGGCCCTGATGGTCGAATGGCTCACCCAGGCAGGCTACGTGGTATACGAATTCGGAACGGCCCGCGATTTCATGCGCCTTCTCGCGCGCGAGAGCTTCGACCTGTGCCTGCTCGACGGCAACCTGCCGGACATCCAGGGGCGGGACGTCCTGCATTGGATGCGCAACGACCGGCGAGACCTGTCGCCGGTGATGTTCGTGACGGCCCGCGACGCCGAAGAGGACATCGTGTCGGCCTTGCACGGCGGTGCCGACGACTATGTGGTCAAGCCGGTACGTCATGCCGAATTGCTGGCGCGCATGGAAGCGATCCTGCGCCGCACCCAGCCCGCCCTGGGGGGAGAGGCCTACGTCGAGGGACCGTACAGCTTCGATCTCAAGCGAAAGTGCGTGGTGGTCGACGGTGTCGTGACCGAACTGACCGACAAGGAATTCGATCTGGCCTTGTTCATGTTCCGCAACCTCGGCCGGCTGGTGTCGCGCGGGCATCTGCTTGAGGCCGTCTGGGGCCGCAATCCCTCGGTCGCGACCCGCACCGTGGATACCCATGTGAGCCGGGTCCGCAGCAAATTGCAGCTACGACCCGAAATGGGCTATCGGCTGACGCCGACATACAACTACGGCTACCGTCTCGAGAGAACCGAGGCGCTGGCGCGCACCTAGGCGGGCCGAGGATGAATGCAGCCCGCCTCAAGCGTGGGTTGGCGGCCCTCGCTGCGCTGTGCGTGACCGCGGCCGTGCCGGCGGCGCTCGCGGCCGATGAGATCACCTACCGGACCGAGCCGGGCGACACCCTGATCGACCTGGGCACCGCGATGCTGATTCGTCCGAGCGACTGGGTCCGGATACAGGCGCTCAACGGCATCGCGGATCCGCTGAAGCTTCCCGTGGGGCTCGAACTGCGCATTCCGGTTGGATTGTTGAAACCCCTGCCGCGCAGCGGCGTGGTGGCTGCGGTGGCGGGAGACGCGAAGATCGATGGCCGGGACGCCAGCGCCGGCATGCGCGTCGGCGCCGGATCGGCGCTTGCGACCGGCGACGACGGCCATATCACCCTGCAGCTGCCGGATGGCTCCGAGCTCGCGCTGCCCGCGCGCTCGTCGGCCACGATCGAGCGCCTCAATGGTTTTCGCGCCAACCGGCTGCAGGATCTGCGCCTGCGTCTCGAAAGCGGCCGGGTCGAATCGCGGGTCGCGCCCCAGCGCGGCCCATCCGCCCGCTACCGGATCGACACCCCGACGGCGGTGATCGGCGTGCGCGGCACCGATTTTCGGGTGGCCTGGGACGCCGGCGAACAAACCAGCCGTGCCGAGGTTACGCAGGGCAGCGTAGAAGTGACGGCCAAGTCCGGCACGACCCGCCTGGTGAAGGCCGGAACGGGCATGGCGATTGCGCCCGGTGCCCGCTCCGCCGGTCCGGTGGCCTTGCCCGGGGCACCACGACTCGGGGCGTTGCCGGTGCTGTTCGACCGCCCGATGTTGAGGGTCCAGCTGCCTGATCGGGCGGGCGTCGACGCCTGGCGCGTGCGGGTGGCGCCGGTCGGTCGAGTGCCGGCGCCGACGCTCTTCGACGAACGGATCGAAGGGGACGAAGTGCGTATCGCGGGTCTGGCGGACGGCGAGTACCGGCTCATGGTGCGGGGTATCGATGCACGCGGTCTCGAGGGTTTCGATGCGGAGCATCTGTTCCGGCTCGCGGCCAGACCCGAGCCGCCGTTTTCCTTGTTCCCGCCGGTGGATGGCGTCGTGTCGGCCGGTGAGGTGGCACTCGGCTGGACGGACGCCCCCGAAGGCGCCGCATACCTGTTCGAGCTTGCGCCCGACGGCCGGCCGGACGGTGATGGCGTCATCCGGCGCGAACTCGAGGCCACCCGCACCACGATCGACCTGGCCCCTGGACGCTATGCGTGGCGGGTGGCTACCGTAAACCCGGGCGGTGATCGCGGCCCATGGTCGGATCCGGTGCCGCTGGAAGTGCGACCCGCGCAGGCGCCGCCGACCGACCCGGTGGTCGAGGGCAACCGGATCAGCTTCTCGTGGTCGGGGCAGCCGGGGCAACGCTTCGACTACCAGTTCGGGCCGGACGCCGGCTTCGAATCACCGCGGGCCGCCGGCACCACCGACGTACCCGAGGTGACGCTGGCGCGTCCGGTCAGCGGCATCCACTACATCCGGGTGCGCGCCATCGATCCGGACGGCTTCGTGAGCGAATGGAGCGGCGCGCACAAGGTCGATCTGGGCCCCGGCTTCCCCTGGCCGCTGTTGCTGATTCCGGTCCTGGCGCTGTGATGCCGTGATTCGCTTGCTCAAGGGGGGTGGCAGGACGCTGGGCGAATGGTTCGTGGTCTCCGGCTTCTGTCTCGGCTTCGCGCTCCTGACCATCCACATGAACTGGCTGTGGCGCTTCGACGGCGTGATTTACGACGCCGGACTGGATGCGCTGCAGCGCCCCCCCGACACCGACATCGTGATCGTCGCGATCGACGATCGCAGCCTGGCCGAGATCGGGCGCTGGCCATGGCGCAGGGCGGTGCATGCCGGCCTGGTCGACCGCTTGGCCAGCCAGGGGGTGCGGGTGATCGCGTTCGACATCATCCTGCATGAGCCGGCGCACGACGACATTCGTGGTGATGCGGCTCTTGCGCGGGCGATGGCGAGCCAGGGCCGGGTGATCCTGCCGGTCACCCACGCGACCCATGCCGCCCGCAGCGATCGCGAGGGCATGCCGGACGAGCGCTTCGCCGCGGTGGCGGCCGGCCTCGGGCATATTCACATCGAACTCGATCCCGACGGAATCGCGCGCAGCGTATATCTGTGGGAAGGGCTCGGCTTTCCCCGCCATGCGCAGCTCGCGCTGGCCGCGCTCGCCCTCGACCAGCCCGAGATTGCCGCGCGCTATCCGCGCCCGCGCGGGGGGGCGGACGAACCCGCGGGTGGATGGCGGCGCGCCGACTGGATGCGGATCCCGTTCAGCGGACCCCCCGGAACCTTCCGGCACGTGTCGTATGTCGACGTCCTGCGCGGCGAGGTCCCCGATGCGGTGCTTCGAGACGCGGTGGTCCTGGTCGGAACCACCGCGGTCGGCATGGGCGACATGGTGCCCACTCCGACCTCCGGCCACTCGGGCCTGATGCCGGGTGTGGAGGTGCACGCGAACGTGCTGGGCGCGCTGCGTCGCGGTGATATCGTCAGCAATGCGCCGGCATGGATGACGGCGCTGCTGTCGGCGCTGCTGCTGCTCGGGTTGCTGATCGCGATGCTGCGTACCCGCCCGCGTGCCACCCTGCTCGCCTTGCTGGGCTATGTCGTGCTGGTATTGATGGGCTCCTGGGCCGCGTTGGCGTTGGCGCATGTCTGGATTCCGCCGGCGGCCGCAATCCTGGCCGGTGTCGTCGCCTATCCGCTGTGGAGCTGGCGCCGCCTCGAGGCCAGCCGGCGCTACTTCGACGTGGAGCTCGATGCGTTGCGGGCGGTGAGCGACGGCCCGGCGGCCCGGGATGCCCCACGTCAGGGACGTGGCTTCGATTCGTTCGTCGACCATATCGGCGTGCTGCGCGAGGCGGCGCGCAGGCAGCGCGAACTGCACCGCAGTCGCGAGGAGACCATGCATTTCCTGTCGCACGACCTGCGTGCACCGCTGGCTTCGATCGTCACGGCACTCGAAGCGCGAGGGCCTGGAGGCGCGCTGGGCGACGACCCGGACCTGGCCGCGCGCATCGATCGCAACGCGCGGGCGGCGCTCGGACTCGCCGAAAATCTGGTGCGGCTCGTCCGCGCCGAAGACGTCGACCCGCTGCGGTTCGCCGAACTCGGCCTGGAGATGCTGGTGCAGGACGCCATGGATGAGGCATGGGCGTTGGCGCACGCGAAACGTCTGCGCCTGAGCGCCGCGCTTGGAGAGGAGGGCAGCGAAACCGATTTCGCGATACTCGGCGACGCCGATCTGCTGCGCCGCGCGATCCTCAACCTGTTGACCAACGCGATCAAGTACACGCCCGAAGGCGGGTGGGTCACGGTGCGGCTGCGTGGCGAAGAGGGGGGGTGGGCGGTCGACGTGGAGGACAGCGGTGTCGGCATTGCCGAAGACCAGCAGGCGCGGTTGTTCCAGCGCTTTTCGCGCTTGCAGACCGCGCAGAACCGCGCGCTCGACGGCATCGGCCTGGGTCTGCTGATGGTGAGAACCGTCGCCGAACGCCATGGCGGTTCGGTCAGCGTGCAGAGCCGGCCGGGTGAGGGCAGCACCTTCACCCTGCACCTGCCGGCGCCGCGCCGGTCGGACGCCTGACCATGCCCGGGGCTCGCCGCGCCTGGGCGGTGGTTCTGGCCGGCCTGGCCTTGCTCGCCGCCGTGGCCATCACGGCCCGCGTTGTCGGGCCGGCTTGGGTGGTCTCGGCGATCGAGCGCGAGGCGCAGCGCTTCGTCGTGCCCCGCGTGAGCATTGGCGGGCTGGCGGCTTGGCAGTTGTGGCCCATCCCTGTGCTGGTGCTCGATCGGCTCGCGTTGTCCGACGCCGCGGGCAGCCCGCTGGCGCGGGTCGCACGCGTGACAGCCGAGCTCGACATCGAAGCGATCATGGCCGGCGGCCCGGCACTGGCCCGGCTCGAGATCGAGCGCCCCGAGATTTTCGTCCGGCAGGATGAGGACGGTGCGTGGAACTTCGCCGGCTGGCTGGTCGCGCAACCCGGCGATCGCGGCGAGACGGTGCTGCCCTTCCGCCAGCTGGCGGTCAGCGACGGGCGCCTGCAGGTGTCCGCGCCAGCGCTCGAACTGGCGTTCGACCGCGTCATGCTCGGGCTCGCGCCCGGCGGTGGGGGCGATGGGGCCGACGCCGTCGTCAAGGCGCGCCTGAGCGCATCGAATCCATTGACGCTGGCACTGGAAGGGGAAGCAAACGCCCGCCTGCACCTTGGCGGCGACGCCGTTCGGCTCACCAGGCTGAACCTGTCCCTGGACGGGCGGATGGGTGAGCGCGGACGAGCCGTCGAGCAATTGCGTGCGCTGACCGTGACGATGGGCTTGGACGAAATCGTCGCCATGGCGGGTGTGCTGGCCGGGCGCGGGCTGCGCGCGGAAATCGACGGCGAGCCGGCCCAGGGCCGCCTTCTGGCCCGGCTGGGTGCAAGCGCATGGCGTGTCGAGCAGGCATCGTGGGCACTCGACGATCTCGACGCGGCGCTGAGTCTCGCGGCGGCGGCGGGGCCTGTTTCGATCGAACTGAGCGGCGACGCCACGGGCGGGGGCGGGGCGGGCGGGCACGTGATCGAAGCCAAGGTGCGCGCCGGGCATGCGTCGCTGCCTCATCCGCGCGATGCTGCGGCGCAACTGGCGCTGACGTTCGCCGGCGCGGTCCGGGCCGAGCCCGCCGCCGGGTCGGCGTCGGGGCAGTTCGACGGCGGTTTCGACCACAGCCGTTTCGATCTCGCCTGGACATGGTCGTCGGCACCGGCGCCCTTTCTCACGGCGCGCATGGCGCTCGACCGGCTGGTGCTCGACGCCTACCTGCCCGCCGGGGAGGCGTCCGCTGCGGCGTCGGGCGGGCTATCCCTGCCGCGATGGCAGGACTGGCCCCTCTCCGCCGAGCTGCGGGTCGGCACGCTCGTGTTCCGGGGCTTGACCAGCCAGGATGCGCGTCTCGACATCAATGCCGGCATGCGCCCGTGACACGACCTGCGACTGCCGGCCCGTCGCAGCCGCGGCGTGCGTTCATGAGCGAACGGCGAAGACCGGCAGGCGCCAGTCGAACGCCAGCGCACACAGCCGGATCGTCAAAACCAGCGACCCGCCGGCCAGCGCCGCCCACCCCGGGCTGACCCCGCCCCACAGGCTCAGGCCGACCAGCAGCAGCGCGCCGGCCCAGGAGGCGGTCGCATACAGTTGACCGACGAATACCAGCGGAATCTGGTTGCACAGCACGTCGCGCAGAATGCCGCCGAACACGCCGGTGATCACGCCCATCAGGCTTGCCACCAGCCAAGGCGCGCCCATTGCCAGCGCGGCCTGGGTGCCGCTCACGGTAAACAGCGCCAGGCCGACGGCGTCCGGCAGCAAAAAGAGCTTGGGTGGCAGCGCCCGGATCCGCACCAGCGCGAAGGTCGCCAGGCCCGCGAGCACGGCGGCGGTCAGGTAACTCTGATCGGCGATCCAGAAAACCTTGCGGTCGAGCATGACGTCGCGCAAGGTGCCGCCGCCCAGCGCGGCGGCGAGCGCGACGACGACCATCCCGAACAGGTCGAAAGGCCGGCGCCCGGCCTCGAGTACCCCCGACGAGGCTTGAACCGCCACCCCTGCGAGCGCGATCCCGTAAAGAAGCGAGTCGACTGAAATCATGGTGTGAACAATACCATCGCCCCCTGCCGCAAGCGTTGCACCGGCGCGCCTGCCGTCCGGCTGGCGCCCCATCGATGCTAAAGTTCGCCCTCCCACCCACTTCATGCCGGAGGGCGCATGCCGATTCCGACCGTGTTCAAGGGCAGGCTGAGCCTGCCCGCGATTGCCGCGCCGATGTTCCTCGTATCCGGTCCGGATCTCGTCATCGAAACCTGCAAGGCGGGTGTGGCCGGCACCTTTCCCACGCTCAATGCGCGTACTCCTGCTCAGCTGGACGAATGGCTGGAACGCATCGGGGGCGCCCTGGGCGCCCTGGGCGCCGCGGGCGGGCGGGCTTCAGCGCATGCGCCGTACGGCGTGAATCTGATCCTGCACGCCACCAACCCGCGCCTCGCCGACGATCTTGCGCTGGTCGAGCGGCACCGGGTGCCTTTCGTCATCACCAGTCTCGGCCACCCGGACGAGGTCGTCGAGCGCGTGCATGCGTACGGCGGTCTTGTATTCTCCGATGTCATCCATGCCCAGCATGCGCGCAAGGCGGCCGCAGCCGGCGTGGATGGAATCATCGCCGTCGCGAGCGGGGCGGGGGGGCATGCCGGCACCCAGAGCGCCATCAGCCTCGCGCGCGAGATTCGCGCGTTCTGGCACGGGGTGCTGGTGCTCGCGGGGGCGATCTCCGACGGCGCGGGCGTGCGCGCGGCCGAGGTCCTGGGGGCCGATTTCGCGTACATGGGCACGCGCTTCATCGCCACGCGCGAATCGATGGCCGATGCCGCCTACAAGGCGATGCTGCTCGAGTGCACGGCCGCCGAGATCGTCTATACCGACGTGATCTCCGGCACCAACGCCAACTTCATGTGGCCGAGCCTCGCGCAGGCCGGATTCGAGCGCGCCGCGCTCAGCGCCGGCACCGGCAAAGGCAAGATCCATGGCATCGCCGACGAGGCCCGCGCCTGGCGCGACGTCTGGAGCGCCGGCCATGGGGTCTCGACCATCCACGATTTACCGGCGGTCGCCGACTTGGTCGAGCGGCTCGCCCGCGAGTACCGGGCGGCGTGCGACCTGCCCGCGAGCCCGGCGCTGCGGGGCGGGTGAACAAGGCGCGATAAATTTCTCGCCGGTTTGTCAAGCGTTGTCGTATATACTGCGCGAACTGCTCCGGGGTGCGACAACGCGCTGAGATGGTCGAACGACCGAACCCGTGAACTTGATCCGGTTAGTACCGGCGAAAGAAGAGCGCATGTCCTGCGTGACGTGCACCCGAAGAAGCCTGCGGCCTTCGGATTGCATCCCGCATGGACGGTCTCCGGAGCTGTGACCGCCCCAACCAGGAGACCGCCATGAACGCACCGACAGAACTCGAACAGCTGCTCTCGCTCACCCGCCAGCCCTTTCCCGCCTCGCGCAAGATCCATGTTCCCGGTGAATTTCCGGGGGTGAACGTCGCGATGCGTGAAATCGCGCTCACCAATGGCGAACGGGTCGTGGTGTACGACACCTCCGGGCCGTATACCGACCCGGCCGCGAGCATCGACGTTCGCAGCGGTCTTGCCAGTCTGCGCGGCCAATGGATCGAGGCGCGTGGCGATACCGAGACCTATGCCGGCCGCGAGCCGGCGAGCCTCGACGACGGGGTCAAGAACGAAGCCCGCGACCCAGGCCGCATCGAAGCGCTGCGCGCCGAAGCCGCCGCGCTCCAGCGCACCCCGCGGCGCGCCCGCAGCGGCTCCAATGTCACCCAGATGCACTATGCCCGCCGCGGCATCGTCACGCCCGAGATGGAATACGTGGCCGTGCGCGAGAACGGCAAGCGCGAATGGATGCAGGCTTATCTCGATGATCACGAACGCGAGGCGCGGTTGCGCGGCAACCCGATGGGCGCGCGAATTCCCCAGACCATCACGCCCGAGTTCGTGCGCGACGAAGTGGCGCGCGGACGCGCGATCATTCCGGCCAACATCAATCACCCGGAAGTCGAGCCGATGGCGATCGGACGCAACTTCCTGGTCAAGATCAATGCCAACATCGGCAATTCGGCCGTGACCTCGAGCATCGAGGAAGAAGTCGACAAACTCGTGTGGGCGATCCGCTGGGGCGCCGACAACGTGATGGACTTGTCGACCGGCCGCAACATCCACACCACCCGCGACTGGATCGTGCGCAATTCGCCGGTGCCGATCGGCACCGTGCCGATCTACCAGGCGCTCGAGAAGGTCGGCGGGGTCGCCGAGGACCTCACCTGGGCGATCTATCGCGACACCCTGATCGAGCAGGCGGAGCAGGGCGTGGACTACTTCACCATCCATGCCGGCGTGCGCCTGCCCTTCATCCACCTGACCGCCAAGCGCCGCACCGGGATCGTGTCGCGCGGCGGCTCGATTCTCGCCAAGTGGTGCATCACCCATCACCAGGAGAATTTCCTCTACACCCATTTCGAGGAAATCTGCGAAATCATGAAGGCCTACGACGTCAGCTTTTCGCTGGGCGACGGCCTGCGTCCCGGGAGCGCCGCCGATGCCAACGACGAGGCCCAGTTCGCCGAGTTGCGCACGCTGGGCGAGTTGACCCGGATCGCCTGGAAGCACGACGTTCAGACCATGATCGAAGGGCCGGGACACGTGCCGATGCACATGATCCAGGCCAACATGGACGAGCAGATCAAGCACTGCCACGAGGCTCCGTTCTACACGCTCGGACCGCTGACCATCGATATCGCCCCCGGCTACGACCACATCGCCAGCGCGATCGGCGCGGCGATGATCGGCTGGATGGGGACCGCGATGCTGTGCTACGTGACGCCCAAGGAGCACCTCGGCCTGCCCGACCGCGACGATGTCAAGCAAGGCATCATCGCCTACAAGATCGCCGCCCATGCCGCCGACGTCGCCAAGGGCCACCCCGGCTCGCGTGCGCGCGACGACGCCATGAGCAAAGCGCGGTTCGAGTTCCGCTGGCACGACCAGTTCAGCCTCGGCCTCGACCCGGATACCGCGCGCGAGTACCACGACGAGACCCTGCCCCGCGACAGCGCGAAGGAGGCGCATTTCTGCTCGATGTGCGGACCCAAGTTCTGTTCGATGAAGATCACCCAGGACGTGCGCGACTTCGCCGCCGCGCGGGGCTTGTCCGAAGAAGAGGCGCGCGTGCGCGGCATGGCGGAGAAGTCCGTGGAGTTCAAGTCGGCGGGGGGTGAGTTCTATGTGCCGGTCGACACCCTCGGCACGCGGGGCTGACGCCATGAGCGCCGCCGCCCGGCCGCCCGAAGGGGGGGCTCTCCTCCCGTCGGGAAGTGGTCGCGTTAGCGACCGGAGGGTAGTCCAGTGAGCCGCATCGCCATCGCCGGTGCTGGTGTGCTCGGACGTCTTCTCGCGTGGCGGCTGGCGCGTGCGGGGCATGCGGTCACGGTGTTCGATCCCGCGGCCGGCGCCGCGCCACCGCTGCCCGGCCTGCACGCCGCGCCCGCGGTGCCGCATGCGGCGGCGTTTACCGCGGCCGGCATGCTCAGCCCGCTGGCCGAACTCGAAAACGCCGGCCCGGAGATCGCCACGCTCGGCTGGCATTCCCTCGGTTTGTGGAAGCAGTGGTGCGAGGAGCTCAGCGCGGGTGGCGCGCCCGCGCCCTTGTTCGTCCAGCACGGCAGCCTGATGGTGGCCCACGGCAGCGATCTGGGCGCCGCGCGGCGGGTGCTGGCGCGGCTCGAGCAGGCGCCGCAACTGGCCGGAGGGATGATTCAGCCGCAAGCGCTGAGCCGCGCCGAGCTCGCCGCGCTCGAGCCGGCACTCACGCCGCAGTTGCACGCGTGGCTGCTGCCGGGCGAAGGGCAGGTGCTGCCGCGCGCGCTGATGGCGGCGCTGTGCGAGGCGTCAGCGAGCGTCCGATGGTGCTGGAACAGCCGCGCCGAGCAGGTCGGGGCGGGACAGGTCGTGCTTGCCGACGGCACGCGCTTCGACTGCGACCTCGCCATCGATACGCGCGGCGTGGGCGCCGGGCAAGGGGAGGTGCCCGGCGGGGCCGCCCGGCTGCAGGTGCGCGGGGTGCGCGGCGAAGTGTTGTGGCTGCATGCGCCGGGGGTGGCGCTGCAGCGGCCGGTGCGCCTGCTGCATCCGCGCCACCGGGTGTACATGGTGCCGCGTCCGGGCGACCTGGTCGTCGTCGGCGCCAGTGAAATCGAGAGCGAGGACCGCTCGCCGGTGAGCCTGCGCAGCGCCGTCGAGTTGATGGCGGCGGCGCACAGCGTGATGCCCGAACTGGCAGAGGCGCGTATCGTGCACATGGAGAGCAACCTGCGCCCGGCCACCCCCGACAACAATCCCGTCGTGCGTCATCTGCCGGGCCTGCTCCAGATCAACGGCCTGTTCCGGCACGGCTGGCTGCTGGCGCCGGCGCTGGTCGCCGAGGCCTTGAGCGCGGGCGGACTCGAATCTATTGCACAGGAGCTGGGCAGCCATGGCTGATACCACAAGCAGCGTCACCATCCGCTTCAACGGGATTCCGCAGCCGTGGCTGCCCGGGCAAACCGTCGAGATGCTGGTCGAGCAGCACGGGCTGCCGGAAAGCGGCGTCGCGACCGCGGTCAATGGCGCGTTCGTCGCGCGCAACGAGCGCCGCCGGGTCGTCGTGCAACCGGGTGACGACATCGCCACCCTGCATGCCATCGTCGGGGGTTGAAGCATGTCTGCGAATATCGGTTCTTCGGTCTGGCGCGCCTACGGCGTCGAGCTCGCCAGCCGCTTCCTGCTCGGTACCGCCGGTTATCCGTCGCCGCAGGTGCTGTGCGAGTCGATCGCGAACGCAGGGGCCGAAGTCGTGACGATCGGGCTCAAGCGCAGTCTGGCCGGCGGGGCTGCCGACATCGGCGGCAATGATTTCATCGCCATCATCCGCGAATATTGCGCACGCAGCGGCGCGCGCCTGTTGCCGAATACGGCCGGCTGCCGGACCGCGCGCGAGGCGATCACGCTCGCCTGCATGGCGCGCGAATTGTTCGACACCCCGTGGCTCAAGCTGGAGGTCGTCGGCGACGAATACACCTTGCAGCCCGATCCGTGGGAAACCCTGGCGGCGGCGGAAACCCTGATCCGGGACGGTTTCAGCGTGTTCCCGTATTGCACCGACGACTTGGTGACCTGTCAGCGCCTGCACGATGCCGGTTGCGAGGTCCTGATGCCGTGGGGGGCGCCGATCGGCTCGGGGCAGGGCTTGATCAACCCCTTCGCGCTCAAGACCCTGCGCGAACGGCTTCCCGATGCCGTGCTGATCGTAGACGCCGGCCTCGGCGCGCCCTCGCACGCGGCGCAGGCGATGGAGCTGGGTTTCGATGCGGTACTGCTGAATTCCGCGGTGGCCCAGGCACGTGAACCGGCGCGCATGGCGGCGGCTTTCGCGCGTGCGATCGAGGCCGGGCGGCTGGCCTTCGAGGCCGGGGTGATGGCGCGCCAGGAGATGGCGGTGGCCAGCACGCCGGTCGGTGGGCGGCCGTTCCTGATCGATTGATCGCGCGTGCCGGCGCCACGGCCGGCCGGCGCTTCCGGCACGGCGCCGGGTGCCGCCGCGGTGGGCGATTGGGCTATCCTTCGCGACCATGATGGCGTTCGCACAGGTTCTCGTCAGCGGGATCGCGGTCGGCTGCGTTTATGGGCTGGTCGCGTTGTCGTTCGTGCTGATCTACAAGGCCACCGAAACCGTCAGCTTCATGCAGGGCGAACTGCTGATGGTCGGTGCGTTTACCGCGCTGGCACTCGATGCCGGTGCCGGCTGGCCCGCCGTGTGGGCCGTGCCCGCCGCGATCGGGGCGATGGTGTTGGTGGGCGCGGTGCTGGAACGGGGCGTGCTGCGGCGCGCGATCGGGCAGCCGCATCTGACCGCGCTGCTGCTGACTTTCGGGCTGGGAATGATTCTGCGCGGCGCGGTCACCGCGGTGCCGGCCGCCAGTCAATCGATCCACCGCCTGTCCCTGCCGTTCGGCGACCAGCCGCTGGTATGGGGGTCGCTGGTGATCGCGGTCGAGCATGTGATCGTGATCGTCGCCACGGTGCTGCTCGCCGGGCTGCTGACAGTGTTCTTTCAGCGCAGCCGCACCGGGCTGGCGTTGCGCGCATGTTCGGAAAACCCCCGTGCGGCGGCGCTGATGGGCATCTCCGTGGCGGGCATGCACACCGTCGCCTGGGCGCTCGGGGCCGGCCTCGCCGCGTGCGCCGGCCTGTTGCTCGCGCCGGTGACCTTCGTGCATGTGAATATGGGGCTGATCGCCCTCAAGGCTTTTCCCGCGGCGGTGCTGGGGGGCATGACCAGCCTGCCGGGGGCGTTGCTCGCCGGGGTCTTTCTCGGGGCCGCCGAGGCCGTCGCCGGACTGGTGTTGCCTGAAGGGGTGAAGGATGTCGTGCCGTACGTGCTGCTGATCGCCGTGCTGCTGTTGTTTCCGAACGGGTTCGGGGGCGGTTTGCGCCGACGTCGGCCATGACGGCGTCACCCATCCGGTCGGCGGTCGGCACGACGATCGCCGTGGCGGCCGTGGCCGCGATCGCGCTGGGGGCGTTCGGCGTGCAGCAGATGCTGGGACAGCTGGCTTTCGTCGCCACCTACGCGATCGCGGGGCTGGGGGTGATCCTGATCGTGGGCCAGAGCGGGCAGATCTCGCTCGGGCAGGGGGCGTTGCTGGCGGTGGGGGCGTATGTGCAGACTTATCTGTGCCTGCGCGGCTGGCCCGCGCTGCTGGCCCTGCCTCTCGCGCTGGTGCTGGGGGGCGCGGGCGGCTGGTTCGCGAGTCTGCCCGCCCGGCGTCTGGGCGGTCTGTATTTCGGCATGAGCACGCTGGCGTTCGCCCTCATCGTCGAAGAGGTGCTGGTGCGCTGGGAGTCGGTCACGCGCGGGTCGGCCGGCCTGGCGGTGCCGGCGTTCGGCGCGGGTGGCTGGACGGCTGGTTCGCCCGAGCGGCAGGCGCTGGTGAGCCTGGTGGCGCTGGCGGCGGCCTTCTGGTGTTGCAGACGCCTGCTGGCTTCGCGTATCGGGCGTGCGTGGCGCGCCGTGCGTGATGACGAAGTGGCCGCCGCCGCCTGCGGCATCGATCCCGCCGAGACCAAGACCCGGGCCTTCGTGGCGGGGGGGGCGCTGTCCGGGCTGGCCGGCGCCCTGTATGCGCACTGGATCGGATTCGTGAGCCCCGAGCAGTTCGGCCTGCAGTTGTCGTTCGAATTGCTGATCCTGGCCTTCGTCGGCGGGGTGCGTTCGCTCGCCGGCGCGCTGTGGGGGGCGATCGTGATCGTAGCGATACCGCAGCTGCTGTCGCCCGTCCGCGACCTGTTGCCTGCCGGGCTCGCCAATGCCGCCGGCTTCGACGCGATCGCGCTGGGAGCGGTGATCGTGGCGGTGATTCTGTTCCGGCCCCAGGGCATCGCCGGTCGCGGTGCTGGGCCAGGCGATTAAGATGACGGCAGTGTGTCCGGCGGGTGAGAATGCGGGCCTGCCTTTTTCACGGGAACCGAACATGCGCGCTTTCTCTTTCACCATCGCATCCGCCCGCCTCGGGTGGCTGTTGTCGAGGCCGTTCGCTTCGTGCCTGGTGGTCCTGGCCTTGTCCGTGACGCCGGCCGCCACCGCGGCGGCGCCGGGGGTGAGTGCGACCGAGATCGTGGTCGGCAGCATTCAGGATTTGTCCGGCCCGATTGCGATGCTCGGCGCGCCGGTGCGCGACGGCATGCTGATGCGCTTCGACGAGATCAATGCGAGCGGCGGCATCCATGGCCGCAAGCTGCGGCTCGCGGTCGAAGACGCCGCCTACGACCCCAAGAAGGCGGTGCTGGCCGCGCGCAAGCTGATCGAGCGCGACGACGTGTTCGCCTTTCTCGCCAACATGGGCACGCCGGTGGTGATGGCGACGATGCCCTTGATCATCGAGGCCGGGCGTCCGCATCTGTTTCCGTTCTCGCCCCACGAATCGACCTACACGCCGCTCGAGGCGCTCAAGTTCCAGATGTTCGCGCCGTACCAGGACTACATGAACGCGGCGACGCGCCACATGCTGGCGTCCGGTCGCTATGCCCGGCCGTGCCTGCTGTACCAGGACGACGACTATGGCCTCGAAGTGATGAAAGGGGTCGAGGCGGGTCTTGCGGCCAGTGGGGCGAGCCTGGCCGGGCGAACCAGCTACAAGCGCGGTGCGACCGACCTGTCGAGCCAGATCGCCCGTCTGCGGGCGGCCGAATGCGATCTGGTCGTGCTCGCGACGGTGGTGCGCGAAACCGTCGCGGCGATGGCCGAGGCGCGCAAGCTCGGCTGGAACGTCGATATGCTGGTGACCGCGTCCGGCTATTCGGCGCAGACCCACGAACTGGGTGGCGCCGCGGTCGAGGGCTTGTACGGGGTCGCGGTGCTGCCCCATCCCTATGCCGAGACCGCCAGCCCCGAACTGGCCGCCTGGATCGGGCGTTACCGGGCGCGCTTCGGCGTGGCGCCGAACGTATGGGGCGCGATGGGCTACACGATCGCCGACCTGTTCGCGCAGGCTGCGACGCGCGCCGGCCCCGAACTGACGGTCGAGGGCTTCGTCGCGGTGCTGGAGAATCTGCACACCGGTCGCGACTTTTTCGGCGGGCCGGCGTATCGTTTCAGTGCACAGGATCATCTCGGCAATCGCCAGGGACGGCTCGCGCAGGTTCGCGGCGGGCGCTGGGAGATCATCAGCGACTATCTCGAATAGCGCCGGAAGCCGATGACCTATCTGGAAGCCACCCCTCCCGCCACCGTCGCGGTCGCCCTGACCGGCGCATCGGGCATGCCTTACGGCCTGCGCCTGGTGGAGTGCCTGCTCGACGCGGGCACGACCGTGTGGCTGCTGTACTCGCAGGTGGCGCAGATCGTGGCGCGGCAGGAGATGGACCTCGAGCTGCCGTCGCGCCCCGCCGAGCTCGAGGCGCAGCTGGCGCGGCGCTTCGGTGCCGGGCCGGGGCAGTTGCGGGTATTCGGCCGCGAAGAATGGTTCGCGCCGCTCGCTTCCGGCTCCAACCCGGCCGATGCGATGGTGGTGTGCCCGTGCACGATGGGCACGCTCGCATCGATCGCGGCTGGCCTGTCGCAGAATCTGATCGAGCGGGCCGCCGACGTGGCGATCAAGGAAGGGCGCAGGCTGGTACTGGTGCCGCGCGAGACCCCGTTTTCGCCGATCCACCTCGAAAACATGCTCAAGCTCGCCCGCCTCGGGGTGGTGATCCTGCCGCCCAACCCGGGTTTCTACACCCGCCCGGAGACGGTGGACGACATGGTCGACTTCGTGGTCGCACGCATCCTCGACCAGTTGCGGGTGCCGCACGCGCTGATGCGGCGCTGGGGTGAGGCCGCGACCGGAGGCGCCGAGCGATGAATACCCCCAAATCTGCCGCTGACGCGTCGGCCTCCCCGAGTGCCTTGCTGCCGATCTTTCCGCTCCAGACCGTGCTGTTTCCCGACGGCGTGCTGCCGCTGCGCATCTTCGAGGCGCGCTACATGGACATGGTCACGCGCTGCCTGCGCGAAGACTCGGTGTTCGGCGTCAACCTCATTGCCGAGGGGCTCGAGGTCGGCCTGCCCGCGATTCCCCATTCGATCGGCGTGAGCGCACGCATCACGGCGTGCGACATGGCCCAGCCGGGTGTGCTGCAGGTGATGACGCGAGGCGGGCGGCGTTATCGCATCCATCGTACCGAAACCGGCGAGAACGGGCTCCTGCTCGGCGAGGTCGAGTGGCTGCCCGAACTGGTCGAACACCCGCTCGATGGCGAGTATTCGACCCTGGTGGCCTTGCTCGCCGCGATCATCGAGGATGTCGGGCCCACGCATTTCCCAACGCCACACCGGCTCGACGAGGCCGGCTGGGTGGGCATGCGGCTCGCCAGCGTGTTGCCGCTGGAGCTATCGACGCGGCAGTCGCTCCTGGAACTTGACGACCCCTTGCTGCGGCTCGATGCGCTGCGCGACTACTTGGCCGCACAGGGCTTGGGGGCGGCGTGATGCGCGCGTGGGCGGTGCCTACGCCGTCTCGAGCGGGAGCAGGGCGCCGGGCGCGTCGAGGCTTTCGAGTATCCGCCTGATCGGAGTCGGCAGGGCCGCGCCCGCGAGCGCGTCGGATGCCAGCCAGGTGAGCACGGGATCATGCAATTGCCGAACGGCCGCCGAGGTGTCCAGTCGCACCGGCAGCAGGTCGAGGCTGAAATGGGTGAACATATGGCGCAATGCCGGCAGCGGGCTCGCGCGCGTGGCGGTCAGGCCGAAACGGCTGGCGAGCCAGGCGTGTGCGTCGACGTCTTCGTCGGTGATTTCGGGCAGGCTCAGCATTCCCCCCCAGATTCCGGCCGGCGGGCGCCGTTCGAGCAGTATCCGGCCCTCTGCGCAGATCACCGCAACCCGCAGCCGCCGGTGCGGAAGCGCCTTGCGCGGTCTGGCGGCGGGCAGCGTGCCGGTTCGGCCTTCCCGGTGCGCGATACAGCCGGACGCGAACGGACAGCGTCCGCAGGCCGGCCGGCCGCGGGTGCATAGCGTCGCGCCGAGGTCCATCTGGGCCTGGATGTAAGTGCCGATGCCTGCCTCGGGCAACAGCGACTCCGCCAGTGCCCACAAGCGATTCTCGACCGCCTTCTCACCCGGGAAGCCTTCGATGCCGAAGATCCGGCACAGCACTCGCTTGACGTTGCCGTCCAGGATCGCGGCCCGTTCATCGAACGCGAAGGCGGCAATCGCCGCGGCGGTCGAGCGGCCGATGCCAGGCAGGGTCGCGATCGCCTCGGCATTCGCAGGGAAACGCCCGCCGTGATGTTCCATCAGCGCGCGGGCAGCCTTGTGCAGATTGCGCGCGCGGGCGTAGTAACCCAGTCCGCTCCAGAGGCCGAGAACCTCGTCCACCGGCGCGCCCGCCAGCGATGCGAGGTCGGGAAAGCGCGCGAGAAAGCGGGCGTAATACGGGATCACCGAATCCACCTGGGTCTGCTGGAGCATGATTTCCGACAGCCAGATGCGATAGGGGTCGCGGGTCTTCTGCCAAGGTAGGTCGTGGCGCCCGTGGGCGGCGTGCCAGGCCTGGAGGGTGCGAGCGAATTCGGACATGGCGTGCATTATCGCGGAATCCAGGACCCTGGCGTCGCCGCGGGCGGAAATGCCGGCGCCGTCGCAGCCTCACCGCGGTCGACGCGGTGGAGCTTCGCGGCGATAATCGCGCTTTTCAACCATCACGGGCCGCCGCGCCGCTGGCGCCCCGCACTCAGAGTCGCTTCTCCACGTTTCCATGTCACAGCCGCCGATCACCCACCAGGAATTCACCCGCGCGTTTCGCGACACGCTGGGCATGTTTGCGACCGGCGTCGCGGTGGTCGCCACCCGCGCGCGCAGCGGCGACCCGATCGGTCTCACCGTCAATTCGTTCAACTCGGTGTCGCTCGACCCGCCGCTGATCGTGTGGAGCATGTCGCTGCACCTGCCCAGCCTGCCGGTGTTCGAGAATTGCGAGTACTACTCGGTGAACGTCCTGGCGGCGGACCAGCAGCATCTGTCGCAGACTTTTGCCTCGCGCGCCGACAACAAGTTCGCCGGCCTCGAGATCGACGATGGCCTTTACGGCGTGCCGCTTCTGCGCCAATGCTGCGCCCGCTTCGAGTGTCGCAACACGATTCGCTACGAAGGGGGCGATCACCTGGTATTCGTATCGGAGGTCGTGCGTTTCGACCGCGAGGATCGCCCGCCCCTGATCTTTCATGCTGGCGCCTATCGCACGCTCGCGCCGCTGTGACCGTTACCCGCCACGCGAGCACTCGTGATTCGCGAACAGCATGACGGATACATCCGAGTCGCCTGGATTCCCGATCTCGACGATCGCCTGGACACGCGACCCGCCGCGCCCATTGACCGTCCTCGTGGTCGAGGATGACCGCGCGCTGGCGCGCCTGGTTGCCGACTCCATCGGCCAGCTCGGCTGGCGGCATCTGCATGCGGAAACGGTCCAGGGCGCACGCGCGTTGCTGGCGCGCGACCCGATCGACCTGATCTACCTCGACCGCATGCTGGCGGACGGCGAGGACGGCCTGAATCTGCTGGCCTGGTTCCGCGACATCGAGGGCGCGGCGCCCGGCACACTGGTCGCAAGCCGCCTGTCCAGCGCCGGCGACCACGTCTACGGCCTCGACCAGGGCGCCGACGACTACATCGACAAGCCTTTCGATGCGGACGAACTCAAGGCCCGGCTGCGTGCCCTGGCCCGCCGCGTGTCGCCGGTGCGCGTGCCGCCGTCGGTCGTCGTGTGGGGCTCGCTCGAGCTGCGCAGGCAAAACCAGGTGGCGATCTGGGCCGGACGGCGGCTCGACCTGATGCCGCTGTGGTTCAAGCTGCTGGTGGTGCTGGCAGAGCACCGGGGCGAGTGGGTGAGCCGCCCGGTCTTGTGGCGCCTGGTCTGGCCGGATCAGGCCCGGGTGGCGCCGCGCGACTACGTGATCAACGTCGCCGTCTCCAATCTGCGCAAGGCGCTCGCGGTCTGCGAGCAAGGGCCGCGCGTGGAGACGGGGCCGCGCCTCGGCTATCGGCTGGTGATGCCCGAATGAATGCCGCGATGCCAGCGGTAGTTCGACGGCCGCTGCTGCGGCGGGTACTGATCGTCAATCTGTTGCTGACGCTGCTGCTTTACGTGGTTCTGGCCGCTGCCGCCCTATTCACCCTGACGCAGACCGCCGAACGCGTGGCACAGGCTGAAATCGAAATCGAGTTGCGGACACTGGCCGTCCACGCCGCGAGCGCTGTGCCGGATTTCATCCCCTTCCGGAGCTTTGCACTGCACTCGGATATCTGGCGGCTCGTAATGAGCAGCGATCCAGACGGCATGCCTGCACGGAACTTTTACCTGATCGTCCATCGTGATGGCACCAAAAAAGCCGGCAATCTGGACTGGCCAAACGGGCTGCCCATCACGGAAGGACGCTTGAGTTTCGACGGCGCTCAGGCTGGCGTCGAGCCGGGCCGCATCCTTGCGGAGGTCGGGTCGCTGCACGATATCGCCATAGGCGGAGAACCGCTGCTGGATGAGGACGACGTTCTGCTGCTGGTGGGGCGCCGGCTGGAACTGGTGGACGCACTGCTGCGCCGGTTCCTGCCAGCAGCGGCGGTGCTGCTCGCGGGCTGCCTCGCCCTGGCGGCGGTGCTCACGCTCAGCACCGCGCGGCAGTTCCGCCGGCGCATCGCCGCCACCAACGCCGTGTTCGAGGCGCTGCGCCGCAGGGACCTTAAGCAGCGCATCGCGCCCGAGATCACCCAGGGCGGTGACGAACTGGCGGAACTGGCGGGCAACATCAACGAGGCGCTGGCGGAGAACGAGCGGCTCGTGCATGGGCTGGATGCATTCAGCCAGACGGCGGCGCATGAGATGAACCGCGAACTCTCGCATCTGCGCGACGAGGCCCGGGCGAATGGCGCAACCCGCTTCGCCAACGCCGCGGAGCGGCTGATCGGCCTGCTGCAGGATCTCCTGACGCTTGCGAAAGTGGACAGCGGCTCGGGCTTCGAGAGCCGGGGGCTCGATCCCGTGGCGCTCGTCGCCGCCGCAGCCGGACTCTACCGCGACACAGGCCTGCCCGATGGCGTCGAATTGATCGTGGATGCCACCGGCGCTGCCGGTGCCAGGGTGCATGGCGTGGAGGAACATCTGCGCGGCGCACTGATGAACCTGATCGAGAATGCCCTGAAGCACTCGCCGCCGGACGGCACGGTCAGCGTCGTCGTGCGGGCGGAGGAACAGGCCGTGACGATCTCGGTTCAGGACCGGGGGCCGGGCGCGCCGAGCGAGGATCTGACGGAACTGATCGCGGCCGGGGCGCAGGGGCCGGCAGCGGGCCATGGGTTCGGGCTGCGCTACGTGCAGGCGGTCGCCATCCGCCACGGCGCCAGAATCCACCTGCGGAATACCCATCCGGGGTTCGAGGTGACGCTGCGCATTCCCCGCTCCGATGTCGCGGCACTGGTGACCTAACGGCAACGATTACTTGCCGTCATCGGCGCGCCGCAGACAATATGGCCTTCGGAAACGATTTTCTGGAGAACGCCGACCATGACCGACCGCAAGCGCCGACCCTTCGTCACGCTGCCCCGGCATCGGCGCCGCGAAGAGGTCGTCCGCCTGAAGGACCGGATTCGCCGCGACACGGACGTGTACGGTGGGCGCTATACCAGCTATCACGTGCCACCTGATCCCGACCGGCCCGATCTGTGCTGCCAGCGGGACGATTTCCAGTTTCCGAGACGGGACCGCTTCACCTGGTGGAATGCGGTGGCCCGATGAATCGGCGGATCGCGCAATGGGTGGGGCTCGGCGCGTGCTGCATCGTCGTCGCGGGCTGCGCGTCGCCGCCTGCGACGACGGCAAGCGCAACGACGTGCGGCGGGCTGCCGGGGGGCACGCCGCCCTTCGTCTGCCCGAACGGGAAGAACGCAAGCCCGACCGCAGGGTGCCCGGCCGATGAGGGGCGACACTGAAACATGAAATGCATGGATGGAGAAACGCATGAGCACTGCCCCCACCTCACCGGAGCAGACGATGAAATCCAGACTCACCCGCATCCACCGGCCTGATCCGGTTCCACCTGGCCGCGCCCCGAAGTCCCTGGCGTTTGCCATGGCCGTTCTCCTCCTGCCGCTGCCGGTGGTCGCGCAGTCCCTATGCCGACTGCTCGACACGGTGGAGACGGAAAGCCGACACTGGCCCTTGTCGTGGAGACTCTTCAGCACTTCGCGGACTACGGCGACGCCCCCGGATTCATCGACGAAACCATCGTGCGCATTACTTGCTTAGACCTCGAGTACATCGGCGCTGTACGTACTGGAAGAGGGCACACAATGAATAGTGATGCTGATATTGGGCATTCTTTGAACATGCATGAAATGGAGGATCGGATGGGTGAGGGCACAAAATATATGTGGCATATCGTCCGCATGTCGGTCGTTCTCGCGGCGGTAGTGTTTTCTGGGTTACCCAATCTTGTGTTGGCGCAGGAAATCACGCTACCGAACCGGACTGAGCAGCAAAACTATGAGGAGGCCATTGATGCGAGGCGTGTCGAGATGACGCTGGCGCATGCGAAACAGGGGAGTGCGGTCGCGCAATTCGATTTGGGAACGAGGTATCTGTCCGGGTACGGCGTCGCGCAAAGCGATGCCGAAGCGTTGCATTGGTTTCGCCAGGCGGCAGAACAGGGGCACGAAGGTGCGCAGATCGAGCTTGGCATGATGTTCTTCCAGGGGCGGGGGGTTTCACGAGATCATGCCGAAGCGATACGTTGGTATCTGCGTGCGGCGGAGCAAGGAGACATGTACGGGCAGTACAACGCTGGGGTGATGTACCAGAATGGGCAAGGCGTCGCCCGGGATGCCGCGCAAGCGCTGCATTGGTATCGTCAAGCGGCGGAACAGGGCCATGCGGACGCACAAAACAATTTGGGCGTGATGTACCAGAGTGGGCAGGGCGTTGCCCAGGATGCCGGACAAGCGCTGCATTGGTACCGCAAAGCGGCAGAGCAGGGTAACGCGGACGCACAGAACAGTCTGGGCGTCATGTACGCGAGCGGACAGGGTGTCGCGCAGAACGACACCGAAGCGGTACGCTGGTTTCGCCGGGCTGCGGAGCAAGGAGACGCCAATGCCCAGTACAACCTGGCGATCAGCTACGGCGGGGGGTATGGCGTCCCGCGTGATCTGACCCAGGCCGAACTCTGGCTTGATAGAGCGGCCCGACAGGGTCATTCCAAGGCAGCCGAAACACGGGCGACCATGGCGGCACGGCCAACGTCAAAAGATGATTTCGCCACAGCGCTGGGTGCTGTCGCTGTGGGAGCAGCCATTGTTGGCGCGATCTTGTCATCGGATGAGAAACCTGATGCCGTCGGCGATCAAGGCACCAAGAGGGCGGATGATTGCCGCAAGCAAGCCGAGGCAAACATCGCCGTATGCGACGTGGTGCGGGATCCCGTGCGTTCGTGCACCAGCTACGGCAAGTGCTTCAATCAGGTGAGCTGCCGACCGGCGGCCCGTTGCGGGGGGTGGCTGGAGGATGCCGATCTTGGCAGATACTACTGCGACAACAGACCTTCCTGGATCCTGTCGTCCTCCCGAACCATTTCGCAGGATCGCGAGACGACGCTGCGCAAGATGATGCAGGAAATCTGCCCGTAGCATCCTCGCTCCGCGAAAGGCGATGAGAACGGCACCTGCCATCGCATCGAGTTGAGGATTCGGCCATCAACGCGTCGTCTGCGCATTGGTCAGGTGCGCGCCGCCGCGTCGCGGAAGCGGCGCCGTCGGCCCACGGCTGCCTGACCCGGTTTTTACCCGCCGAAGCGCAGTGTTTCAGGAATGCGCCAGATATGCCAGACGTCGTCTCCATGGTCGTTTTCGCACCGGGACGCCATGTATCCGTCTCCCAGCTCGATGATGTTCACCACTTCTTCCTTGTGTGCGCCGAGGACGAGCAGTTGCGTGGCACCGTCCCACAGCACCACGCGTGAATCGATCGAGTATTCACCGGAGCAGGATGCCAAGCCCGTCATGTGGCGCAGCGAAACCACTTCTTCGCAGTAGGGATCCCAGACTCCGCAGTCTCTCAGTTCCACCAGTGGCGCCAGATCGGCGGCGCGCCAGCTGCGCAGCGTCGATCGGCAGTGGGTCACCAAGGTGCCGTCGCGCAGTTCGTGGATGCCCCTGATGGAGACGCCGCGGCTACTGTCGAGCCGGGTGAGCCGATCCAGGCTGGCGGCGTCGTATACCGCCACGCCATCGAATTCCGAGGCAAGGATGCGGTTGCCGCCGCACCAGCGAATGTGGGGGAATTGATCCCGATAGTCGGGCAGCACGCGCAGCGCATGGCCGTGGCCGGTCCGCGTCAACGGCGCCAGCCGGCCGTCGCGCAGCGCATGCAGCGTGCCGTCCGGCGCGATCAGCGGATCGCCGTGGAGTGGCTCGAACTGGGTCGGATCGATGGGGATCGGCAGTACCTCGACGCCATCGCCCCCGGCCTTGCGGTCGATCCACCACGCCGCGGGCTCGGGCTTGCTCTGCCAGCCGACGATGGCGCCGTTCTCGGCGGGGATGAGCCACAACCGCTGCCTCCCCTCTTGGTGGTGTTCCCCCAATGGCGCCAGGGCCTCGGCCAGCGCTTCCGGCGCCACGCCGGTGAGACGGGTCATGCGCCGCTGCACGCCATCGCCCTTCGCATTGACCGCAGCCCAGGTACAGGCCTCCCGATCCAGCGCCCTGCGGGCGGCGGCTTCGCGGGCGGCCTCGGAAATGGCTTCACAGGTTCCGCTGCGCAGATCGAACAGCTCGAAGACGCCGTCCACCTCCAACAGCAAGCGCCCGTCACGCACGGGCTCGCCGGCGGGATGCCGATTCGGCGGCAGCGCCATGAGCCCGGTCTCGCCGGCACCCAGCCAATGTGCCCGCAGGGCGCGCTGGTTCGGCGAACCGTCTGCCAACGGCTCGGTGATCTCCGCCGCTTCGGGATCGAAACTCAGGAAGCCGCTCGATTCGTCTGGCCCCAGCATCACTTCACGCTGCAGTGCCAGTGGCCGCGTGCCGAGCAGGAAAACACGGTAGTCCCTCAGCGCCAGCAGCACCTCGCCGTCCGCGCGTTCGACGACGTGCGTCACCCTTTCGCCATCGAATTCCAGCGTAGCGACGAGCGTGCTGGTGATATGCCCGGCCGGCGGCAGTTCCCGCAGATCGATCACATGCCGTTTCGTCCGGCGCGACCAGTGCAGGAGCAGCAGGCGTCCGTCGCGCAGCGGCAGAACCTTCGTCTCGTAGCCCCGGAGCCTGAAGATCGTCACGGGGCGGCCATCTTCCACCGAGCGCACGATGGCCCGGTTCTCGTCGTGGATCAGGAAATGGGTCGGCGGCAGATAAGCTGCTTCCAAAAAACAGAAGCCACTCTCGTCCGATTTCCATTCGCAGGTCTGGATCACGGTCAGATCGGTTGTGTCGATCAAACGGACGTGGCGTTCGTGGACGGTGAGCAGGCGATCGCTGCCCGCCGCGAGGACCTCACGGAAGCCGGCATCGTGAATCGATGGCACAAGCGTATTCCGGCTTTCCCCGGTCGCTGCGCTCCAGCGGTGGAGCCAGCCGTCGACGTCCCAGGAGAGGATGATGCCCGGCTCGACCTCCAGGGCACCGCTGATCCCGCTCCAGGGATCATGCTCCCGAAACACCGTCTCGCAGGTGCCGTCGCCCATGCGCCAGATGCGTAGCGTCCCGTCATTGGCCCAGGTCAGCAGCCGGCCGTCCCGGAGCTCCAGTGCGCCGCGCACCCAGTCGGTATGGCCTTCCAGCGCGCAGAGCTCGGCATCGGCGAGCGTGTCGATGATGCGCAGCCTGAGGTCGTTGTGAAGGAGATTGCTCCAGTCCCAGACCAGGCGACGGTGATGGCTCAGTTCGATGGACATGGTTTTGCTTGTGGCTGCATTTTCCGACGCTGACAAAGTACCACCTGGCCGCCGAAGCGTCGCGTAACGATCACCGTTACGTCTTTGCGGCCGAAGTGCCGGACGAGCGCCGAATACGAGGCCAATCATCGCGCCCGTTGGTAATATCTCGAACAGCCTGTCGAGGCACGCCGGGCGAGAACGAGGAACTGCCCCATGGATACTCCATCCGCTTTGTTGGCCTTCAGTCTCGCGGCGGCGCTGCTCACGCTGACACCGGGTCTGGACACCGCTCTCGTGCTGCGCACCGCCGCCGTCGAGGGGGGGCGCCGGGCGATGCAGGCGGGCAGCGGTATCGTCGTCGGCGTGCTGGCCTGGGGCGTGATCGCCGCATTCGGCCTGGGAGCGGTGCTCGCGGTCTCCCGCACCGCCTATGCCGTGTTGCAGATGGCCGGCGCCGCCTACCTGCTCTGGCTGGGCCTGAATCTGCTGTGGGCGGCGCGGTACGACAGGCCGGCGCTGCCCCAGGAGGCCGGGCGTGATTCGCCGCCCGGGGGCGGACGCCGCTGGTTCCTGCGCGGCCTGCTGACGAATCTGCTCAACCCCAAGGTCGGCGTGTTCTACGTCAGCCTGCTGCCTCAGTTCATTCCCGCCGATGTGCCGGTGGTCGGGTTCAGCGTGCTGCTCGCGGGCATCCACGCGGCGATGGGATTGGCCTGGTTCGCCGCACTGGTGCTGGCGACCCGTCCGCTCGCGCGCTGGCTGCGCCAGCCCGTGGTGACGCGCTCGCTCGACGCGCTCACCGGCCTGGCGCTGATGCTGTTCGGCTTGCGGTTGGCACTGTCGCGACCGGCGGCTTGACCGGGGTAGCGGCGATCTACCTGGCGGCAAGGGACGCATCCATCGAAGAACGCAATGCCGCCACCGCGTCGATCGGGCGGCCGTCGCGGTTGCCGTGACGTGATAGGCGCGCCGCCGGAGTCGGAATTTCCTTCTTTATTTTTAGAGTCTATCGGTCTAATATCTGCCCATGGAAATCGAGCTGCATCCCACTCGTCGCCGCGGCAGGCCGCCCAGGCAGCGTGAAAACCTCATCGAGACACGCGAGCTGCTGCTGCGCGCCGGTCTGGAAGTGCTCACCGAGAAGGGCTTCTCCGCGACCGGTATCGAAGAAATCCTCGGCCGCGTCGGCGTGCCGAAAGGCTCCTTCTATCACTACTTCGGTAGCAAGGAAGTCTTCGGCCTCGACCTGATCGAGCGCTACGGGGTGTTTTTCGCGCGCAAGCTGGATCGCCACCTCGGCAACCCCTCGCTTTCCCCCTTGAGTCGCATGCGCGCCTTCGTGGCCGATGCGACGGATGGCATGGCCCGGCACGAATTCCGCCGCGGCTGCCTGATCGGGAACCTGGGGCAGGAAATGGGCGCGTTGCCCGAGAGCTTTCGCGCCCGGCTCAAGGAGACCTTCGAAGACTGGCAGGCCCGTTTCGCCGCTTGCCTGCGAGAGGCGCAGAAAGCCGGGGAAGTCGCCCCGGAAGCCGATGCCGAACGGCTCGCGGTTGTTTTCTGGATCGGCTGGGAGGGCGCGGTGCTGCGCGCCAAGCTCGAGCGCAGCGCTAAGCCGCTCGCGCTGTTTGCTGATTTTTTCTTTGCCAGCCTGCTGACGGGCTGATTTTTTTGACCGTGAATAGACGATCGGTCTAAATAAAGGAGGGTGAGATGTTCAGGGGCATTCTGATCGAGAAGGACGAGGCGGGCTACCGCGTGAGCGTGAAGGACATCGACGAGGCGCAGTTGCCCGAGGGCAACGTCACGGTCCGCGTCAGCCATTCGACGATCAACTACAAGGACGGCTTGGCGATCACCGGCAAGGGGCCGGTGGTGCGCAAGTTCCCGATGGTGCCGGGCATCGACCTGGCGGGGGTGGTCGAGGAAAGCTCGCATCCGGACTACAAGGCCGGGGATGCGGTGGTGCTCAATGGCTGGGGCGTCGGCGAAACGCACTGGGGCGGTCTGGCGCAGAAGGCGCGGCTGAACGGCGACTGGCTGGTGCCGCTGCCGTCGGCCTTCACGCCGCAGCAGGCGATGGCGATCGGCACTGCGGGCTATACCGCGATGCTGTGCGTGCTGGCGCTGGAGCGGCACGGCGTGAAGCCGGCGGACGGCGAGATCCTCGTCACCGGCGCGGCGGGCGGCGTGGGCAGCGTCGCCGTCGCGGTGCTGGCGAAGCTGGGCTACACGGTGGTGGCGATGACCGGCCGGCCGAACGATGCCGATTACCTGAAGGCGCTCGGCGCGAAGGAGGTGGTGGACCGCGCCGGCTATGCAGTCCCCGGCAAGCCGCTGGGCCGCGAGCGCTGGGCGGGCGCGGTCGATGTTGCCGGCAGCCACGTGCTGGCCAACGTCTGCGCGACGACGAAATACCGCGGCGTGGTGACGGCCTGCGGCCTGGCGGCGGGCATGGATCTGCCGGCGAGCGTCGCCCCCTTCATCCTGCGCGGCGTCACCCTGGCGGGCGTCGACAGCGTGATGTGCCCGCGCGCCGATCGCCTGCTGGCGTGGCAGCGCCTGGGCAGCGACCTGGACGTCGCCAAGCTCGGCCGGATCAGCCGTGAGGTCGGCCTTGCCGAGGCGATTCCCCTTGCCGAGAGCATCCTGAAGGGCGAAGTGCGCGGCCGTGTTGTCGTGGACGTCAATCGATAAAAGAACTGCAGCATCCAGAGCCTGGCCCATCTGCTCGAAGGAGAAAAGCATGACCCAAGCACAACAAGCCACCGTGAGCCGTTTCCCCGTCCCCGACCTGCAGGACATGCCCGAAGACATCCGGGTGCGGATCGTAGCCGTGCAGGAAAGGTCCGGCTTCATCCCCAACGTGTTCCTCACGCTGGCCCATCGCCCGGATGAGTTCCGGGCCTTCTTCGCCTATCACGACGCCCTGATGGAGAAGCCCGGCAACCTGAGCAAGGCCGAGCGGGAAATGATCGTGGTTGCGACCAGCGGCGTGAATCAATGCCAATACTGCGTGATCGCGCACGGCGCCATCCTGCGCATCCGCGCCAAGAATCCGCTGATTGCCGATCAGGTCGCCACCAACTACCGCAAGGCCGACATCACCGAGCGCCAGAAGGCGATGCTCGATTTCGCCATGAAAGTGTCGCAGGCGGCCCACCTGGTCGGCGAGGCCGACTTCGAAGCACTGAAGGCGCACGGCTTCAGCGACGACGACGCCTGGGACATCGCGGGCATCTCGGCCTTCTTCGGCATGTCGAACCGTATTGCCAACGTGACCAACATGCGGCCCAACGCAGAGTTCTATTCGCTGGGCCGGTAAGCTTTCCAGGCGTCGTCCGCCTGGTTTCGGGATAACTGGGTTCGGTGGAAGAGGAGGAGCTTCCGACAAGGGGGCAGGCCGCTACATCGCCGGCCTGTTCGAGTCTCTTTGACCACATTGAGACACAGCAACAATACCGAACCGGGACCATCAGCATTGCGGGGCAGCACCTGACTACCGGTTTTACCGGCTGTTAGAGGATCGGAATTCTGGAAACACAGAAGTGTGACATTGATTTGCAACGCCATGGACTGTGGCGGAAGTCCATGGAGGCTAAAATGGAGCGGGTGATGGGAATCGAATCTTACCCATAACACATTGAGTTAAAAGGGATTATTTCTCTGCACCTAGGGCGGCTGGCCTAGCCGGTGGACTGATCCAGCCGCCACGCCCTCTCATTCTACGCTCAGATCCAGCACCGTCTACTAACGACTACGCCGATCTACCGGCCTAACTTAAGGTCCGACGTCGCCTAGCCAGCCTCTCGCTGTACCCCCACGACTTCTGCCAGATCCCGCAACGACCTGGAGATCATTTCAAAGGCCTCGTTGCCGTCGTAGCGCAAGGACGACTCGTAACGAGCCCATTGACTCTCCGGGTGTCGAACCGCAGAGAGCCAGTTGAAGGAGCCGACCACCAGCCAGGATCGATCGACCAGCAGCATCTTGCTATGCACCCCCTGCGTAGCGGCCCGACGCACCTGCGCCCCTGCATTTTCCAGGCGCCGGACGCAGCGCTCGAAAGCGGCCTGATCCTTGTTGAGCTGGGGATCGGAGACGATTCGAACCTGTACACCGCGCCTTACTGTTGCTTGAATCTCGGCCTCAACGTCATCGGCAGCGATAACCGTCTCGGTCAGGAACGGCGACACGATCACCACATGCCGCTGCGCCGTCTCCAGCGCATCCCTCAAGACGGAGCGATGATCTTCTAGGTTGGCAATCAGGCGTCCGGGCCCCATGTCCTGCCCTGGCACCAACAGAACAGAGAACAGGGTCCACGCCCGAGATCTCGTTACCGCCATCGCCGAACAGCATCCGGCCGATCACCGCGCAAGGGTACTGGCCGACAGGCTGGAACAGGTGCGTGTTGCCGAACACCAGGAATGCGTCCTGCGCCCTGGAGATCGCCACGTTCAACATCGATCGATTGCGATCGATGAAAGTACGACCCGGGTCAGTTTCCAGGCCGTAGGTGGGCGAGAAGATCACGACGCGTCGCTCGGCACCTTGCAGTGCATGCACGGTGCCCACGGTGATGCCGTGCCCCGCGCCGAGAGTATCATCCAGCGCGGATTTGACCCGCTGGCTCTGCGCAGCGAAAGGGGTGACCACGGCAACCAGCCGGCCGATCCTTTCGTTGGAGTACGCAGCCTCGATCTCTTCTTTCCGCAATGCGAGCCATTGGGCGATGGCGGTGGCCTCGGCAGGATTGTCGCGGCTGCCGCCTCTGGATCGGTCATTTCCAGGGATGTGGACGTAGCCGACAGAAGGAACGATCTTCCTCTCCCCTTTGTCTTCGCGGCAGGGCTGCAACCTCCCGCCATAGACCAAGACATTGCACATGCGGATGATTTCCGGCCAGCACCTGCGATGCTCGGACAGGAACAGGCCACGACCACGCTCGGGGTACTTGGCGTAGGGAGTCGCTCGCTGTGCCATGCGCATCAGGCTTCCGCTGGACGCGGCCATGCCCGATTCTCGGAAGACTTGCAACGCGTCCTCTCCGTCCACGAGCTCGCTATGCAAGACATTGGCGGAGTCGATATGCCCGGGGATCGCCCAGATGGGTTCGATCTGGTCCACATCCCCAACCACCAAGGCCTGCTTGGCCAAGGCAAAACTCGGCGCACCGATCTCAGGCGGAACCTGCCCGGCCTCATCGACGATCAATAGATCGATTTCATTGCAAAGGGCGACCGACTCCGTCTGGCTGGGATAGGCGATGAATCTGTCCGGCAGCGTGAACAGCGTGGCGACGAAACATGGATGGCCGTTGGCGCAAGTGTCGAACACGAAGTCATAAGCCCAGATCCCGTTGGCCTCTGAGGCTCGCTGCACCTGATCGCGCTGGCTGGCCACCCGACGACGGGGACGCTTGCGCGGCACCTGCAGACCCGCCTTGTTCTAGGGTCTGTTCACAAATGACAAAATTATGTACATTCTCGCTTTTTGGAGTG
>ERZ761607.434-NODE-434-length-75305-cov-17.086884_pt1 | contig 75305 bp, 53 predicted proteins | sample MGYA00511164_ERZ761607 | MGnify/ENA primary metagenome ERZ761607 (study PRJEB28899, sample SAMN02445080) | bioreactor sludge metagenome | biome: EBPR sludge | place: Australia: Brisbane, Thorneside Wastewater Treatment Plant | collected 2011-06-22 ...
CAATATTATAGGCTAAATTGATTTAAAATATAAGTATTATGTCTTATAAAAGACAAAATGATATTATTACAAATAATAAATTGTTAAATTAGGTTTAATAATTTATTTTTGAAAAGCTTTTTGCATGGTTTTTAGTTGACAGGTAACATAAATCTTTAAGAATATGAACACAAAATACTGGCTTTTTGGACTGATTATAACTCTAATTATAGGTTGTTCTCCCCAAATGAATAATGGATATATTAACAATCAGAAAATAGGATCAACAATGAACACAATAGAAAAAAACAAACAGGTTGTTAAACAATTTTATGAAGATGGTTGGAATAATCGAAATTTTGAGATTATTCATCAAACACATTCCAAAAACTGGATTCATCATGACAACTCTAATCCGAATGACCTTGGAGGTGGACCCGAAGGCAACATTAATAGAATGAAAGAACTGATTCAGGCATTCCCGGATTTAAAATTTAACATTGAGGAAATGGTTGCAGAAGGTGATAAAGTCGTTATTCGGTTCTTTGCCACAGGAACGCATAAAGGACAATTTGGACCACTTCCTCCAACAGACAAACAGGTTAAAATGTTAGGCTATATTACTCACAGGGTTGAAAGTGGACAAATCATTGAAGACTGGGTAGTAAGAGATACATATGGATTAATGATACAACTTGGAGTAATTAATCCAGGTAAGAAATAGAAAATCGCAATAAACATATGGCATTATAAAAAGTGGGCATAATTGGCTTTGTATAGGCATAGGTGGCCAAAATTCACAAACTTCTCAAATATTAAACCGAAAAATTTAAACCTGTTTCCTTTAGATTGTGATCACAAATAATTCAAAATAATGATTTGAATTATCTTTTCAATTGTAAACAAATGGGCTGGTTATTTTTCGTAACGGACTGGAATATACATGGATAAAGCGATGGTCTGTCTAGTCTGATCGAAAATAATTAGAAACAATATGGTATTTGATACAATTTTTTAATGAAGTTGTTTAAAAATGTATCTTAATGCTTGCAAACAAATCATTGAAAGTACTGACGAAGAAAGCTTGTCAGCATTTTCAACCAAATGCTTCAGCTTTTTTCGATATCGTACATTCCAGTACGCAATCCAAAAAGAGCTTCGCCCTGACTTTCAAGCATTTATTTTCAGCTATCAACAATATTCTTAAACAACTTCAATTATAAGAAACATAATAAATCACAATAATGAATGGCATATGTTCAAAATTTAGATTTTAGATAAGAATTATTGGAAATGAAAAAATTAATATTAAAACAATAATAGAATTTTTTATAAGTAGTGATTTAATAAAAAAATCTATAATATATGAAATTAAAATTCAAAATTAAGTATTTTGTAATAATTATATTCGCTTGGGCAATAAATAATTATAAAGCTTATACTCAATTACCAAATTATATATGGGCAAAAAACTCATCCGGAGATATTTTCGAATCTGTAAAGTCAGTAACTGATTATTTTGGAAATATTTATACAGTAGGAACATTCATAGGTACAGTTAATTTTGGAGCTTTCACCTTAACATCGAAAAGTATTGCTTCTGATATCCTTATTGTTAAATATAATCAAAACGGTGATATTCTTTGGGCTAAAAGTTTTGGAGGGAGTAAAATTGATGTAGTTAAAGATTGCGTTATTGATTATGTTGGAAACTTATATTTTATTGGATATTTTAATAGTGAAACCCTACAAACAGGAAGCACTATCCTTTCTCCATTTATAGGTTGGGATCTACTTGTTATTAAACTTAACCAAGATGGGAATGTTTTATGGTCAAGAAATTTTGGTGGAGATGGAAATGAGTATGGACTGAGTTGTGCAATTTTATCAAATGGAAATATTATTCTTTCTGGGGAATTTTATGGAGAATTAATGCATTTTGGGAATGTGCTTACACACAACCCAAATTGTGGTACACAGTTTTATGCAGAACTTGAACCAGATGCAGACATCGTGGGAGCTTTTACCCTTCAAGAATGTAATGATGTCAATACGACATCTGGTTTAAAGTGTATTTCAAGTGGAACAAGCTGCATATTTTATCTATTAGGAAGTGATTACAATAATAAGCGCGTTTTTTTACATGAATTAGGATGTGGAGGTATCCCTAATTATAATTTCTTAAACATTTCCACATCATCTGATGGAGAGGCTTTTTTAGAAAGAGCAGCAGTGGATCCAATAGGAAACATTTATGTCTGGGGAAGATTCGATAGTCAAACAATAGAGATTTCTGCAAGTGGTTCAAGCAATAAAGTGAAATTAATGAATAAAAGTAATTATAAGACTAGTGATATTTTTTTGCTAAAAATATCTTATGATCATAAATTGTTATGGGCAAAGAGTTTTGGAAGTAAAGACTATGATAATATTAATTCCTGTTCAGTAAAGAATAACGGCGGTATTTTTATAACAGGAACTTTTGGCTTACCTACTATTCTTTTTGACAACTTTGAACTTAAACATGATGCTACTTTAGTTGGTGATATCTTTGTAGTAGAGTTAAATAGCAATGGTGATGTAATTTGGGCAGAATCTACGAAGGCAACGGGTTTTTATAATCCTAAAAATACAATTGACAAAAATGATAATTTATATCTATATGGAGAATACACTGGCGAATGCACTTTTGGGAGTTTTACACTTGATAATGCAATCGGAAAAGATTATTCTTTTTTATGTAAGTTAGGAATTACTTCTTCACTTGAAAAAGTAAATGCTGATAGTGAAGTATTAATAAACCCAAATCCAAATCAAGGTAATTTTCTAATAAAAATATTAGACGATTCTAAATTTAATAAAATTGAAATATTAGATTTAGATGGTAAAGTTTTGTGGACTCAAAGGCTCAATGAGATGATTGATGAGCAAGCCACCAGTCTTCCTTCTCATATTCAAAATGGAACATACATTATTAAGCTAAGTAATCTCAATGGAAAACAAATATTACAAAAAATAATTGTAAATCATTGAATTTTATAAAAATATAAATTAATACAGGAAAATGATTGATCAAATTCAGTTGCATTCAGAATTGATAAACAGAAAATCATCAATGAATCATCGGATCAAAAATTTTTGGTAAACTAAAAGAAAAAACCATGAATACATTTTTTTATTTCAGTAAAATCAAATGTTGTGCTCTTTTTATTGTAGTTGTTTTATTCAACATCACGGATGCGTATTGTCAAAATGCATTTGAGGTCCCTGCAGGTATCAAAGCCAAAGCGACCGGAACAGGACGAACAACAGGTCATATAGCTGATTTGAAACTTACTAATGTTACAGATGAGAAATATCAAACTTCTTTGGGTCCATTTTATATTCCCTCTTCAGGCAAATATCAACCATATATTGTTCCCGGACAGATCGATATAACTGTTCCTCCTCATGGGACATATAATATACCTATAAATGGATATTGTACAGATATACATAAACCACCTGTTGGTTCAGGTGAAGATTTACCACCTGTCACAAGCTGGATCATTCCAGATGTGATTACAAACCAATGGGAGCCTGATGAAAATGATGGTTGGGTTCCAAAAATTATTACTGTTCAGCCATCAGAAGAGAAAGATGAAAATTTGGATAACATTTTGACGCTGATTCCCGGTACTGACCAGCCCCTGACACACACCATTGATCAATATAAATTTCCTGGTGCTACAGCCCCTGTTTTACTAAAATCTATAGTCTTGATCAGCACTGCATTTGACAGTCTAAAAAATTCAAATAATATTCTGACCCCGTTCAGCGGCAATCCTGACAAAGAACGGGAATCTGTAATTCAGCAAACATTCTGGATTTTTGCATCCGGTGTGAGCGGTGATGAATATTCCAAAAATCAGTTCGAAGCAAAAATGACTGAGCAGTTTGAAAATAAAACGGGTAGATCAATTACAAAGTTACCGAAAGAAGATAAAGAAAAATTTGATCAGGGAGTTGACGATTTCTGGAATTCATTCAATCTTGTAGGTACAGAAGCCAAGGTTATCTCAGCAACTAATCAACACAATACTGAAGGTATTGGAACAGATATGTCCCGGGTTAAAACGCATAGCGGACAAGATAATGAAAAAAAGCAAATGGGATCAGAAGCTATGACAAGTCTGCAGAATCCGGAAAGTCAAAACACAAATCCTGCATCGCATGCAACCGCAGTTCCTCAGCATGTAATTCAACAAAAAGATGAAGATTCCGAGAAGGATGAAACTTCTGACGAAAATAAAGGTTCTGAAGAAGATAAAAAAGGAAAATGCAATTGCGAAAAATTCACCGGTAAAATATCAACAGACCAGGGACTTAAGGAAACTGTGGATTTTAACCCGGATATGACAAAAGTGAATCCTGAACAAAAAATCAATTATCCAAGAGTTGATTTTGAAGCTCCAAAAGACAAAACAAAGCCTAAGGAGTTTTCAGTCACTATTTCCGATCTGAAACTGGAATGTGGTTGTGAAACAGGTAAATGTGAAATGCTGGCTGCAGAAAATGATAAGTTTGAAAAGCTGGAAAAGTACTCGATTGCAATTCAGCAGATTACTAATGGAGTAAGCTATGAAGGGGATGGTAAAGTAAAAAATTCCGGCTCTCATACTTTCAATTTTAAATCTACTGTCAGGAGCGATGATATTAAAATCAAATTCAAATTGATTAGTTACTGTAAATCTGATGAATGCGACAAAAAGATGTGCAAAGCCACAATCTCATTGAGTTTTAAAGATGAAGAAGATAAATCAAAAAAATGAAAGTTGGCAATGAAGAAGAAAGCTACTTTTTTCGCTGTCATTATGATATTTGCTTTTGAGTCTTTTTCTCAAATACCAAAAACTTACGCTGATTTCTGGCAAAATATTGAATTGACATCTTCAAAAGCAAAATTAATTCAAAAGGAAAAAAGATCAAGTGCGCGGAAATATATAACTATCGGACTTGCTGGTGTTTTAACTGGAGCGATATTGTATTTTTCTGATGTATTTCAAAATGATAAAATCGAAGCAATTGATGATGTGTATAAGGTTGCCTGCGGAGAAAAATACGAATTTAATCCGATAGAAAATGATATAGGAAACAATTTAAGGATTAAATCTTTTACAGGAAATCCATCAGGATTGGTATATACTGATAATAATATTTTTATAGTAACTCCTGAAATTACAAATTCATTTTCATTTAGTTATACAATTGAAGATGAAAAGGGTAATACCTCGGGGGCAACTGTTTTTATTGAAATAACAAAACAAACATTGAATTTAGATGTAATCACCCTTAATACTGAATCAGGTATCCCCGTTTCTGGAAACATTCTGTCTGATATTGTATGCATTTCATGTAATCTAACCAATATGAGTGGGCCGCCTGAAGAATCTTATACATGGACAAAAGAGGGCTCATTTGAAGTGCTGATCCACAATCTGTCAGGCATAGAAAACCTATATAAATTCGTTTTGACAATCGAAGGAGAATGCATACAAAAAACCACTGTAGATTTGCTTATCAATGTAAAACCGAAAATATGTGTCATTGATCCCGAATTTAAAATGATTCCTGCAAATTGCGATTCAGATGATGGCAGTATATCATTAATTAGTGAAGTGGATCCTCATTACTCATTTTTGTGGGATAACGGAAGCACTTCAAAAGATCTCATCAATGTCAGAGCCGGAGAATATATGCTTACTATGACTAATCCTTCCATGTCATGTACAAAAGAATTTTCATTTTTTTTGGAAGAGAACTCCCCCAAATACTTTTCTGAAATAGAGATTCATGCGGGTAACTGCATTGAGAGTGGTGAAATAAGAACCCAAATTGAAGGCAGTAAAGATGATCAGTTTTTAATGGAAATCGTCGGGATACAGGGAACATTTGAATATATAATAGGTATAGGAGAAGTTGATATTGCTTCATTGATTTCACAATCCATAAACGGGGCATCAGTTACTGGAAAATTCGTCATTAAAATCAGGAATTTGATTAAAAATGAAAGATGCACTCAGGAAATCGAGATAGAAATTCCGAAGGATACTTTCATGTTATCAGCTGTACCAGACCATTATAAAGCGAGTCCAAATGTTCTGTTAAAAGGAAATGTACTTAAAAATGATATTGGAACAGGATTAAATGCCATTAATATTGACCAGATAGAAGGTGCTTCAATAAAAATTGAAAGTAATGGTGATTTTGAGTTTAAAGGAAACAAGGGTAATTACCAATATACTTATCAGATCAGGGATACTTGTGGAACCAATACACAGGGTAGTTTGAAAATTGAAGTTAATGAGTTCTTATGCAATTATGCAGTATATTTTGATATCACTCCTTCACTATGTGGAGCAGAAACAGGTGAAATATTTGCGGTAATCGTTCCGGATGATGGTGCAACCCTTCTTTGGAGCAATGGGAAATTTGGAGACTATGTAGACGAACTTAAAGAGGGAATTTATTCTCTGACAATCACACACCCGACAGGGAGCTGTTTCCAGGAATTCACTGTAATCATGCCAGAGCAGGAAATAAATTACATTCAAAATTCAGAAATTGTTCAATCAAGTTGTGAGATCCCGGCGGAAATAATATTTGATTTGAATTCTCCGGTATCGGAATTTATTTTAATGGTTGCAGAAGGTCCTTCTGGATCATATGAGGCATTGCTGCCGTCTGGAATAAGCAACATGAGTGAATATATGAATTTGATTCCCGGTTGGTGGATATTTTCTTTCAACGCAACTGAGTTTCCTGAAAAATGTATCCAACAATTTACCTGTGAACTATTTTCTTATATATTTCCTGAACTGGTTTTTATGGATAAAAAAAACCCGTCCACTCCGGACTCAAATGATGGTATTGTCATCGTAAATATTGCCGGCGGGAATGAACCGTTCTCAATTTCCATCCCCGGGAAAATATTTATCGACCTGAAAGCAGGCATCAACCTACTGTATGGTTTTTCTCAAGGCGTTTATGAGCTTACAGCAATTGATAAATACGGATGCCCGTCAAATTCTGTTTATGTAGAAATGCAAGCTACAGGAGCTGGAAATTCCGTTCATTATGATAATTCAATATTACTCAATGCAAGCCTTCCATTGAAAATACCTCATGAATATGAACCAATATCTTTACCAGAGCTGTCTGATTTATTTATGAATTATGCTATGTTGGATTTCAGGATGTATTACAATAATTTGTATTCAGGATTTGCTTTTGGAAATAGTGAAAAAGTGATTTATACGGGTAATAATATTTTGCGGATGAATTCCAGTGTTTTTTCGGCTTCTTTTGGACAATCGTTTGATATTCAAAATACTATAATTTCATATTGCTTTATTCAAGGTTATATGTGGGTAACTCAGAAAGAATTTGAGGACAAAATGATCAGTTTGCACAGTTTTAACGCATTCCGATCATCACTGGAGTATAAATCTGATAGTAAATTTTCAATCCAAGCGTCAATTGATTGGTTTTTTAAAGACAAAAAAACGGTATTTTCATTAGTGGCAAAATATAATTTCTCAGATTCAAATAATCAATAATCCGGGAGGAGAATAAATATTACATATGAATATTTTTTCAACAGGTTTACTTCATCTGAAAAAATAAGGTTTGAGAAATTATACTGTTCTATGTCATTTATAATATTAAGAGTATTGAATATTCCTATGAATAAATCAACGGACTTTTATCTGCCAATAAATAATTTTGAAGCTATTTTCATAAAAAGTATTTGGAAATTGTCGGATAATGAATTACAGGAAAGAAAGGAAATCATCTTACCAAAAGGAACAGTTGAGATTATATTTAATTTTTCTGATACGATCAAATATATAAATCCCTATTTTCAGATCAAGAAAATATTACCGGCGGTTTTTGTAAATGGAATAAATTTTAAACCTTTTGAGCTGGTAAAATCCGGGAAACAAGAATTTGTAGGAATTCAATTAAACGGTACAGGATTGAAGTTACTTTTTAATTGCTCAGCTGAAGAATTTAAGAATAATGTTTGTGATGGTATAAACGTTTGTTCAATGTTAAGCTCTTTGGCAGAAAAGTTATTTTACGCTCAATCATTTACTCAACAAGTTGATTTTATTTTAGAGTGGATCAGGAATAAAGTCCAAAAATTCAAGTTCCAATATTCAATTGAAAGGGTAATACTAATCACAAGATTAATACAAATAGAAGAGGTGTCGGTAAAAAAGCTCACACACGAAATTTGCTTATCCGACCGTCAGCTAAGAAGATTTTCACAGGTATGGCTTGGGATGAATATAGAAGAATTTATTCATTACAACAAATATATCAGAACTTTATACCAGATACATAATTCAAAAAAAACCCTTACAACAATTGGCATGGAAGCCGGTTATTATGATCAATCCCACTTTATACGGGAATTTAAAACTTATACTGATTTGACTCCCAAACAATACAGGAATGCCAACTCTGGATATCCTGGTCACATTTTCATTTAAAAATGTCCGAATTATACAATTTTCAGGATATGTAATGTTTCATTTTTGCAACAGTTTTAAATGGAATATTTATGATCAAATTAAGACCAGTAGTTGGTTTTTTAACAATATTATCAGGAATAACAGGACTGTTGAGTTATATTCTGGTAGCAGGCGCAGTAAATTTTAATTTTGAATTTTTTTCAGATTCTTCACTGATATTTACAACTCGGGGTGTCAGTAGTTCAATGCTGAGATGGAGTATGATAACTGATGTATTTGGTTATTATCTTTTATTGCTTCCGGTATTATTTTTTATCCATCATTGGTTAAAGGAAAAATCAAATTGGAGAAATATAATTACCTTTTGTGGTGCAGCATACATTTTTGCCGGTGCGCTTGGAGCCTCAATTCTGGGAGCTGCATGGCCTGCCTTATTAGATAATTATGCAACAGCCTCCACTGATCATCAGGAAATTATTAAAATAACTTTTGACTGTCTTACTTTAATTGTAGTTGATGGTATCTGGAATATTTTCGATGCCTTCATGTTCGGAGTATGGTTTATTTCAATCGGAATATTTATTAAAAGAGAGCTTAAACTTTGGGGTTGGTTCACCATTATTGTAGGAATAATATCTATTTTGGATTTTGCAGGTAATATATTTTCAGTAAAAGTGCTGGCAGATTCTGCCCTAAATCTATATTTAGTTATGCTTCCTGTATGGGCAATTGGTTTCGGTTGGGCACTCAGGAGAAATGCTATTCTTAAATAATAAAACTGGGATAAATAGTTATGAAGAAGATATTGAAATATACTGGTTTAGGTCTGATAATAATTATAATTATTCTGTTAGGCTTAGGGATTTATGTAAAAACCATGCTTCCAAATGTTGGAGAGGCCACAGACCTGAAAATTGAAATAACTTCTGATAAAATTGACAGAGGACGTTACCTGGCTAATCATGTAATGGTATGCATTGATTGTCATTCTACCCGTGATTGGACTTATTTTTCAGGACCGGTTGTCCCGGGTACTGAAGGTAAAGGTGGTGAAATATTTGACCAGACCCAAGGATTTCCCGGAAAATATATTGCGCCCAATATTACTCCATTTCATCTTAAAAATTGGACAGATGGAGAAATTTTCAGAGCGATTACCACAGGGGTTTCTAAAGATGGGAGAGCAATTTTTTCTATAATGCCTCACCATCTTTATGGACAGCTGGATCCGATGGATATAGAATCAGTTATTGCCTATCTGAGAAGTTTAAAATCGGTTAATAATGAAACAGGCGTTTCAGTTTCTGATTTTCCAATGAATTTTATTATAAATACTATACCCCAAAAACCTTCTTTTAGTAAAATTCCCGAACAAAGAGATAAAATCAATTATGGAAAGTATTTGATCACTGCAGCAGGATGTATTGATTGTCATACTAAACAGGATAAAGGGAGATTTGTCGGAGAACCCTTTGCCGGTGGTTTTGAATTCAGAAACAATGATGGCTCCATTGTTAGATCACCAAACCTGACACCTGATAAATCAACTGGTTTAGGTGCCTGGACGAGTGATGAATTTGTAAACCGATTTAAAATTTATTCAGACAGTTCATATGCTGTCCAAAAGTCAAATATGAAAGAATATCAGACTGTTATGCCCTGGACAAGGTACGCGGGGATGACTGCAACAGACCTTGAAGCAATTTTTATTTATCTTCAAAGCTTGCCACCGGTTAAAAATCAGATTGAAACATTTGTAGCTGCGAAATAAATTATACTCAATAGGATTTATATACTGAAATATCCTTTCTTTTATTGACCATATTAACTGGAACTTATTACTTTGAATCTGCGGCCGAAAAGTCTCAATTGCTATAATTGTATTATATATTAAAATATTGCAATATAAAATATACTAAATAACAATAAAATAATATTTATACGATTCGTTTTTATTCATGGCTAAATTTACTTTACAGAGCAGATTCAACATTTATATATTTTTGATTTAACTCAAAACAAATTAAAAGTCCCTTTTAAAGGGGATTTAGAGGGCAAAGACTTTTTGGAGTAGACTCAACTTTGATTTTTAAAAGTGAAAACATCAATTACATAAGTGGTAAATTTTGCGTTTCCAAAAAATAAATTACAAAGCTAATTTATACATAAAGTTTTGACAATGAATTCAAAATATTCTTGAAGTAATTGTTTATTGTTTGTTTTCGTATATGAACTTACAGGATTTTATACCTAAAAAGCAGGATTTCAAAAACCTATAAGGTCTGGCTGAACATCCATTCCATCAGTCCTTTTTCCCGGATGGCAGCGTTCCAGACATCGTGGCCTCCTTCAGGATATTCAGTATAAATTGGTTTTGCACCTGCTTGTTCAAGGGCTTTAACCAGATCCCGGGATAGTTTTACAGGAACCACCGGATCTTTGGCCCCGTGAAAGATCCACAAAGGAACATTTTTGAAAGTTGTGGCTCTTGAGACATCGATCCCTCCACAAACCGGTATTGCAGCAGCAAACCATTCAGGCTTTCTGCTAATAAGGTCCAGTGTGCCATATCCACCCATGGACAAACCACCAACATAAATTCTTGATGGATCAACCCTGGGATCTTTGGCCAATTCAGCGATCCATTCCATGACAGCCTTCATAGGTCTGGTTGCATCAGCTTGACGGCCTTTTTCCCAGTCTTTGCTATTCAAAGAAGCCCAATAATCATCATCGGGACATTGCGGAGCAGCAACGATGCATGGGAATTTCCGCTGAACAGAATCAGAGATCACAAAGGGTACAACATGTTTCAACTGGTTGATATTGTCATTTCCCCGTTCGCCCATTCCATGCAGCCAGATGAAAAGCGGCAATTTATTTTTGACATCCGATTTTGGAAAATATATCTGGTAAGGCAATTCCAATCCGGATGAAGCGATAAAAACCTGAGGACTTGAGACAGCTTTTTTGCCGGTTAAACATCCAGTAATTACCCCTAAAATTATTCCTGCCAAAATGATAAAGCCAATACTTCTCATATCAATCATTTTTCAATTTTATACCCAAAAACATCTTCGAGACTCAGTTCTACGACTTTACCATACTTTGACAATGATTCAAAATTGAGTTTTGCCTTGGATCCGATCACCCGGATGTTCCATTTTTTATTGGCCATATGCTCCTTATGGAAATGTTTTATGTCCATCAGACTGATCCCGGATGTCTGTTCATAAATATCTTTTCTGTAATCATGGTTGAAACCAAGCCTGAGCGCAGACTGGTAATTGTACAGAATGCTGTTTTTGGTGATCCTGTTGGCTTCGATATTTTGCTGTATCAACTGTTTGCAGACATTCCAGTTTTGTTCGGCTTCAGGCATATCTTCTATCAGGGTGATCATCGCATCAAAAGCTTCTGTCAGTTTATCAGACTGGGTTCCGACATAAAAACCAGCCTTATAGGGATCTTCTTTTTTTGCCGGATTGGAATAAAATCCGTAGGTTGAATACGCCAGAGCTTTGGCTTCACGGATCTCCTGAAAGACGATGGATGACATGCCACCGCCATAGTATTCGTTGAAAGCGGAAATGATCGGCATTCTTCCCGGATCAAAAGGCTCGTCCCAACGTTGGAAACCAATTTCAGTCTGAACCATATCGTAGTCCACAAAATAAACTGTGTTTTCTTGAGGAGAGATTTTAGGAAATTGTCTCGGCTGAGGATATCCATTCAATCTGGATTTCAATCCATAAGTTTTACGAAGGTACTGACTGAGGTCTTCCATGGTTCTGGGGCCAAAATAGAATACTTTATGCTTGTATGTGAAAAGAGATTTGACAAGTTGGGTCAATTCTGAAGCCTGAATTTTTCTGAGGTCTTCATTGCTGATCACCTGGTTAAATGGATTGATCGGGCCATAGTCAGCATAATTGCTCAACGCATTCCGGAAAATGATGTCCTTGTTGAGCGTGTTATCCATTCTTTCCTTGATCATGGAATCTACAAGTTTATTCAGAGCTTCCTGATCTGGTTTCGGATTACGGATCAGGTCATCGATGATGGCCAGCGCTTTTTCAAAATGCTCTTCCAGGCCGGACAGACTGATGTATACCTGTTCAGTCGTTGCATAAATTTTGTAATTTACTGCCAGTTTGTACAATTCTTTATTGATCTGCTCCAGACTTTTATGCTCACTGCCAATATAATTGAGGTATTCCAGCGCAACAGGAAGTTTCTGATCGTGGTAGCTTCCCATATCAAAAACACAGGAGAATGCAAACAACTGATTCTTTTTATTGGGTACCAACCAGATCGGCACATCGCGATGACGGCTTCCAAATTGTATATCTTTCTGATAATCAATAAATACAGGCTGTAATTGCTTAGATGGAGTTTTTTTGATTTTATTCAGGAATGCTGAAACAGAACTTCGGTTTATTTCGATGGGTGTGATCTGTGGTTTTTGAATTTTTTGGATAGTATTATCAGAACCTGTTTCTTTATAGACGGCTATATAATTGGATTTAAACCACTTATTGGCAAATTCCACGACTTCTTTTTTGCTCAGCATGGACATTTTATCCGCCCTGAGCAAATAATCCTGCCAACTGGTACCGGTTGAGAACAGATCGTTGAGCGTGAAAGCCATATTGACTGCATTGTCTTGTTCATAGACGGTATTTACTTTTAGATTGTTGACCGTTGCGAGTATCAGGTCATCGTCAAAATTGCCTGATCTGAGCAGGTTTATCTGATCAAGGATCAGTTTTTTTACATCCGTTAAAGATTGTCCTTCCAGCGGACTTCCGCCAAAATACATCAAGCCATAATCTTTGAGCAGGTAATCAAATCCATAAGCATCGAGTACCATTTGAGCCTGAACCAGATTTTTATCGATCAAACCTGTTTTTCCGTTGTACAATAAAGCGCTGGTCAATTCGGCGACCAACGCATCCGGATGGTTTTTGTCCGGCATTCTGAAACCTATGGCAACGCTTTCCTCATCCGGACTCATCACATGGAACTCTTCCGGGGCGAGCAACTCATTTTCAGGAATAAACTTAAAATCAGGTATCTGGCCAGGTTTCCAATCTCCGAAATATTGGTCAACCATACTAACAGAAGTTTCATAATCAAGATCGCCCGACAGGATCACAGCCATATTGTTAGGAACATAGTATTGGTTGAAAAAATTGCGAATATTTTGTATAGAAGGATTTTTAAGATGATCCACCGTGCCTAAAATGGTTTGTGTCCCATAAGGATGATTTTTGAAAAGACCTGCAAAAATCGCATCAAAAACCTTGCTGCCTCCATCGTCAAGAGAAATGTTCTTCTCCTCATAAACGGTTTCCAGTTCAGTATGGAACAGTCTGAAAACGGGGTCTTCAAATCGTTCATCCTGTACCATCAGGTATTTTTCCAGGTTGTTTGACGGGAAATTTTCCATGTAGGCAGTCATTTCAAAAGAGGTGAAGGCATTGGTCATATTGGAACCAATTTCAGCCATCGCCTTGTCATATTCATTTGGAATGGCGTATTTTGCAGCGAGGCCGGATATAGAGTCAATCTGATGATAAATTGTCGTTCTGTCTGATTCATCAGTTGTTTTATTATATACTTCATAAAGCGCCTCAATTTGCTGAAGATACCCCTTTTCTGTTTCGTAATCAGCAGTTCCGAGTTGGTCCGTTCCCTTAAAAAGCAGATGTTCCAGGTAATGTGCCAAGCCAGTGTTTGTGGCAGGGTCGTTTTTGCCACCGGCTTTTGTAGTGATCAAAGCCATGATCCGCGGTTCAGTACGGTTTTCGTGAAGTATTAACGTAAGACCATTTTTCAATGTATAAAAGCGGGTTTGGGTAGGATCACCCTCAACGGTCTGATAGGTATATTTACCATCACTGGATGTTTTTGTGATGGTTTTGTAGGTGGTCTGAGCCAGAGCTTGTGTCGTGGATAAAACCAAAATGAACAGGAGTGTAAAAAAATTTGAAGATGTTTTCATCGAAGTAATAATTTTTCAACTGATAAAAAAAGAGCACGCCATTGCAAATCTAAATCATTTTGTGGCATTGTTGATCAATTTGAAGGATACTGTTATTTGAAAATGTATTTTTTGTCAATATTCCAGCCTTATCATTTTTAGACTATAGTTTTTTAAACACTTTTGAAGATTGATCAATACCTTTTTGCTTTTGGAAAAGTTTGAATCTGCTCCGAAAAGTCCAATTTGTTGATTTTCAATCGTTTTTTGCCCCAATCTACTGACGTCATCGATCAGCACAAGACTAAAGATAAACGACTGAAAATCAACAAATTAAAAGTCCTATTTTAGGCGTGTACTGACTGAAAACGTCAGTGCCTGTGCTGACTGAAAACGTCAGTGCATGTAATGACTTAAAACGTCAGTAGGGATTTAGGGGGCAAAGACTTTTCTGAGTGGACTCAAGTCTGAATTGTAAAAATAAACTCAAAATCCAATAGCCTGACAAGCTGATTGCTGGCAATTCAGTTCATATGCTCACAGTTTAATTTTCAATCCACCAGTTCTTAATAAAAACATCTTCAGGTTCGATCGATCCTTTTTGTTTCAGGAAATCCGCAATGAGTTCGCGTATGGAAACATCATATTCCCTGATGATGCGGGCATTTTGCAGCATCTCGAAGCCACCACCACCGGCAGCCCTGTATGAATTGACTGCCAGAGTGAAAATGTCCCCATTTTGGACAGGTTTGTCCTGATATTTCAGCGATTTTACTCGTTGGCCCACGGGTTGTGTGATATCGAGGACATATTCAACGCCTGAAATCATATCATAGTTAAAACCAGGCCATTGTGAATTAATTTTGGGTGATTTTCCATGTTCGGTTTGGACAAAAAACTGAGCTGAATGCTCGAGGTATGCTTTCAACTGCGCTCCGTTGATTTCCACCAAAGCAAGTTTGTTTTCATAAGGATACAATTGAGACAGGTCAGCCAGTGAGATATCCCCCGGCCCAAAATTGCTCTGTGTATTGAAAGCTGCAGCTGCGGATAATTGGGCTCCGGTTATTTTTTGCTGGATATATTGGATCAGATCCATAATAGGTGTATCCTCCATTCTTGACCTGGATGTACTCCAGACAGCATTTGTAGTTGCAACCGGCTGGTTGTAATACGCTCGTACCAGAAAATGAGATTCTCTCAGGAAATCATTCAGTTCCTGGTGAGTTTTTGCCTGAACGACCGGAACAACTTTTGATTTTTGATCGGTGATCAACCATTTTTTTAAAGATTTATGATAGGAAATATTCAGTGTAGAGATTCCCAGATGTGTTCCACGGCTTCCAGGCATAACAAAGCCAGTTTTTATCTTTTCGGGATTTAACAGATGTTGATTTTCCAGGACCATATGATGATGTCCCAGGATAATATGATCAATACCGGCAACTGAATTTACCAGATTTTTTCCAAAATTCTCTTCCAGTTGGTTTTCTGGAGCATAAGATGATTCACCTTCCAAACCGGAATGAGCAAGTACAATAATAATGTCTGCACCTTTTTCTTTCATCTCAGCAACATATTTTCCGGCTGTTTCAATCGGGTCTGCATTGGTAATCTGTCCTTCGAGCCTGGCTTTATTCCAGACAGCGGTTCCGGGTGTTATCAGCCCCAGGATGCCAACTTTCATTTTTCCGAATGATTTGAAAATATAAGGTTTATAATAAGGTTCATCAGAATTGAATTTCAATAAATTAGCAGAAATAACCGGCACACGGGATTCTTTGATCCGTTTATTGATAAGGGATAAGCTGAAATCGAACTCATGGTTACCCAGGGTTATGGCATCATAATGCATGAACGCGGCTGCTTCAAGAAACGGATATCCAGTAATGGTATCTACAGAAGCGTAATATTCCGCCATCGGGCTGCCCTGTAGCCAATCACCGTTGTCTACAAGTACGGTATAAGGGTTAACTGCTCTGACTGAATCGACAAGTGAGGCAATTTTGACCAATCCGGCTCTTCCATCCGGTTGATCCCTGAAATAATCCCAGGGCATGATATGTCCGTGCAGATCGGTGGTGGACATGATCACCAGGTCGAAGGTTTGCGGAAGCACTTCCTTTTTGGACAGTCTGAAGCCATGCTGGCTGCAGGAATTCAGGAGCAGGAAGAATGTGAGGGGCAACAGTAAAAACCTGTATTTCATCCGTTTATTTTTTTATTGTTTTTTAATTGTCGGATGGAACCTTTGATGATTAAAATAATCATCAGTAATTGTGATTAATTGATTATTTTAATCATGTCGGTTTCATAGATTTATTCGAATTTTGCGGCAATGATAAGGAAATTTTGGGGAATGTAATCAGTACTTGTAGTCAAACGACAGTAAAACTTGTTGATTCATTTGAATATAAATCTGTTGGTAAGTCTTTCCGGGAAATAAAGTGATCAGAAATCCTTATTGAATGATGTTAAATCCAAAAGATCAGAAATATTGATTAATTCCGAATTTTGGAAACTTAACTTTCCAAATTTGAGTCTGCTCCGAAAAGTCCAGTTTGTTGATTTTCAATCGTTTTTTGCCCCAACCCCTGAAGGTAAACGATTGAAAATCAACAAATTAAAAGTCCCCTTTTAGGGGGATTTAGGGGGAAAGACTTTTCGGAGAAGACTCAAATTTAGCTGAATACAGCAAATCAACTTTCCAAATTAAAGGTTTTAATAGCTCAGGGTATCTTCAACTACTCCTATTTTAGTATTTTTGTGGCCATTAAAAAAACTAAAACTATGGATTTCCGGGATAGAATCAACACCCTGCTTCAAAAATTAGCAGTCTATCAACCTGCCTACACCGAGGCTCAGAAGATTTTTAGTTCTGATGCTGTGACTTGTATTTGGCACGGAATAGAGGAAATGGGCTTTCAGATAGATAAGGAAAATGGAGATTTTGAAGAATTGACCATTCGACCGGGCGATATGGTTGAAGAAGCTATCCTGATACCTGAAATTTCGCCGAAAATCATTGCCTGTTTGTTTTGGTTGAAAGAAAATTATGTCCTGCCGGAATCCAAAGAAATCGGAGGAAAAATATACACCCGACAAGGCATGATCCATCGGGTTTTGTGGGAAAGAAGGGATAAAAGCCGTAAGTTGGGTTACCGGGTTAAGGTTGGGAAAACTTTTTACGGAGATCATATTTTATACAACGAAAAAAATGAAAAGTACAGCATAACGCTCTGGAATTATGAAAAATATCTTGGTTATATCAACAATATTGACTGGAAAACGAATAAGTTAAGTACGACCAAACACATCATCTTCCTTTGTGATTATATCAGCCAGTTTCCGGAAAAGTTCAATCATCTTCCCAGGGTGTCTCCCTATCTGGAGATCACTTTGGATCCACAACATAATTATGATTTGCATTGGAAGTTCATCGGCGAAATGAACGAATTCCAGAAAGAGGTGGTCCACCGGTTATTTCCCAGAGGAGAAACTCATCTGCCTGTCCAAACGGTTGTTTCTAAGGTAGCCTATATCAGAAGCCTGGAAGGATCCGGTGATGTAGTGGTTCGTCCCGAAGTATATGAAAAACTGGCAACGTATTTTGACGACCTCCTGCTACAACAAAAGAAAGCCGAACATGCGGATTTGGATTTTTCTGATATCAAAGCCGAACTTTTTCCCTATCAAAAGGAAGGCGTTTCTTTTTGTTTATTCAGAAAAGCTGCGATCATCGCCGATGAAATGGGTCTTGGGAAAACACTTCAGGCCATCTCTACTGCCATTTTGAAAAGAAAATATCTGGATTTTCGGAATACGCTGATCATTTGTCCTTCATCAGTCAAATATCAATGGAAGAAGGAAATTAATAAGTTCACAGGTGAAGATGCTATGGTGGTTGAAGGATTTCCGGCAGAGCGTAGGGGGAAATACCTTAGCAAGGATCACTTTTTCTTCATTGTGAATTACGAAACGGTGATGAGGGATTTTGAATGGATCAATTCGGCAAAATTTGATTTTATCATCCTGGATGAAGCACAAAAGATCAAGAATTTTGAGAGTAAAACTTCCAATATCATCAGTTCATTGCATAAGGAACACGGATTGATCCTGACAGGAACGCCCATTGAAAACAAACTCAGCGATCTGTACAGCATCATATTGTTTCTGGATAAATATAAAGTGACGCCGTTGTGGGAGTTTTCATACCAGCATTGTGTTTTTGACAAATTATCACACAACAAGATCAATGGTTACTACAATCTGACAGATTTAAAAGCCAAAGTGGCAGATCTGATCATCCGGAGACAGAAAAAGGAGGTGTTGCAACAGCTTCCCACGGTACTTCAGAAAGATATTTTTATCAGTTTGTCTGAACCGCAGGCCGGTATGCATGCCAGATTCGGGCACAGATTGGCTCAGATCCTGAGCAAACGATTTAAAACGACTTTTGACTGGGAGCAGATCATGATCCTCCTGACCAATATGAGAAGGGTGAGCAACTCTACTTTTTTAATCGACAAGACTTCACATCATTCGAGTAAACTCACTGAGCTCGAATTCATACTCAAGGAAAGGCTGGATATCATAGGTTCCAATAAAAAAATGGTCATTTTCTCAGAGTGGGTGGACAGTCTTTTCCTGATCGAACAATTACTGGAAAAACTTCAGATAGGCTATGTCAAACTGACGGGAAGTGTTCCTTCAAAAAAAAGGGGCGAACTGATACAGGCGTTCCAGAACAGGGAAGATATTCAGGTGTTCTTGTCCACAGAGGCAGGCGGAACAGGTCTCAACCTTCAATTTGCCGACACGCTGATCAATTTTGAAATTCCCTGGAATCCGGCAAAAAAAAATCAGCGGATAGGCCGGATAGACAGGATTGGTCAGGAAAGCTCCAAACTGCATATTTTTAACCTCATCTGTCGCGACTCCATTGAGATAAAGATCGCTTCGGGTCTGATGTTGAAGCAAAATCTTTTTGATAATGTGCTCAACCAGGACACCAATGAAGATACAGTAGATTTTTCCAATGAAGGCAAGGCTCAGTTCATCAAAATGCTGGAAGAGATGCTCGATTTTGATGAAAACGGATTTCTTACTGATACCGTCGAAGAGGAAGAAACGGAAGTTGCAGAAGAAACAGAAGAGGGAATTGTATTAACGGAAGAACCCGAAGAAGTCAGTTCGAATGGTCGCTCGTCAATGGAATATGAAAAACTGGAGCAGGTTTTGACCAAAGGAATGGAGTTCCTGTCAGGCTTGTTCGAGATGTCCACCGGTGAAAAATTGGGAGGAACCGATGGTCATAAGATAACCGTGGATAAAGAGACAGGAGAGGTTACTTTGAAGTTTAAGTTTAAGATGTGATGGGGTAGAAAGTATGAAAACCAATAAATTAGACTTAACGAAGAGACCTCAAGCTTTGACTATTCGAGATTTTGAATCAGGTAGTTTTCAGTTTTCTGCTGTCGTCCCAGTTTAAGTAAAAACTCCGGTGCAAAATCAGCCTCATTAGGCCATATAATGGTGTTGAGTTTGATCCTGAATGATTTAAAATAGTCAATTTCCCTCAAAGGGTAAAATATTTTCCTTTGATCTGATTTTACAGTTTGCTCTAAATCGGTCAAAACACTTTCTCCATTATTGAAAGTCAGCAGTATTTTATAATCTGCGATATATTCAGCGCTAATTACATTTAATATCATCTTTAATTATTCTAAAGGTTTAATTTTTTTAAAATCTCCGGTTGTTTGCATCATTACCCAATTCTCCATCAGTTCAGTCTTATGAATTTCGTACCATTCTAAAACCAACGCCAATGCTCTTTTGGGGAATTTACCTTCAACAATACCGGAATTCAATTCCACAATAATCTCATAATCACCATATTTTGCATGAAAATGCGGTGGATTATGTTCATTAAAGTTCATAAAGATTATAATTCCCAAAAAACGTGACAATTCAGGCATAAACCCTTGTTTTTACAAAAATATTACATTTAGATGAAGGTAAACAAAAAAATGACTTTCTAATGTTTTAGACGAATTACACTTTCCACTTTTAGATTCTTCGATTAGCAAGGAAAGATAATGTGAGATTTTTGAAATGATGTATCTAAAGTGATTGTTCAGATCTTTATCTAAACAGTTTTGCTCATAACTGCTATCCGCATTCCCTATGCTCGGGATAATCGATCGGAACAAATCCGAATCCGGGAAAGATCTGACTGTTTCATTTTGTATAACACAAAATTCCTTGAATAACAATTAAAAATTTCATAAAATTGCATAGATTTTAATGAACTATATTTTTATATATGCTTACCATTGAAGGAATTAATTTTGTGACTGATGAAAATCAGAACAAAGTTGCAGTGTTGATTGATCTTAAAAAACATAAAGCAGCATGGGAAGATTTCTATTCTATTTTGCTTGCGGAAGCCAGAGAAGAGGAATCAAAAAGAAGTTACAGGGAGTTTCGAAAAGAATTAATTGATAAATCAACGCTTTAAGAAATGGGGTATGATAAAATCATTTCCAAAAGTGTTGAAAAAGAAATTGCAGATCTTCCAATAAATGTTTTTTAAAAGAATCGATAAAGCCATTCTTTCACTCGAAGAAGAACCCAGGCCTATTGGATGCATAAAACTAAAAAGTAGTTCAAATCTCTATCGGATCAGAGTCGGAGCATACAGAATAGTTTATCTGATAAATGATACGCTCAGGTCAGTTGACTTGCGTCTGGTTGAACACAGAAAACAAGCTTACAATAGAAAATGATCACTTGATTGGTTTCCTTTTATATAGATTCAATTGTTCATTTTTTCTACCATCCTCAACTATAACAAATACTTTTATTTCAAAGGGTTGTTTCCTTTTTTACATTACAGATACCTTAATTATAGATACTTTCCTGCGGTCAGACTTGTCCTGGTAAACAAATATTGTCTACCAGAATCAGAATACCAGCATTAAACTAACAGCACCTCCTCCGCATAAGCAAACAGCGCCGGGCCGCCTCCGGTATGCCAGAACAAAACAGTATCGTCTTTTGAAAAAACTCCTTTCCTGATCAGATCGATCATTCCGGCCATTGCACGGCCTGTATAGACCGGGTCAAGAAAAATGCCCTCCAATCCGGCTAGCAAGCGGATGGCTTCCCTTTCCGGATCGCCAACGATGCCATAGCCTTCACCCATATAATCATTGTATAAAATCACATCTTCCGGGGTAAGATCAGGGTTTTGTTTCAGATTTATCAGGGTTTGATTGGCGATATTCCGGATGTGTTCGTCAAACGGATCTTCTCCCGGCGCTCTTTTGTCAATACCGATCCCGATCGTTCGATATAATTGTTTATAAATCCGGGCACCCACCAGCAAACCGGCATGCGTGCCACCCGAACTAGATGCGAACACCGAATGCGTAAGAGAGATTTGTTGCTCTTCCAATTGATCCCTCAACTCCCTGACCGCTTCTACATATCCGAGTGAACCTGTCGGGTTGGAACCGCCATAAGGGATAAAATATGGCTTTTTACCCTCAGTCTTTAACTTTTCCATCAATAAAAACATACCTTCTCCTTTCCGTAAATTCCCTTCCCAGTGAATTTTAGCATTCAGCAGATCATCCAGCAATAAATTGCCCTGGTAATCAGCCTGCGGTTCGCCGCCTAACGCAAGATGGCATTCCAGACCGTATTTCACCGCTGCGGCAGCCGTTTGCCGGCAGTGGTTGGACTGGGCTGCGCCACCGGTGACCACCGTATCACAACCCTGTTGAATCGCTTCACCGATCAGAAATTCCAGCTTTCGCGTTTTATTTCCGCCAAAAGCGAGACCGGTCTGATCGTCCCGTTTCATCAACAGACGAGGTCCGGAAAGATGTTTGGAAAGCGCGGTTAACTCGATAATCGGTGTCGGTAAAAAACCCAGAGGAGCGCGGGGGAAATCATGTGTATTCATGCAAAGTATTTTTACAAAATTAAACATTTTTGAGCTTTCTGCTTAGACATTCTTGCAAGGTGCTTATCATTTTAGACGATCAAGTGAATTTTAGTTAACGAAAATATGAACCCTACAGATAGTATCATTTTTAACTTTGTAATTAATGTGGTAAGCACAGGAGACGAATGATCGATAGGGGGTTTGTTCGTCCAATGCATTGTTATGTGAGGTCTTGTTCAAAATCCAGTTTTGTAAGTCCCGATTGTCTGATTATAGAATGAAGGGTCCCGATTTTTATTTCTTTATGCAAGGGTACTGGTACTGTAATTGTTGATTCCAATATTGCTTTTTGCATGATTATATGGCTCCCCTTTTGTCTAACTTTTACAAATCCGTACTTCGAAAGTATAATGCAAACTTCTTTGCCCGAAAGCTTCTTCATGTTGTTTTATACGTTAACTGTCACTGTTGTGATTTGAAGATCGTTTTGAAGCCGTTTTTTAATTTCACTTTCAGAAGCCGATTCAAAGAATAACTCAAGGGCTTCAATTAGATTTGATTTTGCATCTTCCAAAGTTTCACCCTGGCTTGCAATATCCAATTCGGGACAAAGTGAGATATACATATCATCTTCCTTCTCTATGACTGCAGTTAATTCTAATTTCCTATTCATTTTACAAATATATCGTTTTTTTTGATCTCACAAATCTTGTCAGTTTGACATTCCGCATTTCATTGACCAGGAAAAGAAAATAGTTTTGAGTTTACAATGATCAGAGTTTATTTGGCTTTAAATCTATCAACTTCTTATCAGGTCATTTTGAATGTAAATGTTCAATTATTTCATCGGGATCACCTACAGCTTCCTCAGTCCAAAAGATTTTATAACCCATATTTTTTCATTACATCGATGTGAGAAACAATTCTTCCATCATTAATAACATTTAAACCTCTTTGAATACCCAGTCTCTGCTGTTCTGTCAGGTCGTTCCACCAATCTAGTTTTTCGGTTCGTGAGTCTTTGACAATTTTCAGAAATTGAAGCGTTTCCGGGTCCTTCAGTTTTGTCAGTCATGCAATTAATTCAAGTTTTATTGTGTCTTGTCCCATTTGAATTTTTTATTACAAAGTTATAAATTAACACGAAGAATCATCAATTTCTATTGGCTGTAACCGTCTGAAAATCATTCTTCTTCAAGAGATTTTTTTCATTTATTAAATATGCAGGATTAAGCAAAGAATGGTATAAGTTAAAGATAATTAAATGTTTATGTTTGGTCTTTTGTAGATTTGTGAAATTGTAGACAAGAGTGAAAAACGAATGGTATACAAAAAAATGAACTTATCGGAACAGACTAACTTTTGTTTAAAAACAAATAATTGTCAATAATTCCATATATTCGTGTCTCTTTGAGCGTTTTTAATTATTCAGCTGTTTTAGCCTGAACTAACAACCACCAATATGAAATTCATAGTACGATTATTTTTCCTGTTATTGATCTCTGTCCAGGTCATCGGACAAGTCAATTTTGAAAAGGATTTTTTCAAAGACTCCCCAAGGGAACAATTCATCCTGAGCACCAGAAATACTCAGAGTCATAATACGGGCAATTACGACGTGGTCTTTTGCCGGCTTGAATTGCAGGTGGATCCTGCCGTTTATTACCTCAACGGCAAGGCGACCACATATTTCAAACCGATCAACACCGCTTTGAAAACCATTTATTTTGATTTTACCACACAACTGGAAGTGGAATCCGTAAAATACAGGGGAAATCCCGTTGAATGGGATAAAACAAGCAATGATGAATTGAAAATAGAGTTTCCTGTTGAACTTACCACAGGTATTCTGGATTCCGTGGAGATCAATTATTTCGGCCAACCGGGATCTTCGGGTTTTGGTTCCTTTGCAACGGCATTGCAGTGCGGTGACGACGCCATTCCATCCATGTGGACGCTGTCTGAACCCTATGGATCAAAGCATTGGTGGCCATGCAAGCACACATTGAATGACAAATATGACTCCCTGCAGGTGGTGATCACCACACCTTCCAGATACAGAGCTGCTTCCAATGGACTTTTGATCAGCGAGCGCGGGGAGGGCAATAAAAAAATATATAACTGGAAACACAGATATCCGATACCGGCCTATCTGGCAGCCTTTGCAGTGTCTGAGTATGAGGTGTATTCTGACTGGGTACCATTGGAAAATCAGGACAGCCTTGAAATTTTAAACTATATCTATCCTTGCAACCTGGAGTATGCTGTTGGCAGAACTCCATATACCGTTCCCGTCCTGCAGTTTTACAGAACACTTTTCGGCGAATATCCGTATGTACGGGAGAAATATGGTCACTGTAATTTTGGCTGGGGAGGAGGAATGGAACACTCGACCATGAGTTTTATGGGTGGATTCAGTGAATTGCTGATCTCTCATGAATTGGCACACCAATGGTTTGGAGATAAGATCACTTGTGGTTCGTGGGCAGATATCTGGCTCAACGAAGGCTTTGCAACTTATCTGGAAGGGTTGACCTATGATTTTGGCGTCAATCCTTTCAAATGGAACAATTGGAAAAACACTAATTTAAGCAGGGCATTGGGAAGTCCTTCAGGCTCAGTCTATGTGGATGATACTACCAGTGTAAACCGCATTTTCAGCGGGAATTTATCTTATTCCAAAGGCTCCTATCTGTTGCATATGTTGCGTTGGAAAATGGGAGATGATGCTTTCTTTACCGGTGTATTGAATTATATTTCAGATCCGGAATTGATTTATGGGTATGCCAGGACCAAGGATCTGCAAAAACACCTTGAACAGGCAAGTGGTATGGATCTCGATGAATTTTTTAATGACTGGTTGTATGGAAAGGGTTTTCCCACATATCAGTTAGTCTGGTCTCAAAAGGATGGTAAAACAGATATTGTCCTCAATCAATTCCAATCTGATCCATCGGTTGAATTTTTCAATATACCGGTTCCAATTTATTTGCAGGGCAATGGAAAAGATACCTTGTTGGTACTCGATCCTGCATATTCCGGGCAATATTTTAACATTGATGTTGGCTTTGATGTTCAGCAGGCAATTTTTGATCCTGATAAATGGATCTGCGCGAATAGTCAGGTGACCACAGGTACCTTTGAAGCATTACGGGCAAATTTGCGAGTCTATCCTAACCCTGCGAGTGATTACATCCGGATAGAAAGCCCGGTTGATATTGAACAGGAAGAAGTCAGACTATACGATACATCCGGCAGATTAGTGTTCCGGCAAAATCAGTTTGGAAATGATAAAACCAGGATGGAAATCAGTTTGTTGGATTTACCTTCCGGAACTTATATGCTGAAACTGATGACTTCACAAGGAATGCATTCCCAAAAAATATTGGTTAATTAGACTTTAATATGCAGAAAACTGTTTTGGTCGCTTCCAAAAACCCGGTAAAGATCGAAGCCATTCGGGAAGGATTTCGTAAGGTTTTTCCAGATAACGGATATGATTTTTTATCAGTGGAAGTTTCGTCAGGTGTTTCTGAACAGCCTTTTGGAATGGAGGAAACCTTGGAGGGAGCAAAAAACAGGGTAGAACAGTTAGTGAGAACTCAACCATCCGCTGCATTTTATGCCGGGATCGAAGGAGGAGTGGCTGTACATGAAGATGAATTATTTGCATTTGCATGGATTGTGATCCGGAATTCGGACGGGTATCTCAGCAAATCTCAAACAGGTCATTTTCCATTGCCCTCCAGGGTGAAAATGCTGTTAGAACAAGGTATCGAACTTGGCCACGCCACGGATCAGATTTTTGAATTACACAATTCCAAGCAGGATATCGGGGCTGTAGGCGCTTTAACAAATCAGATCATTATTAGAAAAGATTACTATGTCCATGCGGTGATTCTGGCACTGATACCATTTTTAAAGCCGGACTTGTTTTCTCCAAAATAGTTTTAATTTTGACCCTGAACAAACCCAAAAGGATTGATATGACAAATCAGACAAAGATCATTTGCCCGGAATGCGGAGCATCCATAGATGTTCAGGATGTTCTGGCGCATCAACTGGAAGCCGGCATCAAAAAAAAATATGATTCTCTGCTACATGAGGAGCAAATGAAGTTCAATGTTCAGCAGGAACAACTTCTGAGGGATAAAGAGGCTTTTGAAGAGAAAAAAAAGCGGGAGAATGCTTTATTTCAGGAAAGGCTTGAGAAACAGCGCGAGGAAGACCGCAAAATAATGCAACAGGAAATCAGAAAAAAGATCAGTGAAGAACAAGCGGCTGAACTCGGGTTGTTGCAGAAGGAATTGAATGAAAAATCAGAAAAACTCAGGGAACTGAACCAGGCAAAAGCTGAGATTGAAAGACTTAAAAGAGAAAAACAAGAAGCTAAAGCACAGGCAGAACTGGAAGCTGAAAAAAAACTGAACCAGACACTGAGCCTTGAAAGGGATAAAATTCAAAAACTTGAAGCGGAAAGAAGCGAACTGAAGTTTCGTGAACTGGAAAAGCAGCTCGAAGACCAGAAAAAGTTGACAGAAGAAATGAAACGCAAACAGGACCAGGCATCAGGCCAGTTTCAAGGAGAAGTACAGGAATTGGCCATTGAGGAATGGCTGGCCACAAATTTCCCACTGGATACCATCCAGGAGATCAAGAAAGGAGAACGGGGTGGAGATTGCCTGCAGATCGTGCATACCAGAACTCAGCAAAATTGTGGAACCATCTATTATGAAAGCAAGCGGACCAAGCAGTTTCAACAAGCCTGGTTGGAAAAATTCAAAGCTGATATCAGGGATAAAGGTGCAGACATCGGTGTGATCGTTACGGAGGTTATGCCATCGGATCTACCGAGAATGGGGCAAAAAGAAGGAATATGGATATGCAATTACGAGGAATTCAAGGGTTTGAGCGGTGTACTCAGGCAGACCATTATCCAGATCCATCAGATGGCAGCTGCTCAGGAAAACAAAGGCGACAAAATGCATTTATTGTATCATTACCTGACGAGTTCAGCTTTTAGGATGCAGATAGAAGCCATCGTTGAGGGATTTATTCAGCTGAAAGATGATCTGGAAAGCGAAAAGAGAGCCATGCAAAAGATCTGGAAACAAAGGGAAAAGCAAATTGAAAAAGTGCTGATAAATACTACGGACATGTATGGTTCGATCAAAGGAATTGCAGGCAATGCTGTAGAGAATGTTAGAGCGCTGGAATTGCCGGGAGCTGAACCATCAGGTAGTGAAGAATGAAAAAATGCATTTCAGGTTTTCTTGATTGTTGCAATAAACATTCTTTATTTCAGGTTGGTTTATAAGGTCATGCTGTTTTTAGGAATATTCGGGTATTTTATTATATTGCAGCTGTTTTTGAACTTTTTCTGAATCATTATTAACTAACTATTTAAAAGCATTTTATGAAGACAAAGATCCACAGGGTGGTTTATGTTTTTTTGGCGTTTTTGTTCCTTATTCCGGGAACGGTTTTAAGCCAGAAAAAATATACTTATCAATCTTTTCCCAATGATCCATACAATACACGGGTTTATACCCTGGACAATGGATTGAAGGTCTATCTCTCACCGTATGCAGAAGAACCAAGGATTCAGGCATTTGTGTCAGTACAGGTAGGCAGTAAGGATGATCCTGCACAAACCACGGGCTTAGCTCATTATTTTGAACACCTGATGTTTAAGGGAACCTCTTCTTTTGGAACCTCCGACTGGGAAAAAGAAAAACCATTGCTCGATCAGATTGAGGCTATGTTTGAAATTTACCGCCAACAAACGGATCCTGAAGTCAGGAAAGCGATGTACAGGCAAATTGACAGCCTTTCATACCTCGCATCTACTTTCGCCATTCCAAATGAATATGATCGTTTGATGAAAGCGATCGGATCAACCGGGACAAATGCATTTACATCCAACGATTATACTTCCTATGTTGAAAATATTCCTTCCAACCAGGTCAGAAATTGGGCTAAAATTCAGGCAGAAAGATTTTCTGATCCAGTTTTGAGGTTATTCCATACAGAATTGGAGACTGTTTACGAAGAGAAAAACATGTCTTTGACGAATGATGGAAGACAAGCGAGTGAAGCCTTGTATGCCGGCCTTTTTCCGGAGCATCCTTATGGAACTCAAACCACACTTGGTGATGCAGAACATTTGAAAAACCCGTCTTTGGTCAATATTAAAAACTTTTACAATAAGTATTATGTACCCAACAATATGGCTGTCGTAATGTCCGGAGATTTTGATCCGGACGAAGTCATTTTGATCATCGACGAGTATTTTGGAAAGCTGAAACCCAAAGAAAAAGTACCTGCCCGAATAAGGACCGATCAAAAGATAAAAGGTCCAATTATTAAAGAAGTTGTTGGTTTACAGGCAGAAAACATAACCCTTGGATGGAGGTTTGAAGGTATTAATTCGCCTGAAATGCCGGTTTTAAATATGATCCGGATGATCCTGAGCAATGGCAAATCCGGACTGATCGACCAAAATCTCAACAAGCCTTTAAAAATCCTTGCAGGAGGAGCTGGTGTAAGAGGAATGGTGGATCATTCTGTTTTTACGCTTTCAGGAAGAAACCAGAAAAATCAATCTCTGGATGAAGTAAAAGCACTGTTGATGGAGCAAATGGAACTTCTCAAGAAAGGGGAATTCCCTGATTGGCTTATGGAGGCAGCGTTGAACAACCTTCGTTTGAATGAAATGCGTAACGCTGAAAACCTCAGATCCAGAGCGTCAATTTTAAACAGCGCTTTTATGAACAGACAACCCATGGAACATGTAATCAATTATATTGACAATCTGGGAAAGGTCACCAAAGAAGATATCATCACATTTGCCAATAAGCATTTCAAGGATGATAATTACGTTGTTGTCTATAAAAGGCAGGGCAAGCCTGATGTAGCTCAGGTTGAAAAACCGGCGATCACACCGATATTTATCAACAGGGATGACGAATCACCGTTTGTAAAAGAAGTTAAAGAAGATCAACCAGAGTTGATCCAGCCCGTTTTTATGGATTTTAACAAGGATTTTACCCGTGCAAAAACCAAAAACGGAATCGAAATATTTTATGTACATAACAAAACGAATCCTACTTTTTCCCTCAATTATGAGTGGGAAAAAGGCAGCGATCATGATAAGATTTTGCCATTTGCTGCAGGTTTTATTAATTTTCTTGGTACTGAAAAATATTCACCGGAGGACATCGCTAACGAATTCTACAAAATGGCATGCAATTTTAATGTGTCCGTTGGAAGCGAAGAAACTTCGGTCAATCTAAGCGGGTTAAGCGATCATATGGAAGCTGCCATGAAATTGTTTGAGGAACTTGTCTGGATGGCTAAAGCTGACGAAGCAGGACTGAAAAGATATATCGAAACTGTAAAAAAATCCAGAAATGACAGCAAAGCCAACCAACAAAACGTTTTTGGCGCATTGGTCAGTTATGCAACCTACGGACCGGATAACCCCAGCAGGTACACTTTAACTGATGAGGAAATTGATGCTTTGACACCGGAGCAAATGATCAACGCTATCCGAATTCTTTGGTCTGAATTGCATCAGGTGGTTTTTTATGGACCACAAAGTGTCAAAGAATTGGCTTCCCTGCTGAAAAAACACCATAAAACGCCCAAAAAACTCAATAAAGTTGAGCGTATTAAACTTTTCGAGCCTGAGGAAACATCAGATAATAAAGTGTTTTTCTCACATTACGACGCCAATCAAAGTTATTTACAAACTATCACCAAAGGAAAAAACTTTGATATAACCATGTTGCCAAATGTGAGCATGTACAATATGTATTTTGGCGGAGGAATGAATGCCATCGTTTTTCAGGAAATGCGTGAAAAAAGAGGATTGGCCTACACTGCCAGATCCAGTTATTCAGCACCGGAATGGCCGGATCAAAACTATATCAACAACAGTTTTATCGCCACGCAAAATGATAAAGTGATCGATGCATTTACTGCTTTTAATGAGCTTTTTAACGAAATGCCGATGTCTGAGACCTCTTTTAATCTGGCAAAGGACCAACTGATCTCAAATATCCGTACTCAAAGGATCCGGAACATCAGTATCATATGGAACTACCTCGCTGCTATCAAAATGGGTCACAAACAAGATCCCAGGATACAATTGTTTAAAACAATTCCGAATCTGACACTGGAAGATGTCGCAGGTTTCAATAAAAAATATATTAAGGATCAGAAAAAAACATATATTATTTTAGGCAACGAGAACCTGATTGATTTTCAAAAACTGGAAAGCCTTTTTGGCCCGGTCATCAAGATCAACAGAGATGAACTTTTCAATTATTGAAGTAGGGCCCAGATAAAGCGTAAACCGGATTAATCCGGTTTACGCTTTAATTTTCTTATGTAAACCGGTTAGATATGTCAAAAAATAACTGAAATTATGTCAATAAGCAAAACAATATTGATTACTGGAGCAACCTCCGGGATTGGTAAAGAAGCAGCGCTGGAGTTGGCCAGGCAGGGTAATGAAGTGATATTTACTACAAGAAATATTGAGACAGCTGAGGCAATTAAAGCGGAATTTGATGCTCAGAAAAAAGATGATCATGGAAGCCTGGATTTCATTTTTTGCAATCTATCCTCCTTTGAATCAGTTGTAAAGGCATGTAACAGTTTCCTTGAAACACACCATCAACTGGATATTCTTATCAACAATGCAGGTGTTTGGAACTTTGAACCGAAAGTTTCTATTAACAAAATTGAAGAGACCTTTCATGTGAATGTTTTGTCTCCGTCTTTGCTGAAATCCTTGCTTTTGCCTGCAATGGAAAAGTCAGGTGATGCCCGCATCATCCAAACGGCTTCCGCCTTGCATTACGGCAACATTGACTTTGACAACATGGAAGGCAAGAAAAAATTCAGTGGCTTCAATGCATACCGGCAATCAAAACTTAGCATCATATTATTGACCAGATGGTGGGCTAAAAGCTTGCAGGAAAAACAAATTGGAGTATATGCCTTACATCCGGGTCTGGTCAATACGAAATTAGGCAGAAATGCAGGATGGTTTGCCAACTTATTCTTCAAATTCATTGGTATTTCCCCCAAAAAAGGTGCACAAACCATCATTTTTCTGTCATCAGAATCTCAAAAGGATCTTATTTCAGGTGAATATTATACCAAAAACAAGGTTAAAAAGATCACGGGTGAAAGTTATGATCTGGCCACAGCCGAGAGATTGGATATCGTAGTAAACCAATACATTTATGAGTACCTTTAAGTATAAAATGTTAGAAGTTATCATTTCACGAAGTTGGTCTAAATAAGATGTCCATGGTTCGTTCCCATAGTTCCGGTTGGTTTTTTCTAATGATTTTGTTGATTGGATGCAATGTGCTTTATGCTCAGGAGGTATCCGGCAGGAAAAAGATTATGGCAACCAGGGTTTTACAAGCTCCGCAAATGGATGGCAGAATGAGTGATCCAATTTGGCAGCTTTCAGAAAAGTCAGGTGATTTTTTCCAATATGAACCTCATAATGACCGACCCGCAACGTTTAAAACAGAGGTCAGCATTCTATATAGTGATTATTCAATTTATATCGGAGCAAAATTACATGATCCGGAGGCATCAAAAATTCTTACTGAATTGGGTTTAAGAGATGCAGACAGCAAATTGAATGCGGATCAGTTTTGGGTTGACATCAACCCGTTTAATGATGGTATTTACGGCTTTAGATTTAAAGTTTCAGCTTCCGGCGTTCAAACGGATATCAACCTGACAGGCGGCTCCGGCGGTTCTTCCGATTTAAAATGGGATGGTGTATGGGAAAGTCATGTATCCATAAGTCAAGATGGCTGGACGGTTGAGATGGAAATACCCTATTCAGCACTCAGATTTCCAAAGGGTGACCTCAATGAATGGGGTATCAATTTTTGGCGCGAAGTGCGTCGTACACGTGAAACATCCAGTTGGAATCCCGTCAATAAAAGCATAGAAAGTCCACTGACCTTTATGGGTTTACTTCATGGTATGGAAGGAATTAAACCACCCTTGAGGCTTGCATTTTTCCCTTATGTGTCAGCCTATGTAGAGAATCACCAGGCTGGAGATCCCTGGAGCCGGAGTTTTAGCGGTGGTATGGACATCAAATATGGGATAGATGAAAGTTTTACTTTGGATTTGACCCTGATACCGGATTTCGGACAGGTACAATCCGATGCACTGGTGCTGAATTTGACTCCGTTTGAGATCAAATACGATGAAAAAAGACAATTTTTTACTGAAGGCACAGAATTATATAACAAAGCAGATCTGTTTTATTCCCGCAGGGTGGGAAGCAAACCTAAAGCTTATGGTTTAGCGTATGACAACCTTCAGGAGCATGAAATCGTCAGCTATAATCCGGTTGAAACCAGATTACTGAATGCAGCAAAATTGTCCGGAAGAACTGACAAAGGACTTGGAATCGGAGTTTTTAACAGCATTACTGCTCAAAGCCAGGCTGAAATTTATGATACTATCCAGGATATCAGCCGGATGATCGTGACTCAGCCATTGACCAATTATAACGTATTTGTACTGGATAAAAGCCTACCTAATCATTCATATTTCAGCGTGATCAACACAAATGTGACCGGATCAAGGCCGGGTTACATCGCCAATGTAACCGGAACTGAATTTCTTTTCAGGGATAAAAGTAAAAAATACACCGCAAATGTGATGGCCGCACTAAGTCAGAAATACAACAAAGGAGCTAAAGGCGATCCCGGATTTAAATACAATGTTTTTTTGGGTAAAACAGGAGGAAAATGGCAATACTTTTATAATAGGGAAGTCTTGAGTGATCGGTATGATCAGAATGACCTCGGATATCAGAAAACTAATAACGAAATTGAAGATGAAATTGGAATAAGTTACAATATTTTCAAGCCGTTTTGGAAAGTAATTTCAACTTCCAGTGAAATTAGTATGGAATATTCACGACTGTTTGAACCCAAAACATTTACTGGAATGAGCATTGATTATGATTTCAGAATGCTGTTTTTATCCAGGTTTTTTGTCACATTTTCAGCTGAGTTTGAACCTTTGGGAAACAGGGATTATTTTGAGCCACGGGTTGCAGGCCGATTTTATGAAACAGGCACTGCCTACAATCTATATGCCTTGTATTCCTCGGATTACCGAAAAAGATTATTCGTTGACGGAACACTCAGTTATGAGAAAGTCAATTCTGCCGAAACCATGGAAAGCTTTAGTATTAATTTTCTACCTACATTTCGTATAAATAATCGTTTCAATGTCTCTTACGGGCTTTATTATCAGCAAAAACGCAATGATATAGGGTATGTCAGCCACAATGATCCAAAAACCGTAATTTTTGGACTTCGTAGAAGTCCTACAACATCCAATAGTGTCAAATCCAGTTATATCATTAACAATTCTTTGTCTATTGACCTGATTTTGAGGCAGTATTGGTCACGTGTTTTCTACAGCGGAGTATATTATTTATTGAAGGAAGATGGCAAATTGACTAATTGGGATAATCTGGAAGAAAATTCAGATATCAACTACAATGCCATCACCATCGACCTCAAACTAATATGGAATTTTTCACCAGGCAGTCAGTTATCTTTGGTTTGGAAAAATCTCATTGATTCGAACCGGAATGAAATACCTGTCTCATTTTTACAAAACCTGTCAAAAACCCTTCAGGAACCCCAGATCAACAGTTTATCCATGAAATTGTTGTATTACATTGATTACCAGCAAATAAACACTTTGTTTCATCCTCAGATCATAAGGTAATAAAGCTTTATCAACCTTTTACTGCTCTCGACGCTTTCAGGTGGCTGATGATCAGTTTCCTGATGGTTGTGAGACTTTCCTGATGATGTTCAAATTTTGATCCAATTAATGTTTTAGCTCGTTTTGCTGCAATGGTTTTATATTCCCTGGATGAAAAAAAAATGTTGAGGATGTTCCCAATACTAAGTAATTCGATAAGTAATCTGTTTTCTATGTTGGTTCTTCGGCCATAAATAAGTGTGCGTTCCAACATGGTTTGGGTCATTTTCAGCTTTTCATCTCTGATCACTCTATAGAGATTGCCCCAGCGTATTCCCAGCCAGATCAGAGGTCTGCTGCTGATCAAACGTATATTTTCAAGATGTTTGATTTGAGATTTATAGATTTTTGACGTTGTGAATGTCAGTTTGCTGATCACCGTTGAAAGTTTTTTACCCTGTAAACCCGCAAGTGTATTCAGCATATTGTCTAAAACAGGATCGCCGGTTGAACCCGGAAAAACAGTGAATTTATTTGAGGAAATGGTTAGTTTTTCCATCAAAACCAGGTCGTAAAGTGTTGCGCACAAAAGTAAATAATTCATGGAGGTTTGACCTTGAATATGCCCGGTTTTGGGATTTATGGATAATAATATGAGCTTGTCTTTAAGCATTTTGTTATATTTTAGTTATCAGAGTTGATCGTTTGATCCGTTTCGTCCTCACTGGAAACAGCTTGATTCAACCGACCGGTTTCCCTCAAGGCTCTGTCTATGATCCATTCTAATTGTCCATTAACGCTGCGAAATTCATCTGCAGCCCACTTTTCAAGCTTCTTCATCACTTCAGGATGAAGTCTGAGCACAAAAGCTTTCTTTTTGGACATCATTCTGTCTGTTCGTGGTTTTTGTTGGTCTGATCGCCAACATACAAATCAATTTAATACGCTGATAAATGCTTAACTCAATTCGAATTTTGAATGCAGAACTCCGGGCAACGATTTTAGAAGTTCTGAAACAACCCGCTCTTTTAAACTTCGATATACTTATTTCGTCTACCAGAATCTAACGGTTCACTGTTCACTCATCACTGTTCACCAGAAACTACTGATGCAACGTGCCTGTGTTGATCACAGGATTGGCGTCTTTGTCAGAGCAAAGTACCACCATCAGATTGCTGACCATGGCAGCCTTCTTTTCTTCATCCAGGTCTATGATCTGTTTTTGTGACAATTGTTCCAATGCCATCTCAACCATACTGACAGCACCTTCGACGATTTTTTGTCTGGCCGCAACAATAGCAGAAGCCTGCTGTCTGCGAAGCATTGCGCCGGCGATTTCAGAGGCGTAAGCCAGATAGGCGATTCTGGCCTCCATGACGTGAATTCCTGCAATTTCAAGGCGTTCACTCAATTCATCTTCCAATTGCTGATTTACTTCTTCGCCACCGGACCTAAGTGAAATTTCTTCCTGCGCATCATCAAAATTGTCATATGGATATGCTCCGGCTAATTTTCTGATGGCGGCCTCACTTTGAATGTCAACAAAACGGATATAATCATCCACTTCAAATGCAGCCTTGAAAGTGTTTTCAACTTTCCATACGAGCACTATGCCGATCATGATCGGGTTTCCGATCTTATCGTTGACCTTTATTGGGTCACTGTTCAGGTTGCGGGCACGCAATGAAATTCTTTTTCTTGAAAAAAACGGATTGATCCAGTAAAAACCGTTTTTCTTAACTGTTCCGGAATATTTTCCAAACAAAACAAGTACTACAGATTCATTCGGATTGATCACCATCAGTCCTGTCCAGCAAAATAAGTCTACAATCAGTAGCAATAACCATAAGGGGTTTACTGTTGTTACCGTCATAAAAATGGTGACTCCGATCAAACCAAGGGCTACCAGGACACCAACATATCCCATCACGGGAGACATTTTTCTTTCTTTTTCCATTTTGATTTATATTAATATCATTTTGATATCACAAAATTATTATAATTTGGTATATTAGGCAATAGTGTCTTGCCGGTTTTCTATAAACAATACGAATAATTCGACCAGGACAATAAAAAAAGAGTAAACACTTAATATTTCCTCTTTTTAGGGGTAAAAGATTGTAAAAACAAGCTTACTTAAAGATTGATAAAGGACTATTATTGAAGGGAATTTTTAAAGGCCTGATTCAAGTACCCCGGTTGCATAATTGATAAAAGTACCGGTACCCACAGGAACCATACGACAGCTGAACATATTGGTGGTACCATAATTGTTATAGGTACTGCCATTATTTAAAAGATATCCTTTATCTGATGTATTGACGTCAATGGAAGGGGTCGGTAAATTAATAACAGCAGTACTTACAACAGGACTTCCGTTATTGAAAGTTCCGAAATTAGATAAAAACCATTCTGGTTTGTTCACACTGTTTTGAAATTCCATAGTCCCCAAATTGGTAAAAGTACCATAATTCACAATAATATTACCTCCAAAATCAGAGCCGGACATGGATCCTATAAAATCTAAAATACCATGATTGGTGATACAGCTCAAAACGGTTGATTGAAAAGTGAGATACCATATCCCGGAACAAGAAAGGTTGGCTCCGGACTGATTTTCTATCCCATGGTGACCAATGTGAAAACAATACAAACTGTTATAATCATTTAGGCAATTCAAAGTACTTCCAGTAAAGTTCTTTATTCCGCTTTCTCCTGTATTTTCCAGGGAAATGCTGTTATATTGATTGAAATAATTTATAGTGTTAAAATTGCCAATCCCATGTTTTAAGCAGTTTTTAATGACCAGGTTGCTTAAGCCTGACAGATTGATTGTTCCCTGATTGGTGATACCATTGTTTGTGCTTCCCTGGATTTCAAGATATGCCCCGGATAGTTCCAGGGTTGATCCCGGTGATATATCCAAAGACCTGCATTCCCCTGCTCCGTTTAGAACAACCGTAAATCCCCCGGGTATTGTTGCGTCTATACAACTGACGGGAACCCCGTTATTCCAGTTTAATGCATTAAGCCACAACCCATCTCCTCCTCCATTGGTAAAACTGGTTGTACCGGTAGTGACACCTTCGTCCACGTTGCCGTCGCAATCGTTGTCGAGATTATCGCATAGCTCTGGAGCCCCGGGAGAAATATTAAAATTATTGTCATCGCAGTCACCGCCTGTTGAAACCCACCCAAAAGGCGCTGGCGGACAGGTAGTTAAAGTTACCAATGAATTTCCAAAACCATCGAAATCATTATCCTCGAAAAAAACCGAAGGTGGAGGTAAAGCTGAATTGATCAAACCATCGCAATCATAATCCTTATCATTACAATTTTCCGCAGCCCCGGGATAAACCGAAGGATCAGTATCATCACAATCACCTCCTTGTTGACAATACCCGGCTAAGAAGGTGCCACAAAAATTTACTGTTGGCAGCGAAGAATTGCCAAAACCGTCTGCGTCAATATCAACATACCAGACATCGCTGCTGATGGCATTTTCGAACCTGACAGAGACGATCTGTGAAAGACATCCTGCTTTTTGAACATTCAGGAACAACTCATTAAGCCCGATAGCCGCTGACGAAGGAGTAAAAGAATTGGTACTCCAATTGAGCGTGCCTGCTGGAGTAGTAAGCAATGGATCCGTATAAATACCCGCAACCGGTATGTTGGTAATACCTGTAAATTGGCCAGAAATGAAATTATGTATAGTATTATTAATGCAATTACTTCCCGGAACCCGTTGAATAAAAATGCCAGGATTTTCAGACGGACTGAGATTGACGAAAAATGCATTGTTTTCCATCACACCATTGTTTGTAAAAGTTCCCGATTGCACCAGACTGGAAAATGAAAAATTGTTTGGATCGAATCTGATATATCCATTATTGGTAACAGTTCCGGCATTATATAAGAGCTTCAATTGTACATTCTTGCAGTTAGCAATGTTCAGCACACTGCCGGGAGAAGCATTCTGAAAAATGGTATTACTGTAAAAATTAGTAGCAGCATTTTGGATGGAGAACTGGTTGTTATTAATAATACCATCAATTGTAGTGGTAGCATTCAACTGAGTAGACCCATCGAAAATTGCAGAACCATTGTTCAGAACAGGATAGCGTTGTGATGTTACATCCAGAACCCCGTTGCTTGTAAAACTACCGGTTGATTCTATCCTGATGCCATACCATCCACTGGTTGCAGGATTAGACATAAAGATACTGCCATTGTTAACAAAAACGGATAAAACCTGAATAGGTGGAATGTAATAGCTTGAATATAAATTGATGAAATTACTAAAACTCATGATTCCCAAAGGGTGATTTGTGGTTTGTCTGAATTGATTTATTCCAGTAGAAGAAAAACTACCATAATTATTAAAAATCGCAGATCCTCCGGCATAATCCATAGTAATTCCCTTGTCACCAAATAAATTCATAACTCCGGTATTGTTGTTGGTAAGAACTGAATTGTCTTTCAGTTCTAGGGAAAAAAGATTGAATGAAGGGCTGCTGAATGATGAAAAATTCCCGTTGTTAACAAATGAGGGTGCTCCTGTGCCATTGTTTGAATGAAAATACAGATTACTGTCATTAACCGTAATCGTCCCATTGTTGATCAGTTGTACGTCAAAACTGCCATCGGCCCTGAACCATACATCTCCGCAATTGGTCAGGTTCAATGTTCCGTTCACTGTAAGAATGCTGCCTGGCTGGAAATAGGTAAAATCCTGTGTAGACAGGGTAGCACCAGATTGGATAATAATACTTGCCCAGGAATTGAGTTCATTGATGGTTTGGTTGCCGCTGATAGTGATGTTGCTTAAAGCATAAAAAACCGGTATTACAACGTTGTCTGTTGAGCCTGGTAAACAATTGCAATCCCAGTTAACGGCATCTGTCCATGTAGAACCATCTCCGCCACCATCCCAGGTAACAGTAGTTTGTGCATATATTAAAGAGGATAAAAACAGGAAAATTGAGAAAAATGTTGTTTTCATTCCAAAAAATTAAATGTGAATAAAATATAGTTTTGATGGAGGAAGAACATGGGATCAGTGTAAGTTAATTTTAATTTATGATATTAAATAATACCTGTAACAAGTAATATTCAGGGATTTAAGCCATTTTATTCTTTAATAAATAGTTCAATAATTTTGTATTTAATCTGACAAAGGCAATAGAACACATTATTTTATATTTATTTAAAGTCAAAAAATGTGTCTGCTACGAAAAATCTTTACCCCCTGAATCCCCACGGATGTTTTCAGTCAGTACATGCACTGACGTTTACAGTCAGCACAGGCCTGAAAGAGGATTTTTAACATGCAGATTTTCAATTGTTTACCTTTAGTCTTGTGCTGATCTATGACGTCAGTAGGTTTGGGCAAAAAGCGATTGAAAATCAACAAACCGGACTTTTCGCAGTAGACTCAAAGTTTATTTTATATTATTTTGAAATATCTAAAATAACAGTTCTCTGATTTTTTAGTTTATGAAAATATATAAATTTTATATTAATAATGATTAGATTTCAAAATTATTGAGTGAATTGTCTTGATTTGACATTCAGCCTGATTGATTTTGAGAGTCAGAAAGCTATCAAATTCGGGGCTAATTCTGAAGGATTTGAAACGATTTTGTCCACTACTAAATTCAGTAATCAAACGGATTTTAATAAAGGAATAACAATTACACCAATTTATATTATTGTCAAAAGAAAAATCCCGGATTTTTGGGAAAGAAATTTGATTATATTTACATGAGAAATTTCACTTAAATGAAAGCAATACTTTTAACTCTTTTGTTTATTTCTGTTGAAGGTCTTTTTGCAGCAACCATGACCATTAAAATCAATAATCTGCCTCAAAACCATCCCTGGGAAGAGCCGGTATATATCGCCGGGGATTTCAACAGCTGGAATCCGGGCAGTGAAGCACACAAACTGACCCTGAATGAGGATAATACTTATTCAATTACCCTGTCTGGAACCGGCAAGATCAATTTCAAATTTACCAGAGGTTCATGGGCAAAAGTAGAGAAAGGTGCAAACTGTACAGAGCTGGCAAACCGGACAAGTACTTTTGGATCCATCCAGGAATACACGGCACAGGTAGTGCTGTGGGCAGACCTTTGCGGAGGAAACCATTCTGCACAACCCAATGTTAGTATACTGAGTGACACATTTTATATTCCTCAGCTTGACCGCAACAGGAGGATCTGGGTATATCTGCCACCTGAATACGATGCCAGTCAGCAAAAATACCCTGTTATCTATATGCATGATGGCCAGAATCTCTTTGATGCATTCTATTCTTTTGCCGGCGAATGGGAAATTGATGAAACCCTCAACAAGCTTTTCAATGAAAACGGTCAGAAATGCATTATTGTTGGCATTGATAATGGTGGTACCCATCGTATCAATGAATATTCGCCCTGGATCAACCCGACTTATGGAGGTGGAGAAGGGGATAATTATGCCCGTTTTTTAGTGGAATCGTTGAAACCCCATATTGACAGTTTATTCCGGACATTACCTGAAAGGGAATATACCGGGATCATGGGTAGTTCAATGGGGGCTCTGATATCCTTTTATACCGGAATAAAATACCAGGAAATTTTTAGTAAAATTGGTATTTTTTCTCCATCCTTCTGGTTTTCTCCTCAATGTTATACTTTTGCTGCTCAAACGCCAAAAACAGAGAATATGAAACTTTACTTTCTTGCCGGAGGGCAGGAAAACGGTGTTACCGGGCATTGTATCCGTATGATGGATACCCTTGCAAAAGCCGGATTTACTGAAGAAGAAATGCTATTAAAAACTGTACCCAACGGTCAGCACAGCGAGTGGTTCTGGCGGCAGGAATTCAGGCCTGCTTTTGAGTGGTTATTTTCTCAAAGCACGGGATTGGAAAATGATAAGAAAGGTACCGGTTTTGTCAGCCCATTATTTCCGAACCCTACTTCAGGTTTAGTCTATATCAGGTCTGATCGTGGGTTCAGTGGGGAGGATACCGAGAAAAATGCCTTGCTTAAATCCTTAACAGGTCACTTCATCCACACATTACCATTCCATAAAAATGATGAAATCCTGACTTTTGACTTGTCAGCTTATCCTGACGGACTTTATATTCTAAGCCTACAATTTTCATGTAGACAGGAGAGCCGATTGGTAGTAAAAAACAGTATATTCAATTCACTGAGATGATTACGCTCATGAAGGTCGTGAAATCAAATCAATAATTGAATTGTCATACCATATAAATTTGCAAAAAAACTTGGGTTTTGATATTTGGAAAATAAAAAAAACATCTATTTTTGCACCCTTAATGGATTTTGTCCCATAGTGTAACTGGCAACACGTCTGATTTTGGTTCAGAAGAGTCTAGGTTCGAGCCCTAGTGGGACAACCAAAAATCCCCAACCCTGGTCTGCAAAGATCAGGGTTTTTTAATTGTTTTCTCAAAACACCCAACCATTTTGCCTGTACATTACGTATATACTATTGGATCAGGGTCTAGGTAGAAAAAAACCCTATTGGCCATGTGATCGTTTAGATGGTTTTCCCTGGTCTCGCATTTTGTTTTTACAAAGATTGTTGATCCATATTAAATTATTACATGAAATACTTATTCCTTTTTTGTATACTTCTTATATACGGATTTCAATGTAATCGAACTTTGAAGTACGACGGTTCAGAGAGATACAGGCTAAAAGGCATGGTGACGGATGAGAAAGGATTGCCTTTGAAAGATATTCCCATAATGTTGTACGGAGCATTGCTCTATGAATACAGTGATGATTATTTTGATGAAATTTATGGTATAGAGATCATGTCAACAAAGACCGGTAAGGATGGAAAATTTGAGTTTATTTTCTCCGGTTCGGATGCCAATGGATTTACCTTGTTTATCAATCAATTTAACGATGATCATTATTATACCTATCAGAATCCTCCGGATTCGGGATATCAGGAAAAAGCTGTTTTCTTTAATGTGAGGGCATTTAATGACTTTGATCTGGATGTTACAGAAAATCTGATTTTGAAAAAAGCTGTTAGCCTTACTATTGTATGCCCGGAAAATCCTTCTTCAGAACCCTATTATATTGATCTTCATTATCCTGATTTCGTAAATCTGAATAATGATCAGGATATTAATGTTCGAAGGTTTTTCACTCACGACTGTTCTGAAAGTTCTGTTTTTTTTATACCAGCAAATGGATGGTTTAAGTTTGATATTAGTAGGGCGAATGAAATTTATTCTGACAGTATTTTTATCGGAGAATCACCGGTGGTTTATACCTTAAAACACTGATGTATGAGGTACGTTTATTGTGTTTTCATTATTTTTATTTTCGTGAAGACGGCTTATCCGCAGCAGGATGCATTGCCTTTCAGGACTACTCAAAAATTTAGTTTTTCAGTGCATCAGCCATTCTTTACCGGCAACAATGTTTATGCAGAACACCATGATGAATCAATCGGATATGTTGCCAAAGCAGGTTTTTCTCTTGAAAAGGATTTTTGGGTTGATATCCGGTTCTCTCAGTTTTTGAGCAAGATTACAGATAAACTTGTTATAAACAGTACTTCAACCAACTTCAAGATGTTTGGAATGCAATTTTCTTATGATTGGGAACCGTTCAACCGTTTGCATTTTCTTCCATTGATTTACTATGAAGGAATCATTGCCAAAAATCAGGGAAGGTTTTCAGGGCATGAAGGTGGTTTGGGTTTGGAGTTGGAATATTACGTCATGAAAGACTGGTATTTCTTTGTCGGGGGACAATATTCAAAATTGTTCCTTAATATTTCAGCTCCTTCAGATATAGAAAAAGAATTTTCAAGGGGACAATTTTTCTCCTTTTACATCGGAACAGGTAGTATTTTATGGAATCGTTATTGATTTTTAGTGAAGACCACCTGTCCACTTGAAAAGTTGATATGATTCACAAACATCCTGAGTTCACCGTATGTAAATTCATCACCAGTTTTTTGTTTTAGTTCAGTCAGATTCGCATAGCTGCTCTCTTTGATCACAGTATTCAATCGCTCGATTTTCTCTTGAGTCAAGAGTTCCTCTATCTTTAATTCTCCTTTGAGTACAAATCCAGCCAGGTGACTCTCGATAGTCGATATTACCAAACCTCTTTGTTTGGCAATTTCCTCAGGTTTTAACCCGGATTTGAATAATTCAAGGGTAATTCGGAATGTTTCTCCTTGTACCTGTTTGGCTTTTTCTATTGGTTTTTCTTCTGGTGTTTCCAGGGGTAATCCTTTTTCCACACAGTATTCTGTCACGATTTCAAGTATTTGCTGACCGTACAATCGCAACCTGACTTTCCCGACACCATGTACAGATTTAAGTCTGGAATAATTGGTTGGCAGGATTTCGCAGATGTCGTAAAGGGTAGCCTGAGGGAAAACCTGGAAGAGGTCGATCTTTTCCAATTCGGCAATATTACTACGAAATGCACGTAACCGGTTGAAAAGTTCGGGATGACTGGAGACATTTCCGAGATTTTTTTGTTCTGCCGGTTTAGCGGATTTGGTTAATGAAGCTTTTGCCCTTAATTGAAGATATTTGTTTATGTCAAATCCTTGGTTTAAGCCCTGAAAACAAAAGATTTTTTCATGGATAAAATGCTCAATTCGTTCCAGCTGCCTGGAAAAATCTTTTTTTATTTCCTTGTTGTCAGTCGTAAAAATCAGTTTGTCAAAAGGTTCCTGCAAATTTTTGGTCGTATAATCCTGATAATACCCAATAGCCTTATTTATGCGTTCGCCAATGAACGGATCCTGATCTGGAAGAACGTGACTGGTAGATTTATTCAGCAATTGTTTCTCAAAGTTTTCACTTATTTCCTTTAAATGTCCTTCTATGCAATTCTTCATAGATGACAACACTTCGAGGAAATTTCCTTTAAGAATCTGTGGATTTTTGTAGGCCAGATTGAGTGCATTGTTTATAGGTGTAATCAAAGGAATGTAATCAAACAATTCTTTGATCATTTTGAGTTGATATTGTTTTTTGGCTTCCCGCGCAACTTTTTCATCCGGCAATCTTTCCCTGATCAGAGAACTGAATCCTGTAACCCGTTGATCGTTAATCACGGAATGTTTGAATATTCGCGACTTAAGAACGATTCCTTCCAGTGTTTTACATCGGGAAAGTGCAACATAAGTCTGACCGTGAGCAAAAGCCGCCTGTGCGTCAATGATAGCTTTCTCAAAGGTAAGTCCCTGACTTTTATGAATGGTGATCGCCCAGGCGAGTTTCAACGGTATCTGCTCGAAAGTACCGATGATTTCTGTTTCAATTTGCTGGTTGGAAGGGTTGATGGTATAGCTGACATTTTCCCAGATCTCAGTTTTAACCTGGATAGGATCTGATCCATCCTTGCATTGTACTAAAACATTGTCCCGGTTGAGTTCCAGCACAATGCCAATTTTACCGTTGAAATACAGCTTTTCTTCAGATGAGTCATTTTTGATGAACATTACCTGCGCGCCTGATTTGAGTTCGAGCTTTTCTGCTGTTGGATAGGCATATTCAGGGAAAGAGTCTTTGATGTTGGCTGTGTAGAACTGAGACTTTGTGGATAGTTTCTTTAGTTCTGAGTCATTGATCTGTTCAGCCTGGTAATTATGGGTGGTCAATGTGATAAATCCTTCCTCCGGATCAGGTATGAAATTCGGATTGAAACGGGCATTGAGCAGATTCATAGTTTGATCTGACAATTGCCCATTACGCACTTGTTCAAGAATGTCTATAAAAATTCTATCTTCCTGGCGGAATATCTGAGTCAGTTCGATATTGATCATTTCCGCCTCACGATAAGCATAGCTGCTGAAAAAATAAGGAGTATCGTAATGGGGTGCAAGCAATTCCCATTCGTCCTGTTTGGCTACCGGAGCCAATTGTTGAATATCACCTATCAATAATAGCTGTACGCCACCAAATGGTTTGAACTTATTTCTGTATCTCCTTAGAATGGCATCTATGCCATCCAGGAGATCAGCACGAACCATACTGATTTCGTCAATGACGAGTAAGTCCATGGTTCGGATGATATTGATCTTGGTAGACCGCATTTTGCGTTGAAAAAGCGCGTCTGTATTTCCATCAGGAACGATCGGGCCAAAGGGCATTTGAAAAAAGGAATGTATGGTTACGCCCTTTGCATTGATTGCTGCTACTCCTGTGGGTGCAACAATCACCATTCTTTTGGGCGATTCAGCTTGTAATTTTTTCAAAAACGAAGTCTTTCCCGTTCCGGCTTTGCCCGAGAGGAACACATGTTTGTCCGTATTTTCCACAAAATCACGTGCAAGTGCCAATTCAGGATTTGTCATAGGAACAAAATTAAGGGTAAAAGGTGAATAATGCATCTAAAAATGTTTGAAAAAGGTGAACTTATTCTATTTAAGATGCTAAAATACGGATAAAATACGGAATAAAAAAATTTATTAAAAAAGAACAGTAATACTGAAAGTGTCGGAGTTAGTATTAGAAAACTCCGGCTTTTTAAAAATTGAAGGAAATGACTGGCAGATCAGAACATTCTTTTGATTTAGAAATGTCAGGCATCCGAATGAATTTTGTTGGGAATTCAATTAAAAAATGGCTTGAATAATTTATGAAGAACTGCTTCAATTAACTAATAGATAACATTGTGTTTTGAATCGTCAAATCTAATTATGTTTTTAATATTTAAGGGTTTATTTTGATATAGAGAAATCAGGAAAATTTAAATAACTGTTTTGTCAAAGCTTGCAGGGACTATAATTTCAACCTTGGTTCCAGGTCTGGGATTTCCGGGAAAAGCTTCAGAAACAATGATACTGGTTTTTGTATTCATCTTTTTTCCGAGAATTTCCAATCTTTTTCTAGTAATATCCATACCTATTTTAAGATGATTTTTTTTATGACTTTTTTGTTTGGATGCTTGTTCTACACCAATTCCGTTGTCCTGTATAATGATTTTAAGTTTTTGATCTCCAAGGTGAATGAATTCAATATTGATCTGCCCGTCAGATTCAATATCTGCCAGTCCATGCCAGACAGCATTTTCAACGATAGGCTGGAGAATCATGGTAGGCAACATTAATTCATCATCAATAGATATATCTTTGACGATTTCAAAACTAAACCTGTAATTCATTCTAAGTTGTTCCAGCTCGAGATAATTTCTCAATCGTTCAATTTCTTCTTCAAGGTCTATCAGGCTGGTTTTGGTTGCATTAAGATTTTGTCTGATCAGTTTGGCGAACTGGGCAAGATAATTTCCGGCATCGGTAGGCTTGTTTTTCAGGACATAACTTTGAATGGATGCTAAAGCATTAAAAATAAAATGAGGATTCATCATGAGTTGAAGCGCTTTTTGTTCAAGCAGTAGAATTTGATTTTCAGTTGCCTGTTTTTTCAACATAGCTTTTTGTAACTGATTGAAATACCAGAAAAGCAGAACAAAGATAAAAATTGAACCAAAAAGATAAAAAACAGGATGTTGGACCAACGTGGGGCGAATTTGAATACTGTACGAAAGTTCATTGCTCCAGTCAGAAGAAGGTAATTTCACTTTAAATTTAAAAGTATAATTTCCGGGACGAAGATTTTGATAATTTATGTTATGTTCTGAACCGGTATTCCAGGTTTTGTCAAGTCCTTCCAAAATATATGCATATTGAACTTTTGAAGAGTTAAATCTGATATTTCCAAGATTGAATTGGAATTTATTTTTTCCTTTGAGGGTAGATTGTTTTATTGCCTGGGAAGCGGGTAATTCATTGATCAAAATACTTCTGAAGTAGGGTATCGGAGCACTTGACAGATTATTTATTAGGTGCTTTAAGGGTATGAAACTCATGCCGTCATCACTCGAAACAATCAATTCTTTCCTAGCAATTAGTAAATGATGAATATTGTTGAAAGAAAGTTCAAGGTTTTTTAATTCAATGCTGGAAGAATTATCGAATGTTGCCGGAAGTGAAAAGAAATATATTTGAGCATTTGTTGCAAAAAATACCCAGGGATTTTTAAAAGCTATATATTTTATTTGTTGATCCAGGCTTGGAGTAAAGGCAGATGACAGGCTGAAGATTTGTTGACCGTTGAATAAATAAATACTGTCGCCTCCGATATTAAACAATTCTAATTGGTCTATCAGGTTAATATGTTGTCTAATGATTTTCCCTTTGAATTTTTCAAGTGGTTTGTGAGGGAAAAGCTTGCCATTTAGAAATTTGTAAATTCTTTTGCCATTTACAAAAATCTGGTCTTTGGGATTATAATAGATACCATAGAAACGTTCAAATGTAAATTTATTTACCTGTTTATCTTCGAGGGATTGATTTTGATGAAACTCAATGATTTCTGTTGGATAAAACGCTAAAACTCTGTCTTTTTTGGAATTAACAGTAAAAAATTTTATTAAATGTTTTCCGGTTTCAAGAGTTTGGTGTTTTACAAGACCTTTATCAAGGGAAGTGTTTATAAATTTTCTTATGAAAAAGTTGGGTTGTCCAAGGACTACAGTATTATTGTTTAGTTCTTCGATTTGAGTTAAATTTCCATGATCAAAATTTATACCGGAATCATAGACTATTTTTTTCTTTATATAAAATAATTTTTGGCCATCAGAAGCCCAAACGCCGTCGAATTTACTATAATTAGTACATTTAATTCCTTTTTCGGCAAAATTCTTAGTTGATAAATGAAAGTGCTCATTCAAATAAGAACTAATCTTGTATAAGCCATCCCCTAATGTACTTACCCAAATATTATTTTCATGGTCCTGAATGATATTTTGAAAAATCGGGCCGTTAATTTGGAATGTTAGTTTTCCTCCTTTTAGATAATATAGCCTCGAATTCATAGATATCCAGTAATGTCCCTGATTATCTTGAATAACATCATTAATTAATTCATCCTCAGTCCTTTCAGGTGTAAAAAGTGTATCGACAATTTTAAAATCTCTGAATTTATAAAGTACTAGTTTTCTTGGTGCCTTTTGATAAACTTCTGCGAGCAACTCGGAATCATTTTTTGAGAAAACCCGTGCTGTATAGAAAGATTCGTTTACTGATTGAGGTATTTCACCAAGCCTTTTACTTTTAAACAATCCCCCGGAAGAAAAATAATAAAATTCATTATTTTGAATTTTTAAATATCTTAAAGATCTATGGTATAGAGGCTTATTGTTTGTATCATATCCTGAAAACCAAGTTGGAATTTTTTCTTTATAAACAAGATTGTTATTTTTTAAAATGTAAACATCTCCGAACGAATTATCATAAAAGTACAATGACCTATCATTGTCCTCAAACATCTTTCTGAATACATAAGGGCTTTGTAGGGAATCAAGAAATGGCGTGTTTTTGCCAGAGTATATCCTGCCTTTGTAATAGTAATTAAAAGTTCCGTTAAAATTGAACAACCAGATCCTTCCCTGAGAATCTTCCTGAATATGAATAACCTCACTCGTATTTAACCCGTCTTTGGATGTGTAATACTTGAAATTTGTTCCATCATACCGTGCTACTCCGGCATCTGTTGCCAGCCATATGAATTTTCTGCTATCTTGAAAAACCCTGTAAACATTGTTTGAGGGAAGGCCGTTGGATGTAGTATAGTGTTGTATATAAGGATTTTGTGTTCCGGCTTCAACTAAAAACAAGAACACTATTTTTAATATGAATAATATCCTGAATACCACCAATCTCAGGTAATAATTTTTGCAAAATTGCTAACTACATTTTTAAAGTCAATTATTTTCCGTCTTGAAATATCCAGCTTGGCCCCGTTTTGCATTTCAGCAAAAGTACCCTGATAATTGGAAAAACCTTTTAAGTAATTTAAATTTATCAGGTAGGATTTGTGAATTCTAAAAAATCTGGTGCCTTCAAGTATTTTGTCAAAATCCCCCAGTGTCCTGGTCGCTGTTAACTTTTCTTTTGTGTTTAAATGTAATAAAGTGTAATTTCCATCAGCCTCAAAATATATTACATCTTCCAGTTGGACCAATCTAAACCCAAACGGCTCCGGAATGGTAATTTTTTCAACTAAAGAACCTTCAACATCCACCTGTTGATGCAAATTTGCTATGGAATCCAGATAGGTATCCATTGCTTCAGGTTTGTTTCGGCGAAGTTGCAGATATTGTATAGCTTTGGTTACAGCTTCCTTTAATTCTGTCGCATTTATGGGTTTAAGTAAATAATCAACAGCATTTGCCTTTAATGCTTTCAATGCATATTCCTGATAGGCCGTCACAAAAATGACCGCATATTCGCTTGCATCAATACTTTTTAAAAATGTAAACCCATCTTCAGAAGGCATGGAAATATCAAGGAAAATAATATCCACATCATTTTCTTCCAATAATTTCCTTCCACTGGCTGCAGAATTTGCCATACCACAATATTTGATCTCAGGACAATTGGACTCCAAATGTACCTTCATCGCTTCACGGATATGAAATTCGTCATCAATTACTATTGCGTTGTATCTGTTCATGGAAACAAATATAATCTTTCAAAAAATTATTTTAGGTCATAAATGAAAAAAAGTACATTCAATTCAGAGATCGTAATTAAACTTAAATAAAAGGGGTATCAGCACACTCATTTGGCACGTTTTAATAACGGATTTAATCCCCTAAAAAAATAGACGGTCAATACAACAACAAACATAGAAATAAGTGATTGTAGTAACATGACTTCATGCATTCCAACTAAATCTTTTAAATACCCGATCCAAACATTTCCCAGGGCCAGACCCGCTCCGAAATGGAAACTCAATATCAATGACTGAGCAGTTGTGCGTAAATGGGAAGGTGTTTGTTTCTGAACATATTCAACCACACCGATGAGAAAAAATGAAATGGTAAAACCATGAAAAAGTCCAATCAAAATAGCCATTTGAGGATCATGGGTCAAACCATATAACACCATTCTGAGTATCGAAACCAACATGGCAACAATGATGACTTTTTCCGGCCCAGCCTTTTTTAGAAACCTGATACCCAAAAAGAAAAGGGGAATTTCAAAAAAAGCCTGAACTGCAAACGCTAATCCGATTTGACTCTGAGTAGCGCCAATTGTAGTAAAATACAAATTGATAAAATAATGTAACGGGGATATAGATATTCCAAATATTAAAATTAACAGGAAAACATTTCTAAGTCTGGAGTTTTTATAAAAAAAAGCCAGACTGTTCAGATTAACACCAATTTTATCAGCCTGATGATTTTTATTAACTCTTCCAATTATAAAAATAGACACAAACAAAAGCAACATAGATGAAAGTGTAAAGATGCTTTCACTTTTCCAATTTGAAAGGTATCCCGTAACCAAAGCGCCTGTTGCAAAACCAAATGAACCCCACAACCTGAATGTTCCATAGGCTTGACGGTCTCCTCCGTTTAACTGATTCAATGCTATCCCATCTACCACAGCATTGATAGGTTGGTTAAAAATGGATAATCCAAACATCATCAGTGCGATTAAAACAAACCCTGAAACACTTCCCAAAAAATAAATCAAACACCCCGAAATGATAGAAAGTACCATTAGTATCAGGTAACTTCCATAACGATCGCTTAAAACACCGCCTAAAGGAATTACAATTATTGAGGTTGAAACATAAATAGCATTGATCACACCGATCTCAAGACCACTGAATCCCGATTGTTCAAGATAAACATTTAAAAATGAAATCCAAATTCCTAGACTGGAATAAACTAAAAAGTATATTAGTTTTATCTTTGAGCTTGCAGCCATTTTGTTGTATAACATTTATGCCGTTGCAAAGTTAACAATTAAGCGGACTCTTGCCAAACACCAATTGCAACCAATATCCTATTCAGGAAATTGATGTTGATTCTTTTGAAAATCATTGAATTGAACCACAAAAAGTTTTGATATAAATGATGTTAATTAAAATTGTCTCTTAAAGCTTGCTATCAAATCAATGAAAGTACTTAGGCACTTAAGAGCCAAAACTAACCAGTATGCTGTTCCTTTCAAATGTTGGTTTCTCTTTTTTTTCATTTCAAAATCTCCGCAAAGCGGCTTTTGGGGGCTTACCCTCAAAAAGCATAGTGTCTTGAAGGTTGAATGGAGGGTTTAATATCATAATTTTAGAGAAATATGATGTGGAAACAAAACCAGACAGAATATTTACCCCGTAGGATATATATCCAACAGGGTGAACCCCGTAGGATGTAAACCCAACGGGGTCGAACCCCGTAGCGATGCGGCTCACTGTTCTTAAAACATTTTTTTCTTTGGTTCCGGATTTTGTCCAGGTTAGAAGCATGCTTATCAGCATTTTCAATCAAAAACTTCAGCGATTTTTGGATACGGATATTCAGGTACGCATTTCATGCGTAGTTTGTGAGTCAGTATTTGTGGTTCAATAAAGCGCCTTGCCTTGACGGCCAAGTATTTATTTTCAGAGATCAGTATAATTATTAAACAACTTCAATATAATAATTATCGATTATTCAATTATTTTGTAGATTTAATAAAAATTTCTCTTGTGAAATATTTAATGAAAAACGAAAAAAATAAAACAGCCATTTTTTTGATCCTCACTTTTGGTATCAGTTACCTGATCGCAGGCTTGTTTTACCTGTCTGATATGCCTTATAACAGTATTTACGGTATTATTTTTGCAGTAGTGTATATGTTTGTTCCTGCTTTCGCTACCTTACTGGTTGAGAAATTAATCTATAAAACGGAAATCATTGATTCACTTTTCATAAGGTTTAAATTCAATAAATGGTTCATTATTTCCTGGCTCATACCTCCAGTCCTGGCATTTTTAACTTTTGCCATCAGTCTGTTGTTGCCAAATATTGGCTATTCTGCAGATATGGAAGGTATGTTTACACGATTTTCATCGATGATGACACCAGAACAATTGGCACAAATGAAAAGCTCTGTGGAGGATCTTCCTGTTCATCCTGTTTGGATTACATTAGTTCAGGGACTTTTAGCAGGACTGACCATTAATGCAATAGCCGGATTCGGAGAAGAGCTAGGCTGGAGAGGTTTCCTGGTTAAACAATTTGAAGGTATGAAATTCATACCGGCCTCATTGTGGATTGGTTTTATCTGGGGAATCTGGCATGCTCCTGTGATTCTGATGGGACATAATTATCCGGAACACCCAATTCCTGGCATTTTTATGATGATCTTGTGGTGCATACTTTTGAGTCCGGTGTTTTTATATATGCTAATAAAATCAAAATCAGTTATTGCAGCTTCAATAATGCATGGGACGCTGAATGGAACTGCCGGAATTGCTATTTTAATGGTTGTAGGGGGTAATGATCTGACAGCGGGTGTTACTGGCTTGGCGGGATTTCTCGCTTTATTGATCATTATTGCACTTATTTTCATATATGATTTTTTTATCGTCAGAGAAAAAATTATTTTGAAAATGCTAACATTGAAAACAGAAAATGAGGAAATATGGCCCAAAACCTTAGATAAAGAATAAGATACAATTTATTACCTATTCAAAACCAAAACTCATGAAATCAAAAATTTTATTCGTTTTTTTATTGGTTGTGACCAGTTTTTTACCTCAGTTGAAAGCTGATTCTCCATTGACATCAACCAATTTTTGTACTGCATATCAACATGAAGGAGTAGTAGTTTATGCATCAAAAACAAAAGGCATTCTAACTCCTGAAATCATTCAATACCTCATGGCAAAAAAGAAACCTATAGATGTCAAAATGGCTGTGATCAATCAATTAGGATGGAATATGGACGGGAAAAATAACGCGGATATTTTCCTGGCGTATTTGCTAGAGAAAAAGAAATACAAAGATCTTGAAGATTTTACCGAAAATGGAAAGGACTACGAATTATTATGTTTTGCCTACCTGAAAGCTTTGGACAATTACTTTGAGGTAGGTGAGGCGTTTTATTTCGCACAAAAAGCACTATATAAAAATCAAAAAAGCTACACGTTCAATATAATATATGGTTTGATCAATGCACAAAGGGAATTTGACAATGACTGGTGCGAGGTATATCAGACAACTGATCGTGTAAGAAAAGATTCAACTTTGAATTTAGATATGCAGGACGATGCAAAAAAGATCATTTTCGAGTATATGGATATGTATGCCGAGTATTGTCCCTGATCTTTTGTTTTATCAAAATTAGTAATAATTATTGGTTACTTAGTGTAGAGGGGTAACCCCAAATATTTTTTTCATAAAAAAAAGTTCATTGAAGGCAACGTTTCAACGTATAAATACGTTATTTGTTTGATAAATACGTTTAAACGTTGTTTATTTTTAGAAAAAACTGAAATAATGATGCATTTAACAAAAACTGAAGAGGAATTGATGCAACTATTCTGGAAATATGGATCTTCTACCATAAGTGCTTTGATCGATCGGATGAAAGCGCCAAAACCGCCACATTCGACTGTTTCAAGTCTTGCCAGAATCCTGGAGAGAAAAGGTTTTTTGGCTCATAATACTTACGGGAGGACTTTTGAATATTTTCCAATTGTTCAAAAACAAGAGTATCGAAAGAATTCTATTTACAGATTAGCAGCTTCTTACTTCAACGGATCAGTCGAAGAAATGGTTTCTTTCCTGGTAAAGGAAAAAAAGATTGACCGAAAAACGCTGGAAAATCTTATTGATGAACTTGAAAATAACGAATCATGATCACTTTTATCATCCATTCAGGTATGATTTGGGCTGTAATCCTGGGACTTTATTACCTGGTATTCAGAAGATTCACTTTTTTTAAAATCAACAGAATGTATCTGATCACTTCGCTGATCATTGGATTGATCATTCCCGTATTGGATGTACAGCAATTTTTTTTATCAAATGATATATACTCAATTGTCATTGATCCTGTTGTAATCACGGGTTTTGGAAATGAACAACAAAATGGATCATTCAACTTGCATAATACCGATCAATGGATTATACGTACTTTAATGGTATTATGGATATTGATTTCTTTGGGAGCATGTTGGCGATTTGTCAACAGTATTTATAAAATTTATCGAATAATCAATATTAGTGAAAAGCAGGTTAAGGAGGGCTATACTCAGGTATTATTGAAAAACCATTCCGCACCTTTTTCTTTTTTCAGATACATTTTTATTTATGATCAACGCAAGGGGAACGATCATTTTGAAACATTGCTGGCTCATGAAAAAATACATGTCGACCAAAAACACTCATTGGATATTCTTTTAACAGAAATATTAAAAATATTTTTCTGGTTCAATCCCCTGGTATATCTGTACAAAATAGCCATTGCAGAAAATCATGAATTTATCGCAGATGAGGGAGCATCGGGAACAACCCGGAAATCCTACAGCCATTTACTTATTCAGATTGCAGAATTGAACCCATACCGTTTGCCTGTAAATTCTTTTATTCAATCACCAATTCAAAAACGTATTAAAATGATGTACAAAAACAGATCCAAACCATTTTTCAAAGTGATTTACCTGTTGGCGCTACCCATGGTATTTGCGTCATCACTACTTGGCTTTGAATCCCGCGCTGCTGACATGGTTAACCTTCCAGTCAATGGTGTTAGCTTCGAACAAAAGGATACACTTCCTGTACCACCACCGCCACCGCCACCGCCACCAAAACATAAGAAAAGTGTAGCTCCACCACCGCCACCACCGCCACCTCCGCCGCCACCTCCGCCGTCAGTTTCAAAGGACAATGAAGAGGTTTTTCAGGTTGTGGATGAAATGCCTCTTTTCCCGGGAAGTGGAAATTTTCCAGGTGAACAGGAAAAAAAACAGGAATATTCACTGCAAAAACTTATGGGATTTGTCGGAACTCAACTTAAATACCCCGAGGAAGCAAGAAAAAAGGGTATCCAGGGTACAGTAATCGCACAATTTGTTGTGAAAAAAGATGGCAGTATAGGCAAACTAAAAATCATCCGGGATATCGGTGAAGGTTGCAGTGATGCGGTGATGGCTGTCCTGAAAACCATGCAGGAACTTCCTGAAAAATGGACCCCAGGCAAACAAAATGGTCTGGCTGTCAATGTGATGTACACACTGCCAGTTAAGTTTGCATTGGATGACAAACCAAAATCTTCTAAATAGAAAAATCCAAAAGTAAAGGCGCTCTAAGGCGTCTTTACTTTTTTTGAAATAAGAAAGTCATTCCTTAACCCGGAAAATCCTGCATTTTGATCCCTGCAGGCACTTTGAATATGTCCTCAGGTATTTTGACATTTTCCTGTATGTCAACAGCTTCCATGTCATAGAAATCATTTTTCATCTTCAGCGGAACGCCATTGTAATACCATAACCGTGTTTTCATGGCAGACTTGCCGGAAGGATCCGGCAGTTCGATGACCAAGCAGTTTTTCCCCAGTACCGCTTCCTCTCCTACGATCTTGCCACCACTTTCCTCTATTTTTTGACGGAATGTAGCGTCATCTTCCGCGCGGATGATCTCAGATTGATTTTCATTCAGAATACTTGACTTACCGGCTTTATAACCGGTTTTCTGTTCCAGATTGATCAGCCATGCTTCATCATTCACAATGATGGTCAGGTCATGGGATTTCATGCTTTTACCCATCAGGTTGCTTTCTGATTCGGTTTCTATGGCCATCCGGTCATTCACCATATCAATCCACTGGGTGGAGGTGGATACATTTTCCAGATCCTTGTATCTGACTTCGGTCTTGAACTGAACGATGTATGTTTTGGCTTTTACATCATTCATGACTTCTTTCTGGGGAGCATCGGGATCCATATTACCGCCTTTTTGTTTGCATCCACCTAAAATAATTATCATTGTAGCCAGAAAAACAAAAAAATATTTTTTCATTTTATTTTTTAATTGATTTACAATATTTTAAACAAATACTATCTTTTTCTTCGAGCTCCCGGATACCAGCTCAGCGTCACCACACCAGTCAGATTATAGTTTCTGTCAAAGGTTTCAATAAACAGATCTGTCAGCCTGGAGTCCGGCTCCCAGCTTAATGACCCATAGCTCACGCCAAAGGACAGCTTGAACGGGTTCATCCTGATCCCCAGGTGGCCGTACAATCCATAATCTATCTGACTGACATACAACTCGTTTTCGAGGAATTCCTCCGGGGAAAGTATAAAGAAATTTGCCGGTCGCTCTTCATTGACCACTTCATCCGGAAATGGATAACCGTAGTTCTCATATTTAATGGTATAATCTGCAACTTCTTTTCCGTTCAACCCGTAACCTGCATATCCGCCAAAACCCAGCTCAACCAGTTGGCCAATAGTGAATGTTGGCACCAATGACAGTTCCACATACGCCAGCCTGGTTTCAATAAACCCGTCAGCGATGATCTTTCCCTCAAAAGAGGTATCAGAGGAAATATCGGTATCCGCAATAATGGCATCCATCCATTTACGCATATCGATCTTATCCCCTTTGCCTTTGTATAGGGCATTCATTTGAAGTGAAAAGATCTTTCCCATCCTCCAGTCGAAACCGATACCACCTGCCAGAACAAACCGGTAACTAAGTTGTGGCGGAGGTACAATGCTGTTGTACTCATAGCGGCAGGTTGAAATTCCTCCTCCGGCAGTAAGGCCGAATAGAAAATGATGTTTTGATTCCTCCTGTGCATTGGCTTGATTAGCCATAAGAACACAGAGTATTGTCAAAAATAAAATAAAATTTAAATTTTTCATTTTTTGGATTTTTCTGATGGAGAAAAACGTTAATCCCATTTAACATAATTGGTTGAGAATTCTATTTTTTCAATGTTCTCTTTTACCAAGGATTCGTATTCGGGATGATTTTGATTAGGATTTTCTCCAAAAATTATCGTCTTTAAAGTCACATGAAAATTTTTAGGACCACTCTCCAGAAAACCATTTAATTCAACCTTGATTTGATCCTTTGTAAAATAATCATAACTAATATATTCGTTTTCTGGAATCTCCTTGAAAAATATTGTTCCAACATGATCATATATTTTTTTACTTCCAATATTTTTTACTTCATAGATGTAACCATAGTAAGAGTGTACATATTCAGCTCCCAATTCCTTTTCCTTTATTTTGATATTTATTCCTATCGCACCATATGGGCATGAATTACTAATATGAAAATTCGATTCAAAAGGATTTGAAGAATGATTGAATTCAAAAAAAATTTCATGGTGAGAGAAAAAGTTTTCATCAATTCTATATTTATAAAATGCAGGGTGCTGATCCGGATACCAGATTTTTGATTCAACCGTTTCATACTGGCAATGTTCATCATCAAAAAGGTCACATCCTTTGAAAAGGACCAGCAGAAAGGTAAGTGCCAGAAAATAAAATAGATTTTTGAAAAGCGATTTAAGCCAATTGATGAGGTTTATACAATTCATTTTTGCAAGTTTTGATTTTAAAAAACCACGTCTGCAATATCCACCTTCCGGGAAAAGGTTTGTCCACCAAAAATCATTCTGCACAAAGTTACTTCAAATAACAATTCATGTCAATGGTTGCCCTGAATCCCTGTATTATTTTATTTATACTTCAAAAACTGTCACATTTTTACATGTATTAACATCTTTAAAATCCAGGATATATTTTAAATTGTCCCAATTGTATTGACATAAAAGTGAATTTATTGAATTTCGAATGCTTCAAAGCATGTAAACTTTAGGGGATTCTTTGTTTATTTTATTTAAATTTTTAATATTGTTTTATAATCCAAATACCAATTTTGAAACCAATTAATAATACTATGATTCACATCAAATCTTTAAATCTGCTGGCAATATTCAAAGCAATCATCCTAATTTCCTTTTTTCTCTTTTCACTTGTTTCTTATGCTCAGGTAGAGAATAAGATTGATATCAGACTGAAAAAGTATTCTCCCGAAGTGGAGCAAAAGATTGTTGTCATTTTAAAAGAACAGGCAGATGTTTCAATGGCCGGTTCCATCCACGGAAAAGACGCAAAAGCCCGTTTTGTATTTCATAAATTGTTGATGACAGCAGAGGAAAGCCAACGTGAATTGGTTGAGCTGTTAAATGCGAGATCGATCGATTTCAGAAGTTTTTATATTGTGAACATGGTGGCATTGAAGGCAGATTTGGATTTAATAACGGAATTGGCTGCTTTACCTTATGTGAAGGAAGTATTGGAAGACAGTTCATTTAAATTGGAAGATAGCCCGGAAGAAGACAGAAATGATCCCGGATTGAGGACAGTAGAATGGAATATCACCAAAATAAAAGCTCCAGAGGTTTGGGCTATGGGCCACCTCGGCGAAGGTGTAGTAATAGGCGGTCAGGATACAGGTTATAAATGGGACCACGTTGCATTGGTCAATAAATACAGGGGTGGTACCAACGATCATGATTATAACTGGCATGATGCCATACATGAAATTGATTCCCATAATACAGGTTCGAATCCTTGTGGCTTAAGTATTCCTGCCCCATGTGATGACAATAACCATGGTACACATACTATGGGGACCATGACTGGAGATGATGGATTAGGCAATCAAATCGGAGTTGCTCCAGGTGCTAAATGGATTGGCTGCCGGAATATGGAGCGCGGATACGGTACGCTCACCACATACAATGAGTGTTTTGAATGGTTTCTTGCGCCCTATGCCTATGAGGATGAACCGGCAGATGGAGATCCAACCAAAATGCCACATGTGATCGCCAATTCATGGGGTTGTCCTGCTACAGAAGGTTGCAACGTTACAAATTTCTCTATCATGGAAATGGCATTGAATAACTTACGAGCTGCCGGCTGTGTTATTGTTGTTTCAGCGGGAAATTCCGGTAGTAGTTGCGGTTCAGTGAATACCCCTGCAGCTTTCTTTAACGGAAGTTTTAGCGTCGGCGCTACTGACAGCAATGATAACATTGCAGGTTTCAGTAGTCGGGGTCCGGTAACCACAGATGGAAGCTACAGGTTGAAACCTGAAATATCAGCACCGGGAGTTGGTGTCCGCTCTTCGGTAAAAAATGGCGGATATGCTTCCAACAGTGGAACCAGCATGGCGGGACCACATGTTGCAGGTGTTGTTGCGCTCATGATATCTGCCAATCCAAATTTAGCTGGAGAAGTAGACAAATTAGAAGAAATCATAGAACAAACTGCACTTACCCGCACAAGTACCCAAAACTGTGGATCCGTATTGGGAAGCTCCATACCGAATAACACCTTTGGATATGGGAGAATTGATGCTCAGGCAGCTGTAAACAGAGCAAAGAACGAATTATTTGTTCCTATAATCAAAATTGACCAATTTGGATACCGGCCGCAGGATGCAAAAATAGCCATTTTATCAGATCCTCAAACCGGGTATAATGCTGCAGACAGTTATACTCCCGGATCAACTATAGTCGTCAAAAATTCAAATACTTTCGAGATTGTTTATTCAGGTTCTCCGGTAGCCTGGAATGGAGGTGCAACAAACGATCAAAGCGGGGATAAGGTTTGGAGATTTGATTTTTCTGAATTCACTACGCCGGGAACTTATCATATTGCAGATGGAAGCAATGGACAAATACGGTCTGAGGATTTTGAAATCCGGGAAGACATTTATAATGAAATCATCAGGACAGTTTTTAAATCATTTTACTATCAGCGATGTGGAACAGCAAAAACGGCTCCACATGTCCATGAAGGCTTTGAGGATGGAATCTGCCACAGCCAGGACATTAATGCCAGGTATATCAATGATGAATTCAATACCAGTCTGTATAAAAACATGAGTGGTGGATGGCACGATGCCGGTGACTACAACAAGTATATCAACTTTGCCTATAAGCCCGTCAATGATCTGCTCTTTGCTTATGAGATCAATCCTCAGGCCTGGGCTTCAGATGATCTGGGGATCCCCGAATCAGGTAACGGTATACCTGATCTTTTGGATGAAGTAAAATATGAGTTGGATTGGTTTATGAAAATGCAAGACAATGACGGAGGAATATATTGTGTTTTAGGTGTTAAAAACCATTCTTCAGCAAGTCCTCCTTCCGCTGATGGTGCAATCAGGTATTATGGACCTAAAACCACTTCCGCTTCGTATACGGCTGCGGCAGCATTTGCTTTTGCAGCCCTTCAATTCAGAAAAATAGGGGTTTCTGCAGCGCAAAATTATGCTACGTTATTGGAAAACAGCGCGTTGAAAGCCTATAACTGGGCAATAACCCATCCCGGTGTTACATATTATAATTCAGGTATAGTTGCAGCAGGAGAACAGGAAGTTGGAACCTATGATGTCAACATGAGACAGCTAATTGCAGCTATTTATTTATATTCCCTTACAGGAAGCAGTACATATAAAAATTATGTTGAAAGCAACTATGCTTCATCCCATTTACTCCAATGGGGGTTCGTATATCCATTTGAGAATGTCACACAGATCAGTTTGCTTTATTACAGTTCATTGAACGGGGTAAACACCTCAGTGTCTACAGCCATAAAAAATGCATACAGAAATTCAATGGATTACTATACGGATAATTTTCCGGCATATCAGAATGATCTGGGGGCTTATTTAGCTTATGTTGCAGCCAATAATATCACCTGGGGAAGCAATGAAACCCAGTCCAATATGGGAAATTTATTTCAGGCTTATCATCATTTTAACCTGAATTCTTCCAACAACGAATGGGCTGAAGAAATCATGACTCACTTTGTTCATTATATACATGGAGTCAATCCCATTGGATTAGCTTATATTACCAACATGTCTGATTACGGCGCCAGCCGATCTGCCAACACAATTTATCATGCCTGGTTTACGGATGGGAGTAATTTGTGGGATGATGTACGGACATCAGTTTACGGGCCTGCTCCCGGTTTTATTCCAGGTGGTCCAAATCCTTCATGGCATTTGGATTGGTGCTGTCCAGATAACTGTGGCAGTTCCGAATTCAATGAACTTTGTGTGGACCTGACGCCTCCATCCAATCAGCCTACCCTAAAATCTTACCGTGAATGGAATACTTCGTGGCCACAAAATTCGTGGGAGGTCACTGAAATCGGAATTTATGTCCAATCAGCATATTTATTACTTCTTTCATCTTCAGTGAATACTGCCATTGTCCCTCATGAAGAGGATAAATTGCTTGAAATAGCCAATGCTGATGTGTTCATTAATAATAATTCCTCTGGCTTGATCCTGACCAGTCCAAACGGGAGTAAATACAAGGTCAATGTGAGCAATGCAGGTTTGATCAACACAAATCTTATCTCAAGTGTACCGGGAGGTAGTTCAGGGCTCGATAACACCAGTTTATATATTTCTGAAAATGAAAAGGGTGTGATTGTTAAATCCCCGAACAATAATGAATGGAGACTTTATGTCGATAAATCTGGGGCCTTCAGAAGTACATTGATTACAGAGCCGCTGGAATTTAAGTTAGAACAAAGCAGCGGAGATCTTCACATTGAACAAAACGGAAGAGGTCTTATTTTAAAAGACGAACAAGGATTTTGTTATTTTATTGAAGTGTCGGATACAGGGTCCTTATTTTCAAAACCTGTACAGTGTTTTGATTGAAAAGGAACAAACCGGTTATTATTTTTGAGGCAGTAAATTGCGAATGATCTCTTCCATTTTGGAACCACCCCAATTTACAGCTCCAACTTCTTTAACCATGATCTCTCCTTCAGGAGAAATAACAAAGGTAGTAGGAATGCTATTTGAACTGAATGCTTCGGGACTTTGTTCCCTGGTTGAATAAACAGGAAAACTGTATTTTTTCTTACTAATGAATTGATTGATAGTCTCAACGGATTCATTTGAAACAAGTAAAAATACGATTTGATCATTGTCTTTAAACTTATCATACAATTGCTGGATGCCAGGCATTTCTCCAACGCAAGGGGGACACCAGGTAGCCCAAAAATTGAGAAATATTACTTTTCCTTTATAATCGCTCAGGTTGGCAGACTGACCATTTGAATTGGTGAGTAACCAATTATAATCTGTCAGATTCAGGCGTACGGGTTCTTTAATTATATCAGGCTGAATAATAGAAGATTTTACCCTGTTTACAAAACCGCCGATTGTCATCCGACCTTGTGGAAAAAACAAGCTTATCAACAGAGCCAGGAAAATAAAATCAAGGATTTTTGAAAATAAAGACTTCTTTTTCCAGTTTTTAATAAATGCAGACATATTTTTTTACTGCAAAAATATTTATCTGCGCCATTCATTTATAATTATTTTTGCATTTTGGGAAAAACTAATTGAAAATGTGTCAGAATGATCATTTTATTGACCGGGCGAAAGACTGGGATACCAAGAGTCATCGCGTAAAGAACGCTGAAAGCCTTGCAAAAGCCATTTTGAAACATGTAAAGTTGACGGGTGGAGAACATTTAATGGATTTTGGTGCAGGAACAGGTTTATTAAGCTGGTTTCTGGCGGACAAAATTTCAAAAATCACGGCTGTTGACTTTTCTTCCGCCATGCTGGAACAATTTAAAAGCAAATCCTGGCCATGTGAAATTGATATTCTTCAGACCGGAATTGAACCGGATTTTAACGGACTAAATGTTGAAGGTATCATTTCATCTATGACGCTTCATCACATTGAGCATACTTTAAAGCTTTTCAAAAAATTTTTTGATGTGTTAAAACCAGGTGGTTTTCTGGCAATAGGCGATCTTGTTACAGAAGATGGAAGTTTTCATACGGACAATTCAGGCGTTTTTCATTTTGGATTTGAAGAACAAAATCTGGTTGAATTGATGAAAATATCCGGGTTTTCAGAGATAAAATTCAGCATCGTGCATGAAATGGAGAAAGGTTTTGAGGAAGGCATAAAGAAATATCCGATATTTTTGCTGACGGGAATCAGGATGCATTGATTGTTTGAATATAAAATAAACAAGCATTTTGCTGCATAAACGATGGGACAAAAATTGATCAATACCGGCAAGGAAGGTGAAAATGCAGCCATAAAGTATTTAAGATCTAAAAAGTACCGGATCTATGCAACCAACTGGCGGTTCAGGCGAGCCGAGATTGACATCATCGCGTATAAATCCCCGTTTCTGATATTTTGCGAGGTTAAAACAAGATCAGGAATTGATTTTGGAGATCCGGCTGAAGCTGTGGATGATAAGAAAATCAGATTGTTATCAGATGCTGCAACGGCCTATATGATAGAAAAGGATTATCAGGGTGAATTCAGGTTTGACATTCTTTCAATTGTCATGAAAAATACTAAAGAATATTCCATAACGCATTATGAAGATGCTTTTTTCCCGGGGTTGAATCTGGATATTTAAAAAAAAACTGCCTGAATTTGATGTATTTAAAGAAATAATTTTAATTTTGCCGTCCGTTTTGACTGAGCCAATATTGGTAATATTAGGAATGAGTTGTATTTTAAAAGTCGGTCACAAGGAGTTTTGATGATTTTTTAAGAAGTAATTAAGGTCGTAAATATAATTAAGATGAAAAAGGAAATACATCCCAAAGAATACAGAAAAGTTGTTTTTAAAGATTTCTCTGTGAACGAAAGTTTTCTTTCGAGTTCCTGTGCTCCTTCCAACGAAACGATCGTGTGGGAAGACGGTAATACATATCCCGTGATCAAACTGGAGATTTCTTCCAGATCACATCCATTTTTTACAGGTAAAATGAAATTTGTTGACACTGCAGGTCGTATTGATAAATTCAATAAGAAATTTGCTAAATTCAGCAAACCTAAAGCATAAATCCCCATCGAAGTCTTAGTTAAAAAGTTCCCAATCGGGAACTTTTTTTTTAAAACTTACCTGTTCTCCTTTATTTTCCAAAAGATTTTCAAAATTGGTACTATTTGTTGATTTTTTTCTGAACCATTTTTTACGAATTTGATCAGAATTGTTGATATTTTATTCTAACTACCGGAGAAACATAGGGCTATTTTTGGTTATTCGACAAATCCTGTGCATTTTTACGATCTCAACAAACAGCCTTTAGCTAACAGCGATATGAGGAATATCATACTTTTCGAAGATGAAAGAAGGAATGCATTTCTTCCATTGAATTTTACGAAGCCAATTGCTGAATTCAGGATTGGGATTTTAACTATTTCTGAAAAATGGGCGAAATGGCTTAGTGGTCAAGTAAGTTATATTACATCTGATTATTTGTCAGAGAAGTTTCCCATTGAAATTTCTGATGATAATTATGTGATCAATGCTAGTCTTTTACCAAATCAGGCTATTGTTCAATTGATAGAAGATCTTTTATTCAACGAGGCTTTGCTTTATAAAGAACGTCTATTAGCTGTCAGACTGGATAATAAGCAATTTGACCGGTTAATCAATAATGAGCCAATTGAAAATCTGAAAGGCAGCGATCTGTATGGACAGCCAAATGTTGAAATGATTTTTCAACTATGGGATATTTTTCAGAAAAACGGTCATCAGATAGCTGTGGATTTTAAATTGCTGACTTCTGGAAGAAAGTCAAATCCAATTTCTCAAACCAACACAATTAGCGGTTCCGGGGACATTTTTCTGGAAGAAGGTGCAGTAGTAGAATGTACAATGATCAATGCGAAATCCGGTCCGGTTTATATCGGCAGACATGCCGAAGTGATGGAAGGCAGCATGATCAGAGGGCCATTCGCTCTCGGAGATCATTCAACACTTAAAATGGGGGCAAAAATTTATGAAGCTACCACGATCGGGCCATTTTGTAAAATTGGAGGAGAAGTAAACAACTCTGTTGTATTTGGTTATTCCAACAAAGCGCACGATGGTTTTTTGGGTAATTCCGTGATTGGAGAATGGTGTAATATTGGTGCAGATACGAATAATTCGAATTTAAAAAATAATTATGCCGAAGTAAAATTATGGAATTACCAAAGTGAAAGATTTGAATTAACCGGAACTCAGTTTTGCGGATTGATCATGGGTGATCACTCTAAGGTTGGCATCAATGTCATGTTTAATACCGGAACTGTAGTCGGTTGTTGTGCCAATATTTTTGGAAGTGGATTTCCGCGGAATTTTATTCCTTCCTTCAGTTGGGGTGGCGCCAACGGATTCACAACCTTCGAGGTGGATAAAGCTTTTGAAGTAGCGGAGGCTGTCATGAAAAGGCGAGGTAAAACTCTTGAAGATACTGACCGGGCTATTTTGAAATTCCTGTTTGAGGAAAGTTCAAAATTCAGGAGGTGGGAAAAACACTCATGATCGTACCTGTTTTAATTAGCCTTGTTCAAGTGCAGGTTGCCTGACCTGGATACGTAAAAGAACAGGGAAAAATCAATAAAAAAATCTTTTGTTTGTACCTTTACCATAGGATTGAATAAAAACACGTGAGCATTCTGAAGGATCAAAAGAAAATACTGTATATTCATTATTATTTTCCTCCTGTTGGAACTATAGGTACCATCAGAAATTATAACATGGCAAAACAGCTTTCCCGACATTTTTCACAGTCTTTTTTAATATCCGTAAAGCACAAACCCTTTCTGTTGGATGAATTGTTTGAAACAGATTTTATTGAGAGATTTGAGGTTGAAAACTATGATTATCGTTGGTTTCTGAGTTTAAGTACATTCGGTGAAATCAGTAGGGCACGCAATTATAAAAGTTATCCATTTACCAGATTCCTGATAAGATTGGCGGACAGTTATCCTTTTAATCAGTTTATTGGGGAGGGAGGCTGGATGTATATTCAACATGCTGTTAAATTAGCCTCCAAGCTGATAAGCAAACATAAGATCACACATATATATTCTTCTTTCAGGCCAACGGCAGATCATGTGATAGCCTCAAAATTAAAAAGGAAATATCCCCATCTTATATGGATAGCTGATTTCAGGGATTTACCGGTTGATAACAACCGAAAAAACACTATCTTCCCGGCATTACAGGACAATTATCATAAGCAATTAATCCAAAGCACTGATTATGTCTTAACTGTTTCCGAAGGCCTTAAGAAGAAGCTTGATACTTATCATCCAAATGTACTTTTAGTCAGATCAGGTCTACATGAACTGATCAAACCACTGGATTCAGGTGATGCACCTGAAAAATTCACGCTGTCCTATACCGGATCCATTTACAAAGACCATCAGGATATAAAAGCTTTATTGAAGGCAATTAAATGCCTGTTGGATGAGCATCTGATCAATCCTGTAAAATTTGAATTGATATATGCAGGCATGGATAAATACTGGTGGGAAAAACAACTTGTGGATCATGGTCTGGAAATGATTGGTAATAATAAAGAATTATTGTCATTGACTGAATCAATAAAAATACAGCACCGAAGTCACATAAATATTTTACTCAGTTGGTCTGGACCATTTACAACAGGAGTTTTGACCGGAAAACTTTATGAATACCTTGCAGCAGGAAAGCCGATACTTTGTTTAGTCAACGGCATGAAGGATACTGAAATGGAATTGCTTTTTGATCAGATCCATGCAGGTAAAGTTTTTTATAATTTTCAAAGTGATCTCATCAAATGTTGGATATTGGATTACTATACAATGTGGGAACAAACAGGTCAGGTGATTTTTGAAATGAATAAATTGGCCTTAAAGGATTTTGAATGGGAGAGAACGACCCGGGTAATTACTGAAAAGATATGAAAAAGGGTCTTAATCGTAACCAAATACTTTTGCCCCGGAGTACAGCTTTGCCAGCATTTTCAATTGTGTTGAGAAAAAGTCTTTTAATTTGCCTGACTTTTCTTTGGTTGGTCAATGGTAGTACACAAAAACCTTTTAAGAGAAGCCTGATCCTTCCTGGAGGCGGGTTTAAAATGGCCATGCACCTGGGTTCATATCATGCTATGTTACAAGCCGGACTGGAACCCGACCTGATCGTTGGCACCTGTGGGGGAGGATTGACTGCCGGTATTATTGAAATGTTCCCTGATCAACCAGAGGCACAACTTGAATTTCTGCTTTCCCCTAAAGTTCATCGGAGTCTTTTGGAGATCCATCCAACTCGTCATGCAAAAATGTTCAATTTCCTTTACCTGATTTTTAATGCTGAAAATCAGGGTAGGAATAAAAAATTCCTCAGGAAATTTATACTTGACGTACCCCAAAACCTTTCAATTTTTGATGATTCCAGTTTTATTCCTAAAACTAATAGAAAATCCTTTGCAACCATCATCCAATCGACAGAAATGGTTCCTGGCAAGGAAAGTAATTTTTTTCAGGTATTTTTCACGGACCCGAATACGGCAGAAATGCTCGAGGGATATGAATCAAAGCTTGGGCATAAAGTCAAAAGTGAAATCAAAGTGATCAGTGAGTTTTTACTTAAAGAAGCAGTCAGGGCAGGTATTACTGACCCATTTCTAATGGCTCCATTCATAAAGGAAGACCGCTGTTTTTTCACAGGCGCTGTGGACGTATTGCCTTTTGAACTGACCATGATGCTGTCATCTGAGACATTTTTTTTCTTTAAAAACGATTTGCAATCGTTGCTCGACCGATTTTTCAAAGCCACTTTTGGTTTCAAAATGATGGATAAAGTGTTGAGACAAAGGGACCATCATGCAGATTTGGTCACGGATTCCATTTTTGGGAAAGATGCAGAAATTGATCCGGGGGTTATACTTTTTGCAGGAATAATTCCTAAAGTACCATATAGTTATAAGCGATACAGAGAGGTAATGCTCAGACAATATTACATATCTCTAAACCGTTCACTGGAAATTCTGCAGCAACAAAAAGGAAAAAACAGTGCAGGAAATTAAAATGAACTTTTTGATGTATACCTAACGAGGAAGAGCCAGAACCAATGAGTAAAATAATTTAAGAACCCCCCATACGGGGAGGCCCATACGGGCAGGCTCATACGGGCAGGCCCATACGGGCAGGCAAAAAACACCGATGAAAGATTTCAGATCTGACATTTTAATTCTAAAATCTAAAACCGTTAATCCTTTGCTTGCCCGTATGGGGGTTCGACCCCGTTGGATATTTATCCTAGGGGTAAATATTCTGTGAGGCATTATTTCTAAGATCAAAATTCGTCAAAGTTCTGCCAAATAATGCACGAATTCTATATTCAAGACACTAAGTTTTTGGGGCTTACCCCCAAAAAAGGCCACTTTGCGGTAATTTTAACAGAAAAAATGGACTAACACACTCCAAAAACGAACAACTTGTTGGTTAGTTTTGGCTCCTAAGCGCCTAACCAATGGATACTGGTTAATTTATACATAGGATTAAAGACTCTTCAGAGTTTGAATTATTCCCTTTCAAAAAAATACCCGGCTTTTTCAGCACCCCATAAATAATTATTATTTTCGTCAAAACCTCGGTCCCAGGTGATCAAGCCGTTTTTTAGCACTGTAACGATTGAACTTACATATTTTGCTCCGCGCCAGTCAGTCAGACAATTATCCGCAACAGTTGAACCACAATACATTTGTTCACCTACTTTTTTTAAATATACGGCACACCCTTCCAAAGGGATCAGAATTTCAGGATCAATTGATTTTCCTGCATTAGGTGATTTCCATTCACCGACAAACCTGAGAGGTTCCGGAAGTTCAAAAATAGCACTTTCAAATAGATTGTATTCCATATTTATGAGTCTGTAAATCCTCTGACGATATGGTTTATCTGGGCTTGAAGCAGCTGATTGTTCAACATATAACCAAACAGCATCTTCCCGTTCGGGCCAGATCCTTTTCATGTGCAATCTGATATCAAAATAGCCCGAATCTATGAGAGATTGGTTTTTAGTATTGAAATTTCCCTCCATTAATGCTGCCAGTTCCAGAGTTTCACGGTTAAATCCCTGGGCAAATGTATTCTGTAACCCCAATGTTAAAATGAACGATAAAAGAAATAAAAATTTCATAAATACTTTTTTAGTTATTCCCTAAGTCAAGAAAATTATCAACCTGATATCAATTATGAATATCAGGCAGGTGCTCAAGGTAATTTGTTTTCCAGATTTTCATATAGGTTTCCCTATCAATATTTCCTCCTGAAAGTATGATCATCATTCTTTGCTTGGTTTTTTTGGCTGAGAGCCATTTTAAGGCTGCCTCCATAGCCATAGCGCTGGTTGGTTCTACCACAACTTTTAAGAGATGTGATAACCATTGTGTCCAATAAAGGATCTTTTCTTCTTCAATTTCATATAATTCATCCAGTTGCTGAAGATATTCCCAGGTAATATTTCCGACAGCCAGGGTCATTGCCCCGTCAGCAATAGTCTTCGGGGTCTCAGTGAGTTTATAAATGGATTTATTTCGCAATGAAATGGCGGCGTCATTGGCGTTGAGTGGTTCTGCTCCGATCACCTTTGTTTTGGCAGATAAACCCCGTGTAGCTATCAATGTGCCGGATAACAGGCCACCTCCACCGCAGGGAGCAAAGATGCAATCAATATCCTCTTTTTCCTTCAACGCTTCATAAGCTGCTGTTCCCTGTCCACAAATAACCTGTTCATGATTGAATGGATGGATCCAATAAGTATCTTTTTCTTGCGCAGCAAAACGGACCCTTTGATCTGAGATATCTCTTGTTTCACTCAAATCAACCTCAGCGCCCAGTGATCTGGTAGCCTGGATCTTTATTTTGGAGGCATTTTCGGGCATAAAAATGGTGGAAGGGATATTATATCTGCCTGCCGCCCAGGCTACTGCCTGAGCGTGATTACCAGAACTGTTAGCAACAATATGTTTTGGTTTGTTATTATTTTCAATTAACCAGGCGATGGTGTTACATGCTCCTCTTGATTTAAATGCGCCAATTTTTTGAAAAGCTTCCACTTTAAAAAAAAATTCGTGTCCCAGCCAATCATTAAGTAAATGTGATTGGATCACAGGAGTTTTGTGAACAAAGCCATGAATTCGTTCAAAAGCCTTTTGAATGTCCTTTATGTTCAAATATTTCATAGCTGTCTTTTGGTAAAAAAGCCTGTATTAATGCATAAAATTCAGGTAAAATTGTTTTTGAAAGATCATCACCTTAAAATTACCAATTTTCCCCAGCCTTTCTTGAAAAACTTCTGGTCTGTTTCGCCATTGTCCAGTATTTTATAATCCTCCCCACTACTGTCTTTCACTTTTACCTGATAGAGATATACTCCGTTTGCCAGGATTTGACCATAATCATCTTTTCCGTCCCATTTATATTCCGTGATATTCTGACCAATTACCAAAGGACCTAATTCAGATTTATCTATCTCTTTGACTACTTTTCCGCTGATGGTCATGATCCTGATGGTCAATTGATCCGGAATCTGGTGGCCGGTCAGTGTGAAAATAAATTGAGTACTTGAACTAAATGGATTGGGATAATTGTAAACATTTGAGATCTGTTCATCGGTGATGACCCGGAACCTGACCGTATATTCATTCTCTCCTGCCTGGTTATTTGCCTGATCTCTTGCCTGAGCCAGAAGTTTATATTCTCCTGTTTTTTCAAAAGTAGGTTTAAAAATCATTTTTGCCACATTTTCTGATGTACTGGTGGCAGGCTTAAATTCCAGGAGATCACTGTCTAACGGGATATTCTGTGTAACGCCATCTGGATGTACCACGCTGATTTTGGTAAAAATGGTTGGGTCATTGAGCAGGACGAACTCATTTTCATCCCTGAGTGTCAGGTGGATTTCAGGTTTAAATGAAACAATGTCGCCATCCATGATATGAACGCCATCAAAAGTAACATCCAAAAGCGGGTTTTCTTTGTCGGAGGATACAAAAAATCTTTTGACACCTATATTGTTGAAATAAAATCGTTCACCGGGATTTTTTTCAGGATTCAGTTCCACCCTGAATTCATTGATGCCTGTCAAATCAAGGCTGGAGATTTCAAAAGAAATCCTGACGGTATCTCTGGCCGGTAAAGGTTTGTATTTCTTAAAATAAACTACTTCCGTGTTATTTGCTTTTCTGACAGTGTACTTTACCAGGAGGCTATCCATATCCACGGAACTGTTGTTGAATGCGGTTCCTTTGAAAATAAATGACTCTCCGAGGCCAAGCGTATCTTTGTGAAACAAAGTATTTTCATCCCAAAGCAATGCTACATCAGGAAGACCTTTGTAATGGACTCTCCAGTGATTGAATTTGGGAGGAGTTCTGTTAAATTCATCATCGGATGCATAGTATTGTAATTTTAAAAAAGGGAATTCATTGGGGTTTATTTCACTCAAATCAATATTATAAACAGAGTTTAAACTATCAACAAGAACTTCATTTAAAAGGCTGCTATCTATTTTTTTAATTAATAAATATGATTTGTCTTCAGGATTTTTATGCTCATCATTCCAGTCAAGATTTTTCCATTGTGTAGAAGGACCGATTATAGTTGATGTTGAATTACCTGATGTGTAATTTACAGTAGTAAATTGCGAAGCTTCTAATAGATCATCAAAATCTTTTCCTATTAACTCAGTTAATGCTTTTCCTCCTTTTTTAAAAATGAATAAATATGGAACTGTCCCTTTGGTAACCATCTTTCTTATGTCTTTTGCACCAAAGCTTTCTAAAACACTGAACACATTTTTTCCTAACGAAATTGAATCTTGTGCCCATTCTTCGGGCTTTAAACTTTTATTAGGACTATCATCCAGGTACGTGTAAAAACAAACAATTGAAGAGTCAGGTGCCGCTTCCAACATATTAATCATACCCTCTCTTTGAGAAATGCCATTTTGGGGTTTAAACGTGAATCCTAAATTTGAGTGGGAAATGGACCCAAACCCGACTAATGTTCTATTATAAAAATGATTTTTAGGCCCCCATGCTATAATATTGATAAGGGGCCTATGTGCACTTGGGCTTAAACTACCAAAACTTTGTCCATTTACAAAAACCATCCTAGGCTGAGTGGGATTATACTTACTTATTTTAAAATCAAGTCCTACTCCTATTTTCCCGAAATCAAATTCCCATCCATCCATTTCCATTGTATTGAATTCATCCTTGAGATACTGATACAAATGGCTTTGATTCCAACCTTCAGAGCTTCCCGGTAAATAAACAAAGGAACTTCCTGCCCAGATATATCCAAGTCCGGTGGATGAGCTATCCGGACTGACTCTCCAGTAGTATACACTGTTTTCTACTAAATTGACGCCTGGTGCCCATTCCAGAATTCCACCATCATAAGCGGCTTTATGTTGTTTTAAAAAGGGACTGTTGAACAATTCTGTTGTATCAATCTGAAAAACAAATTCTTGCCTGGGACTAAAATAATTAAAAGTCGATGCCAGCAATTTTACATCCTCAGAACTCACAATCCCAAATTCAGGCGGATAGACTGGCTTGGCCCCTGTACTGATTATAAAAAAATCATATCCTTCAAACCCTAAATCACTAATCAGGATATTATTTTCTTCTGCAGCAGGAGCGGGCAATTCTTCGATGACATTATTATAATCCAGGGTCAAATGTAGGCTGTTCAGACCTACACCCGCATCCTTTCCGGTGGGTAAAGTCAATTCAACTTTGTGTCTGTATTTTGGACTCGGAACACGGTGGATCAATGTATCAATTATGCCGCCAGGATATTTTCTAAGTATTTTTATGTCCAGGGAATCCTGAGTCGAACAACGTCCAAGATTGATCATATCAACCGAAAAAACAAAATGATCTTCATTGGAATTGATTACTGCTGGTTCAATCCGGATGGTTGAATAATCAAAGGTAAAATCCGGTCCGGCATGTGGTTGTATTCTGACTGCAGGATCGCCGTGTATGGTAAACTGTTGAGTTAGCGTCTGGATGGGTCTGCTGGTATTGGTATTGTTTTGCGCTAAAATATCTTTAAAAATTTCACCAATTGTAGCTCCATACATTTCGTTTCCAAGCCTGCTGTAAAAATCTTTTCCAAGGATGAATTGTGGTGTGATGTAGGCAGTACCGGAGGATGCCAGAAAGGCTATCACTCCATGTGGCGACAAAACAAATTTTTCACTTTGTCCAGTGGTTACACTGGTATGAATATCACCTGAATAACAACCAAGACTCAGGAAAACAGGGAATTTGTCATTGTTAAGATCACCGATATTAAAGTCTGAAGTGGATACACCCGAATGCCCAAAAAATGTAATGATACTGGCACCATCTTCAATATCATTTATTATTTTATCTGTGACGGCTTCTGTCGCTGTTCCGCTGGTACGGCCGTAAGTGACCACATTTGCACCAAAACAATTGTTTTCAATCACGTCTGCCATTTGGTCCAGGTAACTTTTCAAAACATCGCTTTCATTACCGGAACCTCCCGCCAAATGGATCACTTTTTTCATCCATGCTTTTTCATCTATGGTTTGTGCATAATTTAAATTGTCTTCATGTGTCTGAACTTTTGTAAGATATTCCCGGATCTGATCCGGAGTTCTGACCGCTATTCTGCCAATAGATACCGCAGGTGCATTTGTTCCGCTTTTTGCTGCGATCAACCCATCCGCTCCATGGTACCCAAAAGTCGGAATATAAAATTGATTTTTCGGATCTTCCAATTGGGTTTTTGTACGTGTTTCCACATAATCACGACCTTTACCTATAATGAACAAATATTTCAGGTTTGACCATCGTTCCCGGACATAATTACTGAAATTGTTCAAAGATTGTGAATGTCTGGCAATTCCATAACCAAACTGGTCATATATGTCCTGAATATATACCGTATGCGTCGTGTAGTTGCCTCCGGCCAACGAACTCCGATAGTTGGCATAGTCTTCAACAAAATTGTTACCGGCTCCATCATCCAGTAACGCCGGATGAGTTATGATTAAATAATTCACATTGATATCACTGATGTCGGTAAAAGTCCTTGATTCAATAATTTGAGCTGATTTTATTCCGGTAGTTGAGTTAAAAATAACTACCTGATTTTCTTTTTGGGAAGGAGGAAGCAAAAATCTTGTCAATTCAGTGACAACATCATATTCAGGTATGAGGAAATATTCATTGGCAAGATCTAAAAGAAACGCATTGGATTGATTCAGATTTAGTTGAGGGATTTCAAAGAAACGTTTGAACAATGAAGTTTCAAGGTTGAATGAGATATAATCAGCATCTGTAAAAACGAATTCACGCGGATAGCTGAGTGAGATTATCGGAATAGAGTTCCTGTCAATGATCGCTGTCGTGTTGTCATTTCCTTCGAACCTGATCGTCATGGTTGGCTGGATTTTACCCGGTTCTATTTCAATTATATGATCGGTTACCGAGTATCCATTGGCAATAACAGTTTCAGAAAGATTGCCATTGATCAATATATCTGTTTTATGTGCAGAAATACTGGTTGCTAACCTGAATTGAAGTTTGGCGTTCTCAAAAGAATTGTGGAAATTGCTTACGGGCAAACTGAATTCATTGGATTGCTGCATGGGTGACGAATAACCTTCCGGCATGTCGAGATAAGAGTATGTTACATTATTGGTACCATCATGAGTGGGTTTAAAATGATCTGAAAAATTGACTTTTTCCTGCTTATGCCAATAATAATCTTCTTTAAACGGCAAATTTCCACCCAGGTCGTTTTCTATATAACGGAACCTTTTGTTAATGGTTCCGGGATATATTGTCAGGAAATACATAGATGTATCAGTAAAAAGTGAGTACTCCGGATTGAGTTGGCTTTCTCTTTCATCGTACATATAGCCATCCAATTCTCCTTTGTTTCTTTTGCCAAAAAACAATATGTAATCTTCCTGCGAATATAATTGATCTGTGCTTGTAAAGAGTGTAATTTCTTCACCTCTTAGGTAGAGTCTGAAATCTGTTCCTCTCAGTTCGGAAGCCGGAATTCCCGCCTCAGACAGTTCCTGATATGAAATTTTGTAAATACCATCTTCTGAAACCGGAATTTTGTAGTAAACTTTATTGTAATCAATCCATTCATTACCATATCTGGTAACATTTTCATCTATCATCTGTCCAGAGATGCCTGAGATCATTAAGATTTGAAAGAATGCCAATGCTAAATACCTGGTGACCATGTCTGTGAATTTATATTTAAAAAGTTGAAAGCTGAATCATTTAAAGTTAAATCAAGTCGAAATTGACTATGCGTCTGCTCTAATTTTCCTAAAATCAGGCAGATATTAAGCAAAATTACATATTAAATTATAATATAA
>ERZ761607.435-NODE-435-length-75299-cov-108.542356_pt1 | contig 75299 bp, 52 predicted proteins | sample MGYA00511164_ERZ761607 | MGnify/ENA primary metagenome ERZ761607 (study PRJEB28899, sample SAMN02445080) | bioreactor sludge metagenome | biome: EBPR sludge | place: Australia: Brisbane, Thorneside Wastewater Treatment Plant | collected 2011-06-22 ...
AGCCCGATATTGGGTTAATTATTCAAAACGCCAATGGGGGTGCGGAAAGTGGGCTGTATGCTAATTGTTGCCGGTTTTGCGACTATACCTGCGGAAAACTATCCCTATCCGGGCGTTCTACTTTCTCAACAACACCCTGCCTCTGCTCAGCTTTTTTCCCCGATGTGTGTCTTTTGCAGTTAAAACTTAGTTGGTGTTAAGTATTGCAAAGTAAATAAGGCTTAATGCGCACTTTATAACCAAATCATTAGTACCTTAGCCCCCCGAAATCATATTTGTAACAGCACAACCCCCTACTATGAATAATTGTAAAACACTAAACAAACTGACTCTGTGTATCCTGATTTTAGCAATTTGTTTTACCACAGCCATTACGAGCTGCACCTTAGAGCCGGTAAACAACAATAGTCAAACCCAATCAGCGCCGGTTAATACCGAAAACCAATACAACGGCGTGTATGTGTATAGCGGCAAAATGGGCGGCAGAGATTTTCTGATGCAGATTTCTATGGAGGGAAAATCACTCAACGGCGGTTACTATTTTACCGATAACCCTGCCGAAATTAAACTGACCGGCAAAATGACCGGTGAACAATCGGCAGAACTAACCGAATTAGATGCCGGCGGCACAAACGTAGCTTCCTTTACAACTAAGTTTAACCAAGGTGGCACGGTTACACTTACCAGAACACCTGCAAACGCTGCCAACAATGCCGAAACCCTTACGGTAAGCCCGGTGGCAAATGCAAGCTCCTATCAGCCATTGAGGTAGTTTATGCCCTAAAAGCCACTAATTTTTAAAAGGCAAGTAAACCGGTTAGTTTTGCGCCTTAGCGTCTTTGCGAGAGCTCAAAATTTTCAGATTCCGTGCAGCCATTTGTTAGCTTTGCAAGAACACCAATTAACCCATTTTAGCCATCATTTTATCGGGTAATAACTGTAAAATCCAGGCAACCAACAGCCATCGGCGGGTTATGTAGGCAACTTTTCGTTTGTTTTTTATGGCTTGGGCAATTTGGGCGGCGGCTTTTTGAGCAGTAGCTACCCAAAACATAAAACGGTTTTGCTCAGTCATTGGCGTTTTTACAAATCCGGGTCTTATATCGGTTATGGCAATGTTCAGATTTTTTCGCAGCGATTTTTGCCGCAAACCTTGCATATAGTTAGATATGAATGCCTTAGACGCATTGTAAGCGGGCATTTGTGCGCCCCCGCTAACGGCTGCTACCGATGAAATACCCACAATATGCCCCTTTTTTTGCTGGGCAAAATAGGTAAAAGCAATATGGGCAATGGCACAAAACCCCGCCACATTGGTATTGATGATGCTCAACTCTGCCTCCCATTTGGTAGAAAAACTGCCTATGCCGGCATTTATAACCACCACATCAACTCCGCCCATTTGGGTTACTAAGCTCATAAAATCGGTTTGTGCCTGCTCATAATTGGTTACGTCCATAGTTTGAATGTGCGTTTTGGCAGTGTTTTGCAGTTGTTGTTGTATGGCAGTCAGGTTTTCGGTGCGCCTGCCGGTAAGTCCCAGCTCATAACCTTGTTTAGCCATTTCCAATGCTAATGCCTCGCCTATTCCGGAAGTAGCGCCTATGATAATTGCTTTCATGTTTAAATAAATGGCAGTTGCGGGTAAAAATGAGGTTGTTTGTTTAAGTTGCAAAGGTAAGCAGGATTGGGGAGTTGAGCGTATATAAATGTGCGTTTATTGACCAAATACATTATCCGCCGCTAAATTGCCGGTTGCAGTTGTTCACCGTCTTATATCTGATTCCACCTTACCATCTACTAAGGTAATGACCCTTAGTGCGCGGTCAATAACGCGTTGGTCGTGTGTTGAAAAGATAAAGGTCATGTTTTCTTCGCGGTTTAGGGCAGCCATAATATCTAAAAGGTTGGCAGCAGCGGCAGAATCGAGGTTGGCAGTAGGTTCATCAGCTAAGATAAATTGCGGTTTAGATGCCAAAGCACGTGCCACTGCTACTCTTTGCTGTTGCCCGCCCGATAGTTGTGCGGGGCGGGCGTTCATTTTATCGCCTAAGCCTACGTGTTGCAGGAGCGTTTCTACCCTTTTATTTCGTTCAGCCGCAGGCACATTTTGAAGCAGCATAATAAACTCTACGTTTTCGCGGGCGGTGAGTACCGGAATCAGGTTAAAAGATTGAAAAACAAACCCTATGTTGTGCAGCCTAAAATCTATCAGTTTATTCGGTCGAAGCTGTGTAATATCGGTACCGTTTATAATAACCTTGCCCGATGATGGCTTATCCAATCCGCCTATTAAATTGAGCAGTGTTGTTTTACCCGAACCCGACGGTCCTACCAGTGCGGTAAACTCACCTCGTTGTATTTTTAAGTTCACTTGGTTTACGGCATATACCGGTATAGTATCGGGATTATATACTTTGCTCAGATTTTGGGTTTCAATTACAATGCTCATCACAAGTAGCAGTTTAGGGTAAAAAATGATGGGGAATTTTTGCGTTAGGCTCTTATGGCTTCTACCGGTTTGAGGCTCAGGGCTCTTACCGCCGGAAAAACCGAAGATATAAGTGCAGTAATCAATACAAGCATTATAATTTGGACATATTGGGCAGGTAATAAATCGGGATAAATGATATTGCTAAACCCAAAATCGCCCATACTTTCGCCGGCAAAAACGCTCATATCTAAGCCATTTTCGGATAAATAGGTAATGAGCAACCAGGCAATGAACACCCCCACCGGACACCCCACCAACACAAGCAGGAGTGTTTCGGTAAGTATCATGGTAAAAAGTTTCAGTTTATTCATACCCAACGACATCAGCACGCCTATTTCGCGGGTGCGCTCTAAGATAGCCATGAGCATAGTATTGATGATGCCAAACGAAATAGCCAACAAAATAATGATAACAAATACCATAGAAGCCTGTGTCATGGTGGCAATAATGAGTTCGGTATCGGGCGAAATCTCCTTCCACGTTTGCACTTTTACATCGGGAAATAAGGTGGCTATCTTGTTTTTGCCCGATGCAGTAAAATCGTCTGATTGTAGCAGAACAGCTATTTCGTGTGCTTGGTCGGTAAGGTTGAGCAGTTTGTTCAAGTCGGGTTGATTTACATACACCATTACTTCATCAAGGGCGGTATTGTAGGTTTGGTAAATGCCCTCTACCCAAAAAGCAGCCGAAATAAGCTCATTTGAAGCATCTTGAAAAGTGAGTATTACTTTGGAGCGCGGTTTAATTTTAAACTTTTTAGCCAATTTAGCGCCTATAAGTAAGCTGTTTGGTTTAGATGCGGTAAAAAATGTGCCTTCTTTTATTTTAGTTTGCAATTGAGTAACGCGGCTTTCGTTTGGGGGTTGTATGCCCGTAATTTGTACGCCGGCGCTACCGGTGGCAGTTGCCAGCATACCCATTGCCATTGTTCGGGCGCAAACGGCTTTTACCCCTTCTACCGTTTCAATTTGGTTCAGTGCGGTTTGTATATTGTTCATCACAGGCGCTTGGGTAAACTCGCGCGCATAATCGGGGTGATGAAGTTGTATATGCGATACTTCGTTTTCAATGGCTATTTTAAGCCGTTCGTTTCCCATGCCTATATAAAGAGAGTTCAGTGTTAAACCCGCCCATACGCCCAATGCTACGGAGGTCATAATAACCAAACTCCGCACCCTATGCCGCCAAACATTTCGCCAAGCTATGGTAAAAATCATCTTGCTGTATTTTAATGGAAATGGAAAAGAAGAGATGCTTATTTTTTCATGGCTTCTACTTCATTCAGGTTCATTACATGGTATAGCGGGTAAAAAGCCAACAGTAGTGCAATGCAAGTAACTATTATAGTTTGCTCTGTTATGACAGTTGGGCTGAAAACAGTTGGCAAAATGGGTTCAAACCCAAAATTGTAATACATTTCTGCCAAATCGCCGGTAAAAGTTATAGGATTAACATTAAAGTAATATATCAATGGTATGCTTACTGCCACCCCCAATAGGCAGCCCAACAGGGTTACCAAAACCGACTCAATGAGTACCACCACTGCTAATTTTGCACGTTTCATGCCTATAGCCATTAACATGCCAAACTCATAGCGGCGCTCGGCGGTCATCATGAGCAGGGTACCAAAAATACCAAATGAAACAAGCAGGTAAAGAATGGCTATTATAACATAGGTACCGCCTTCTTTTGTGCGCACCAATTCTTTAATATCGGGCATCATTTCTTGCCATGTCATTACCTCATAAGACTGCCCTAAGGTAGTTTGGAGTTGGGGTGTTATGCTGTTCATTCTTTCGGCATTATCAAACAAGAGTACTAACGATGTAAGCATATCGGGAGCGGTAAAGAACGATTGCGCCGCTGTTAGGGGCATATAAACAAATGCATCGTTTAAATCGGGCGAAGCAAATTTGAGTATGCCTTTTACCACATACTTGCCGGCGGCTGTACTGCCATGATATCCCTGCCCCAGCAGCACTATGGTATCGTTTACATTGGTTTGCAGTTTATCTGCCAATCCTTCGGCTATCAACACCGCTTCATCTGTAGCTTGCAGGTAAGCGCCGGTTTTGAGTTTAGCGCGCAAACCGGTTACAAGGTCTTCGGTTTGCGGGTCAATGCCTATGATGCGTGCGCCTTTGGTAATGCTGTCGCCCGATATTAAGGCAAACGATTCAATGCGGGGCGCTGTGGCGCTGATGCCTTCTTGTGCCACTATAACCCGATTGAGCGAATCGGAATAAGCAAAACTTTGGTCTAAAACCTGTTCGTCCCAATATCCGTGTGCATGCACCTGTGCATAACCCGAATAAAAACTGACCACATTGCGTATAAAATTACCCCACACCCCTTTTTGTATAGACATAGTAAAAATAGCTAACACTACCGCAAAAAAAACCGATGCCGTTGTTATGAGGGTACGGCTGCGGTTTCTCCACAAATTTCGCCAGGCAAGAGTAAAAAGCATGGGGGTTAGTGATTAGTGGTTAGGAGTAGAGACGCACGGCCGTGTGTCTGTACTGTGATGAGTTTTGAATAACAATTACCATCAAATACCATTATCCACTTCTACCGAAGTTTTTTGATATTTTGCAGGGTAAAAAAATCGTCTTTTAAGGAAGGGTTAAATTGGAGGCTTTTATAGGTAATTTCGGTGCGATGTCCGTTTTTATCGGCGGGGGTCATCACCATTTTAGTAAGGATAAACCTGCCGCCCATTTCTTTCGCATCAGAACCGATAAGTGTGTTTACCAATTCATCGTACTCATCGAAAAATTCAGTTTTGAGTTGCAGATAATCTTTTTTGTCAATCCAAGTAAGCACTTTACCCCAAACAACAGCGGCATCGGGTTTGGGGGTAAGTTGTATTTTGTAACACAGTAAGCCATTGAGCATTTCCTCGCCCAACAGTTCGTGGGTATAGTCTTCCACCGCTGAAGATTCACGCACAAGGTCGTCGTTGGTAAAATCAGTACCCATCCATGATTGAGCCATCATAGAAGGCGGCAGTTTAATAGTGCGGTCTAAGTTAGGCAGCCAGTTCCAGACATCCTTTTTGCGTTTCAAAAATGCAGTACCTTTGTCTTTGGCAGGCGCTTGTATGAGAATAACTGCCATTTCATTGCCCTTTGCCCAACTTTTAATGTCCATAGTGCGGTTCCAAGTAGGGCGAACAATTTTAAAACTCATTTCAGCAATGCTGCTGTTACCGCGTACTTTGTCTTCTGCCTTTTTGATGATATCGGTAGCATTTTGAGCAAGCATTGCAAACTGCCCCCCCAATACAAACATAACAAGTAAAACCAAAATTTTAAATTTATGAAGCATGGTTTTCAAAGTTTGAAGCAAGGTAAGGTAATATCGGTTAGCCAGCAATGACTTTTGTCAATTTAGGACATTCTATGGAAAAAATTTTCAGAAAAACGAGTTTCTGGTGTTTCTGATACAACCATTTACCGTTAAAATTAGTCTGCAAAAGTTAAAATGCTCGTAGTTTTAAGCCAATTTTACAAAAAATGAGGTAATTGTCCGCAAAAACACCATTTGTATTTGCGTAGAATTAAAAAACCCCCTATTTTTAGCTGTTCATTTGAAATTTTAAACTTAAAAGATATGGAGAAAACCTCTACACTTCATTATTTTGCCTTTTTGTTGGTTCTTGGTTTGCTGTTACTTTCCTACAAGGAAACAACCGCTCAGTGCAGCATCAGCGCTAATGCCGGGGCTTTAAACCTTGGCAACATTAACCCTACCGGCACTTGGCAAACCACAGGATGTATTACCGGCGGCGATTATTTCACCTTTAATGCCACCGCCGGACAGCAGTTTACTTTTACTCTTTGCTCCAACGGCGGAAGCGCTACATGGGATACCGAGTTGTCTATCAACAACGCCTCTAATGCAGGCATTGCCGGCGCTTACAACGATGACTTTTGCGGCATTCAGTCGCAATTAGTTTGGACGGCAACCACAACCGGCACTTTTTCTATATACCTTACCGGTTTTGGTTGTGCCAACAATACTACTTGTGCATTTATTGCTTACCGAGTGGTAACCCCACCACCACCACCAACGGCTGTTACCATTCAAACCGGCGGCAACAACAGCAATCCGTCATGGTTGGTGCAAAATGTATTTGTTACGGGTTGTGCACAGGTTTCCAATATTAATTTTACCGGCAATCCTAACTCTATAGGCGCTTTTACCAACGGCGCCAGCCTTGGTATGCCAAATGGTATTATCATATCATCGGGCAATGTAACTACTGCTCAGGGTCCTAACAATAGCGGCAGCGCCGGAACAGGATTGGGTAGCCCCGGAGCGCCTATCTTGCAGCCTCTTATACCGGGTTATACATTGTTTGATGCAGCGGTATTAACATTTAGTTTTACCCCCCTCACAAGTTCTGTATCTTTCCAGTATGTATTTGGTTCAGAGGAATATCCCGAATGGGTAAGCTCTTCTTTCAATGACGTATTTGGTTTTTTTATTCAAGGACCGGGTGTGCCATTGCAAAATATAGCCTTAGTACCCGGCACTTCGCTGCCGGTTTCTATTGACAATGTAAATGCCGGCAATAACAACATTTATTATGTTGCCAACCCAACCGGTAGCATCATAACCCAGTTTGACGGTTACACAACGCTGTTAACCGCTACTGCATCGGGGCTTACACCTTGTCAAACCTATACCATTACCCTTGCCGTAGCCGATGCGGGGGACTCGATTTTTGACTCGGCTGTATTCTTAGCCGGCAATAGTTTTAACGCCGGTAACGCTGTAGCGGTTTCGGCATTTGTGCCCAGTACCGGCACAGTAGATGCCTACGAAGGTTGCCAAGACGGTTATTTTGAGTTTACCCGAAGTTTACCTACCGACCTTACCCAACCTATTGTGTTTAACATAACGGTGAGTGGTGTAGCTACACCGGGAGTGGACTATGCTCCGCTACCCAGTCAGGTGGTAATACCACCCGGACAAATGTCGGTTCAGGTGCCTGTAACCGCTTTTGCCGATTTATTTGTTGAAGGTTTTGAGTCTATCATTGTGCAGGCAAACGTATTGCTTTGTAATTGTACCAATCCACCTCCGGCACAGCTCAACATTTATGACAGCCCCGAACCGTTTAACTCTTTTATCAGTAACCCGCCCACTATATGCCCGGGAGAGCAGGCATTGATTGCGGTCATTGCATCGGGAAGTACCTTTACACCCTACACCTATTTGTGGAGCAATGGCACTAACGGCCCGGCTACTTTTGTTAGTCCGGTAACCACCACCACTTATTCAGTAACTGTTACTGATGCGTGTGGCAGAACTACTACGGCAAATGTTCAGGTAAACGTAAGTAATGCTCCTCCTAATGCCGCCATTGCTCCTGCCGGTCCATTCTGCGGAACCGATGCTCCGGTTACGCTTTCAGCAGCCAGCGTGGGGGGCACATGGTCGGGACCGGGGGTAAACCCCACCACCGGTGTATTTGACCCGGCAGTAGCGCTTGCAAGTGGGGCAGGTCCTTACACCATAACGTATTCGGTCAGTAACTCTTGCGGGGCAAGTACACAAAGCATACAAATTGTGGTCAATCCGGTAGGCATACCCACCATAAACCCGGTATCGGCGGCTTGTTCGGGCGCTACCGGAAACATTACGCTTACTGCAAGTTTACCCGGTGGAACTTGGTCGGGTCCGGGTATTTTGGGCGGAACCAACACCAGCGGGCAGTTCAGTTTTGCACTAGCGGCGGGTAGCGGTACTGGTCCTTATACCATCACCTACACTATACCACCTCCGTGCGGTGGAAGCGCCACACAAACCATCACCATTAACCCGGCGCCCAACCCATCGCTGCCCCCGGTTACTTCGGGCTGTAACGGCGATTCAGCAACCCTTACTGCATCAGGCGGTGGCACTTACCTTTGGAGCAATGGAGCAACTACTGCCAGCATAACGGTAACACCTGCCGCTACTACCACTTATTCAGTAACGGTTACCGATGTAAATGGCTGTAGTGGTACTGCCAGCTCGGTAGTGGTGGTTAATACTATTACCCCGCCCACGTTAGTAAGTCCTTCTATATGCTCAGGTTCATCGGCAACCCTTAACGCTGGCGGAGGATACACCAACTACCTCTGGTCAACCGGCGCTACATCACAAACCATTAACGTAAACCCTACCGTAACTACCTCCTATCAGGTTACGGTAACCAATGCGGCAGGTTGTACTGCCAGCGGTACTGCTACGGTAAATATCAGTTCTAATATAGTGCCACCAAACTTACAACCGCAAGCTACCTGCCAAGGCACACCAATATCCTTAAACGCAGGCACCGGTTTCACTACTTATCTGTGGTCGCAGGGAAGTAATACCCAATCTATTACGGTCAATCCTGCTACAACTACCACTTACACCGTAACGGTAACCAATGCCGATGGTTGCTCTGCTACCTCCAACGCCACCATAACCGTAAATACCATAACCCCGCCCACTATATCACCTGCCCAAGTTTGTGCAGGCAGTGCTGTTAGCATCACTGCATCGGGTGGACCTTACACCGGCTACACATGGTCTAACGGCGCTACCGGCGCTACCATCAGCGTTTCGCCTGCCTCTAACGCTACTTATACTGTAACAGTAACCAATGCACAAGGCTGTACTGCCACCGCCAGCGGCGCAGTAACAGTCAATAACATAACCCCACCCACACCGCCGCCATTTAATACTTGCCAAGGTAATAGTGTTACCCTTACTTTACCCGGCAGTTTCACCTATAACTGGTCAGACGGTTTAGGTAGCGGTGCAAGCGTAACCGTTACGCCTACGGCAAGTACTACCTACACTGTTACGGTAACCAATGCACAGGGCTGCTCTACTACCATATCGGTACCGGTGGGGGTAAATGCACTGCCAACACCCAGCATTGGTGGTTCTACTACTTTCTGTACGGGTGGCAACACTACGCTATCCGTTAGCGGGTTTGCCTCTCAGGTTTGGGCACCGGGCGGAAGTACTAATAGCTCCATTACTGTTACTACGGCTGGAGTATATGCCGTAACAGTTACTGATGCCAATGGGTGTACCGGTTCAAATCAGGTAACGGTAACACAGGCAGCCAACCTGAACCCGGCAATTACCGGCGACCTAACACTCTGTTCGGGTGAAACCACTACGCTTGATGCCGGTGCAGGTTTTGCAACTTATATCTGGTCGGGTGGATTGGGTAATACGCAAACTATTACCAACGTACCTGTTGGCGGACCTTATAGCGTAACCGTATCTGATGCAGGCGGCTGTACCGGTACGGCTGCCGTAACCGTTACTGCCAACCCCCAACCTACTGTAACAGCTACCCCTAATAACCCTACCATTTGCCCGGGTGTAACCAGTACCATTACCGCCACTCCTGCCGGTTATATAGAATATGCATGGAGTAACGGCAGTTTTGGACAAAGCATAACGGTTAGCACACCGGGTACTTATACAGTTACTATTACCGATGTTAATAACTGTACCGCAGTTGGCAGCGCTACCATTTCAGAGGTGATACCTACCATTCCACCTGTTGACTACCCAAGTTGTATTAACGAGCCGCTTACACTAAATGGTCCGGCGGGTTACAATACTTACAACTGGTCTAACGGAGCATCGGGACAAAACATAACCATTACCCCTGCGGGTCCGGCTACCTTTACCGTTACCGTTACCAATGCACTTGGCTGTACTGCTGTTAGCAACCATAATATCAATATAGTAGCACAACCTGTGGCAGTAATAGACCCCTATCCACCTATTTGTGCCGGCGATTTAATACTGCTTGGAGCATCGGGTGGCGATAATTACACATGGAGTAACGGCGATAACGGATTTATCATTGCCGTTCAGCCGCAAACTACTACTACTTACACGGTTACTGTTTCTATAGGCAACTGTATTTCTACTGCCAGCCGAACCATTATTGTAAACCCGATACCTACGCCAACCGCCGCCCCAGTGCCGCCTATTTGCAGTGGTCAATCGGCAAACCTTTCGGCATCGGGAGGGCAGGTGTATAACTGGGGTCCGGGCTTATTAGGGCAAAACGTAACGGTTAGCCCTACTGCCACTACTACCTACACTGTAACTGTTACCGATAGCAACGGATGTAGCAACACAGCAGCCACTACGGTTACCGTAAATCCGCTACCTGTGCCCAACTTAACTCCGCCCCAAACTATTTGTGCAGGTGCAAGTGTTACGCTGGTGGCAAGCGGAGGCGATACTTACAATTGGGACAATGGGGCAAATACCGGTTCTATAAGCGTAAGCCCTGCCACTACCACTACTTACAATGTAACCGTAACCGATGCGGCAGGCTGTAGCAGTACAGCTACTACTACTATTACCGTAAATGGCATACCCGATGCTGTACCCGATAACAACGGACCCGTATGTAGCGGCGAAGACTTACAACTCACTGCCGAAATTTTTATGACCGGAGGTGTGCCGGGAGGCAGTAATATATCTTATAGCTGGACGGGACCCAACGGGTTTACCTCCGACCAACAATTGCCTATTATTCCCAATGCTTCTGCTGCCGAATCGGGCACTTACACGTTGGTTGTAACGGTTAATGGCTGCCCATCAGCGCCTAATACTACTTTGGTTACTATTTTGGAAACACCAACAGCAATACCCACAAACAACGGTCCTGCTTGTGCCGATGATGTGCAATTGTTTGGCAATGCCAGTGTGAGTGGACCCAGCACTTGGTTGTGGACAGGACCCAATGGGTTTACTTCTACCCTTCAAAATCCGACCCTATTTGGCGCAACTGCTGCATCGGGCACTTATACTTTAGTAGCTACGGTAAACGGTTGTCCATCAGAGCCCCAAACCACCGATGTGGTGGTAAATCCTTTGCCCACTGTTGCCATTGGCGGTATTCCGGTTATATGTCCGGGTGGCAGCACTACGCTGCAAGCTACCGGCGGATACACGCAGTACGCATGGTCTATCGGGTTTAATGGCGCAAGCATCGGAAATTCAGCCAACATTAACGCTACTACCGGCGGCATTTACGTTGTAACCGTAACCGATGCCAATGGCTGCCAAGCGGTACAGGATATTACCGTAACAGTAGGAACCAATCCGTCTTTTACCGTTGATGGCGGTACTATTTGCGAGGGGGATACTTTAACCCTTGTATCGCCTGCGGGTTACCCATTATATGCGTGGTCTAATGGATTGGATACAAAAAACATAGACGCAGCGCCCACCACCACCACCACCTACTCTGTAACCGTAACCGATGCGGCAGGTTGCAGCGGCAGCGCCTCGGCAACGGTGAATGTAAATGCAGCGCCGCCGTTAGATATAGTTGGTAACAGCAGTATTTGCCTTGGCAACAGCGCCATTTTAACTGCCCAAAGCACCCCGGGCTATAATTATGTTTGGAGCAATGGCGCTACAGCGCCGGCTATCCCCGTATCACCTACCCCTGTTGGCGATTATACCTACTCTGTAACCGTAACCAATCCGGCAAACAGTTGTTCGGCTACCGATAGTTTTGTGTTAAATGTTGGTTCAAACCTTACCCCTCCGCCTATTAATGCGACCATCTGTGCAGGTGGTTCAGCTACTTTAAATGCCGGCACTTTTGATACTTATCTTTGGGACACCGGCGCTACCACACAAACCATTACCGTAAGCCCAACAACAAGCGGCGCTACCTACACCGTAAGTGTAAGCGATGCAACCGGCTGTACCGGAAGCACTACGGCAACGGTAACCATCAACAATAACCCCACCGTTGATGTAACCGGCGTACAAAGCTGCGGCAACCCTGCTGTATTAGACGCTACGCCGGGGTTTGTTAGTTATTTGTGGAACAACAGCGCCACTACCCCACAGGTGAGCGTAACTATTGGTGGCACTTATGTAGTAACCGTTACTGATGGAAATGGCTGTACAGCATCGGATAATTTTGTGGTAACTCCACAGCCCAATCCTAACTTAACACTTGTAAGTGCCAATGATGGCACATGTGGCAATGCCAATGGCAGCATCACTGTTTCGGGTACGGGTGGTACAGGCACTTTAACTTATGCTTGGTCGCATAATGCCGGTTTGAATTCCAGCACTGCAAATGGACTTAGCGCCAATACCTATACAGTTACCATTACCGATACCAACGGTTGTTCGGCTACGCAGTCGGCTACCATAGGTAATATAGCCGGACCGGTTATTACCGCCATGACCCCTACAAACGCTTCTTGCAGTATTGCTAATGGAAATATAAGCGTAACCACATCGGGCGGAACTTCTCCACTCAACTATGTTTGGTCGCACAATGCCACCTTAAACAGCCCCGATGCTACCGCAATAAATACGGGCAGTTACACCATAACCGTTACAGATGCCAATAACTGTACTACCACCCAAACGGCAAGCATTACCAACCTTACCGGTCCTACCTTAGCCTTAGGAACGGTTACCAATGCTGCTTGTGGCGTAGCCGATGGTACAGCAAGTGTAGTAGCAACAGGCGGCACAGCGCCCCTCTCCTACTCATGGTCAAACAACCCGGGTTTAAACAGCCCCAATGCTACCGGATTAGCAGCAGGCAGCTACATTGTAACTGTTACCGATGCTAATGGCTGTACCGATACCGAACCGGTGGCAGTAGCCAATGACGGCGCGCCTACTTTAAACATTGGAACTGTAGCAAACGCTACCTGTGGAAACAGCAACGGCAGTGTAACAACAGTAGTTAGCGGTGGCACCGGAACAATTACCTATTCTTGGTCTCATAATCCGGGATTAAACAGCCCCGATGCTACCGACTTGAGCGCCGGTGATTACTTTGTTACCATTACCGATGAAAATAGTTGTATTGAGGTAGAAACGGTAACCATCATAAACATAGCCGGACCTACGCTTCAAGTTACCACTATTGGTACCGATTTTTGTGGCAACGGTGTTGGCAGCCTAACAGTAACGCCAACCGGCGGAACAGCGCCTTTTAATTACACATGGTCGGCGGCAGGAGCGCCCAATAACCCCACTATTACCGGATTAACTGCCGGCTCTTATAGTGTAACCATTACTGATGACAATGGCTGTACGGCTACCCAAACGGCTACCGTACCTGCCACTACCAACCCCACACTTACCGTAACCAATGAAACACCCGCATCTTGCGCTGCCAATGACGGAACAGCCACTGTAAGTGCCACCGGAGGCGTATTGCCTTATACTTATTCATGGCAATCTAACCCGGGCTTAAATGCTCCTGCCGCCACCGGTTTGGCAGCGGGTTCGTATGGTGTTACGGTAACGGATAACAACGGTTGTACGGCAAGTACCACGGTAAACATCAGCCAGTTAAATACGCCTACCCTAATACTTGATGGTACTACTAATGCCACCTGTAACCAAAACAACGGTACAGCTACCGTTAGCGGTTCAGGTGGAGTTGCGCCTTACACCTACGCATGGTCTAACAACCCCGGCTTAAACAACCCCACAGCTACCGGACTGGCAGCAGGTACCACCTACACTGTTTCGCTTACCGATGCAGCAAACTGCACCATTTCTATTGATGTTAGCGTTAGCGCCGACCCGGTTCCGTCTGTGCTGATAGATGTTATTGTACCCTCTACATGTGGCGATCCCAATGGCAGCATGAGCGTGCTTCCTTCGGGTGGAGAAGCGCCTTACAGCTATTCATGGTCGGGAAATCCGGGATTGAACAGCACAACTAATACCAATTTAGCGGCAGGCAACTACACCGTAACGCTTACCGATGGCAATGGTTGTACTGCCACTGTTACCGGCAACATAGCTACCTCAGCGCCGCCATTGGTAACACAAGGCGCTACTACCAACGCAAGTTGTGGCTTGAGCAATGGCAGCATGACATTTACTGTATCGGGCGGCACTGCCCCGTACAGTTATCTTTGGTCGCATGATGACACCGTAAATGCGCCTACTGCTACCGGAATTGCTTCGGGTAGCTATACCGTTACGGTAACTGATGCCAATGGCTGTACCAGTTTCCAAGTGAACAGCATTGGCGATACTACTCCGCCCACCTTAGCGGTAAATAACGTTACCGATGCTACTTGTGGGCAAAATAACGGCAGCATTACCTTTAGCGCATCGGGCGGCACCGGTAGTTACACTTACAACTGGTCGCCCAATACCGCTACCGGTCCTTCGGCATCGGGCTTAGGACAAGGCTCTTATAGCGTTACGGTTACCGATGGCGCCGGTTGCACGGCTACTTTATCGGCAGATGTTGCTGCATCAGATGCGCCCGTTCTTGCCATAGGCAGTACTACCGATGCTACCTGCGGCGATGCAAACGGCAGCATTACCTTTACCACAACCAATGGTACAGCGCCTTACAGTTATAGCTGGTCAAATGCCGGAGGAACTAACAGCCCCACGCAATCGGGCTTAGTGGGCGGCACTTACAGCGTTACGGTTACCGATGACTTGGGTTGTACTGCCGGTTTATCGGCAACCATAACTACTTCTACGGTACCGGTATTGGCAGTTGGCACAATTACGCCTGCCAGTTGCGGACAAGCCGATGGCTCTGCCAACGTTACGGTTAGCTCAGGCACAGGTCCTTACTCCTACACATGGGCTCACGCACCCGGATTAAACAGCCCCGATGCTCCCGATTTAGCTGTGGGTACATACAATGTAACCGTTACCGATGCGTTGGGTTGTACCGATGATTTGAGCCTTACGGTTAATACGCTCAACGGTCCGGTGCTGAGTTTGGTAAGCACTAACCCTGCGCTTTGCGGCAATGATAATGGCAGCATTACCTTTGCTGCATCGGGTGGAACAGGTGCCCTTAGCTACCAGTGGTCGCACAATGCCGCCCTAAACAGTTTAACCGCAACCGATTTAGCACCCGGCTCTTATACCATTACCGTTGCCGATGAAAACGGATGTACCAATCTACTCTCAGCAACAGTTACGGCATTTGACTCTCCTGCTGCCAGCCTTGCCGCAACAGGTTCTGCCTGCGGACTAACAGATGGTACGGCTACTGCTACCGTTACTGGCGGTACAGCGCCGTTTAGTTATGCTTGGTCTTATGCAGGCGCACCCAACTCACCCGATGCTACCGGATTAGCGCCGGGTGATTACAGCGTAACCGTAACCGATGCCAACAACTGTACAGCAACTGCCGATGTAACTGTGCCGGGTAATATGCCGCCACCTGCTCCTACTTGCGGCTTAATCACCAATACCTCCTTAGAGTTTGTTTGGGCGGCTGTACCGGGCGCAACGGGTTATGAAATCAGCATTGATGGTGGAGCGCCCGAAACCTTGCCTGCCGGAACCACTGCTTATACTGTACCCGGTTTGGCACAAGGCGCTACCGTAACCATTACCATTAGCGCATTGGGTCCGGTGGAATGTGGCAACAGTGTAACTGTTTCGCAAAGTTGTACCACCTTGTCATGCCCTGCCCTAACGCCCGAAATTTTGGGTTTAGCAGCTACGTATTGTGTTGATGCTTCGGCAGTTACCCTGTCGGGCAATCCGGAGGGAGGCACCTTTAGCGGAGCGGGCATATCGGGCAATAGTTTTGACCCTGCTACTGCCGGTGTTGGTACGCACATCATCACCTACGATTACTCTCCCGATGGCTTTTGCCTATACAGCAATACCCAACCTGTAACGGTGGTAGATTTACCGGTGGCGGCATTTACCGCTCCTGCTACCATTTGTTTGGGCGAGCAGGCTACCTTTGTGTTTAGTGGAGCAGCCGCAGCCGGAAGTACTTACAACTGGAACTTTGGCAACGCCGGTACCCAAACCGGCACCGGACCGCATAATGTAAGTTGGAACAGTCCGGGCAATTATAACGCCTCCTTGCAGGTTACCACACCCGATGGCTGTACGGCACAAACATCGGCACCCGTTGGCGTATCGAGCGTAAATGTAACGGCAACCACCGACCCGGCTTATGTGAATACCGGTCAATCGGCACAATTAACGGCGGCGGCTACCTCAGCGTTAAATGGCAGCATTACCTACACATGGACGCTAACCGGTGGCAACATCAGTTGTACCGATTGCCCCAACCCCATAGCAAGCCCTGTTGATGACCTGACAACCTATACCGTAACGGCATTAGACGAGTTTGGCTGCCAAGCTACGGCATCGGTAAATGTGGGTGTTATTTACCAAAAGGCGGTGATTATACCCAACGCCTTTTCGCCTAACGGTGATGGGGAGAACGATGTTTTCCGATTATCGGGCATCAATGTAGAGTCGGTAAATTTGTACATTTATGACCGCTGGGGCGGGCAAATGTTCCAGATGATTGGTGAAACCATCGAAAAAGGCTGGGACGGTGTAGCAAGAGGAAAAGAAGCCGAATTGGGTGTGTATGTATATTATGCCGAGGTTACTTACACCGATGGCACAACCGAGTTCTTTAAGGGCAATGTAACCCTTATCAGATAATGCACCTAAAAGTGTAATTGTTTTCTCCTTTTTATTGCCACGAATTGTGCCCGGTGGTTACTTGTCGGGCACTTTTCGTGGTATTTTTTTTGCAAAATAGTTTCAACAAACGAAAAGGCATACCTTGTGTAGTTCAACAAATGAAAGGCTGACTCCTCCACAAGTATTGCCATTTGAGCTTAAAAAACTAACCTTGCTTTTGACTCACTGATACAGTAGGTGCCAGCCAGTTATTAAGATAGCGTTTTACCCTTGCCACAAAAGCTTTAAACAAGCTACCGTCATCAAGCAGGCGGCGGTCGCTTGTCCAAACGCGCGATTGAGCGCTAACTAAACGCACTTTACCTAAGCGGCTCAGTTCCAGCGCCATCCAGCCATCTTCGCTTCGTTGGGTAACCTTTCGGTTTAGGTTGTGTTTAAAACCACCTACTTGTAAACCATCGGTGCGGCGGTAGGCAAAGTTAAACCCCATTACATTTACACACTCCCTTTCTTTGCTTCGGAGCGAAAAAGCAATTTCTGCCAACATTTCGTGAATGGCAAGCCCTACCCTACTCCACCTGCTTAAGTTGTGTGGCAAAAAGGAGTACCTGCCATATACACAAGCTACATCGGGGTTATTGATGAGGGTATCCACAAACAGGTTGCCCCAGTCGGGAGGGTAAATAGTATCGGCATCGGCGCTCAAAATGTAGGCACCGCGTGTAGCCTCCAATCCGGCTTGTCGGGCATAACTAATACCCTGTCGCTTTTCAAATACCGATTTTACCCCACACAAGTCCAGAATTTTTTGAGTTTGGTCTGTTGAGTTATTGTTGGCAACAATTAACTCGGTAGGGTAATTGGGTTTGAGTTGCGATAAAGAAGAGAGTGTTTTAAGAAGGTTTTTTTCTTCGTTGTAGGCGGGTATCACAATAGAAACAAGCGGATTGGGCATATTAAACTGCTTTAACCCGTCTATAATTGGTTTAAACTGCAACGGCAAAAAATCGATTGAAGCTTCAGCCAGTACCGTTGCCGATAAATTCACCTTTTCGTGCCGAATTGCCCATTTGGGAATTAAAAATTTAGATAACATAAGCGGTTTATTTAAGAGCGTGTTTTGAGAAAACTAAAAAAATACTGTTCAGCATGGGCAATTTGCCCACACTAACCGAGATGAGCTGTGGTATCTAATTGTCTTAGCCTTACCAACGCTGCCACTGATACATAGTAGATAATGCTATTGGGAAGTAAAAAAATAGCTTCCTGCGGATAGTTGGCAATGGTGAGCAAAAAGGTAATGGTTAAGAAGGCAAGAGCATACATTTTTATTTGCGGTTGCCGGCTTCTTAAAAAAGTACGCACCCCCAAAACCAACACACTAAAAGAAAAAATGGTAAACAATAACAACCCTATCCAGCCCTGTTCTACGGCAATACGGGCAAGACCGCTATCGGGCGGAAAGTTAGCCAGTTCCGAATTGGGCGAAAAACGTCTGCCCCATTCACCGGTGCTTCCCAAACCGCCGCCTATGGGGTGCGTTTGAATGTAGGGTTGTATGCGCTTTTGGTTGCTCAGCCTAAGTTGTAGCGATTCATCTTTGGCGGGGGTAAAAGCAGAACGCACCCGATAAAGTGTAGGATTGGAGGTTGATTTAAAAACTACCACCATACCCACCAATAACAATATGCCCGATAGCAAAACTATTTTAGGTCGGAAAGTGAGGAAAGTAGTCAATAATATCCCAACAGGTACTAAAACAAAAGCGGCGCGGGTGCCTGAGTAAACCATAGCGGCAAACATGAGTAACGCAAATACCCACAATACAATTCTTTTTGCCAAATTTATGTTACAAAAAATAGCAATAGACAAACTGACTACTCCCATATAAGCCATTAAAATGCCAAAAGTAGTAGGGTCTGATAAAAAGGAAAACTTCCTAAACATCCCCCATTGAAAAATGAGTTCATAGCGTTGTTCATCGGCATTTACCCAAGCCCATTCTACGCTGTTAAACCCCGCAAATTCCTGATAGATGCCATATATAGCCGCAGCAACACCCCAAAACAACAAGAGTTTAAGTAAAAAAGCGATGCTTCTGAGGTTACTAAAGGCATACAAAGCCACAAAGTAAAGCAGCGTAAGCCCCGCCATGCCGCGCACGGTATATAACCAAGCCAATTGCGAATGTGCCCAAGGGTTTAGTACTTCTACCAAGTTAAACGCTATCCAGGCAAGCACTAAAAGGGTAACGGGGTGTTTTAGCACGGTAAAATTGCGCTCATAGGCTTGTTTGGCAAAAATACCCATAAACAGAAACAGCGTAAACACATCGAGCAAAATACCCAACGGTGGTTCGCCGGGCAGGTATTTTTTAATGCCCATTACCACAAATGAAACCGATACCAATACTGATAACCCCAGCAGCGGATTTACCAAACAGGCAAGCAGAGCCGGTAAACCAACTATGAGCGACAAGAGCAAGATACCAAAACCTGCTCCCAATACTCCGGTATAATAGGCTGTTAGTATAGTTGCGGCAAACAGCAGCACAATGCCGGCATATAACAACCAAGGCATATTGCCCTTTGCAAATGGGTTTGCCGGCAGCCATTTATTGGTTGCCAGGGAGTTGCCGGAGTGGGCGAGTATGGTAAAAATTGAGTCGTTCATGTGCTTTAAAAGTTGTGGGTTTCATTGTCAAAATAGTGGGAACGGTTATATTGCAGACCGTTCGCCACTTGTAAACCGCTCGATGTTAAAAAAAGACTATTTTAAAAAATAGTCCGAAACAAACTATAAAAAATAACATGATAATTAGGACTTCTTGTACTTGGCGCATAGGCGGCAGAGCATCGGGAGTGTTTGGTTTCATGGAAAAGGATTTATTAGGGTTTGAGCGGTCAAATTAGTTATGTTGAAAGAATCGCTGTTAAACGATGTTTGCCTTAGTTGTTTCGGTTAGTTTTTCCCATTGATTGGAGGTGAAATTATACCGTTTAATTACCCTTGCCGGATTGCCTGCAACAATGCTGTAAGGCGGCACATTTTTAGTTACTACGCTACCGGCTGCTACTACTGCATGTTTACCAATGATAACACCGGCGGTAATAACAACGTTGGCACCTATCCATGCCTCATCTTCTACTACAATAGGAGCAGTGGTGCAGGGTTGCCTGCTTATAGGCGTGTTCACATCTTGATAACTGTGATTTAAGCCCGATAACACTATGTTTTGAGCCAGCATTACCTCATTACCTACCGAAACCGGACCTATGAGCACACAGCCTATACCTATGCGCGTGTGGCTACCTATGGTAACACTGCCTAAACCGTTGTTTACGGTAGCAAAATCCTCTATGGTGGAGTAATTACCAATACTAAATTGGTTAAAAGGCAATACATCAAGGCGCGAATACCTGCAAATGCGGCTGCCCTTTCCTTTTTTATGTACAAAAGGATTTACCAGCCACTGCACCCATATACGCGGGCGTGCCTGATTGGGTGGTATCATTGCCCAATGTATCCATGCTTTAAGTACGGGGTATTTATTGATGAGTTGTTTCAAGCGGTTCATACTGTTGCGTTTTAGCGGTTAGTGTACGCTGATTGGCGGGTAAATGCCGGTAAATAAGTTGCAACAATTGAGCGGTACGATTTTGCCAACTGTTTTGCAAGGCGGTTTCTATGCGTTGTTGTTGATAGGCGGGATTATCGGTAAGGATGGCAGTGTTAATCAAATCGGCAAACTGGTTGGGTGTATGGGCAATAGCGGCTACTTGCATAAATGCTCTTATGTCTTCGGAAAAGGCAGTAGTTACCACCGGTTTACCTGCTGCCAGATATTCGTTTATTTTAAGCGGGTAAATGCTTTTGGTGAGTGTATTGCAGGCAAACGGTATAATACAGCAATCAAAAAACCGAAGATAAGCCGGCAGTTGCTCTATTGGTTTTGGGGGCAAAAAAACCATATTGGGTTGTAGGGGTAATTCGGCATCTGTACATTGTTTTTTACCTATAAACACCATTAGTTTATCGGGGTGTGCCTGTGCAATGGTTGTTAGGAGGTTAAAATCTATGCGTAAAGCGCTCACATCGCCTAAGTAGCCAATAATTTTGGTATCGGGTGCAGGCAAGCGCTTGGTTAGGTCATCGGGCATAGAAAAATTAGCTGTGGCGGCTTGGTTAAACAGCTCAAAATTGGCAGCATTGGGCAGGTAATGCACTTTACGGGTAGGGGAACTGAGTTTTTGCACAAGTTCGCGGCTGGTAGCTATATTAAGGTTGGCAGTATTCATTATCTGTTGCTCTAATCTAATACCATGCTTAGCAATATAGGCTTCCTGACTTATATCGTCAGTTGATTGATATACGTAGAGCAGAGGTTGCAAATCATCGGGCAGTGTTTGGCAATAAAATGGGTCAAACGAGTTGATGAATACAAAATCGGTAACGCCAAAATCCTGTTTTGTTCTTCTGATGCAATCGTAAACAATGCGGTTATTGATGCCCGATAAAAAACGGTAAAGAGCGCCGTTAGGCAAAGAGTTTATTGACCATGTGAAGCGTGGTGTTACCGATATGAAGTTATTAGGCAAATCGGGAATTTGGCGGTAGTAATTATCACCCTTTAACAAAGCCGATTGTCGGGCTTTTAAACGGGGGTTTTTGTAGCCCGAAAGCAGGTCTTTTACCGTAAACGGATGGTCTATATAAAATACCCGATGTGTTTTGGCAAGCTCCTTAGCTATGGAGTAGATAGTAGAGGAATACACATCATCATAGCGGCACATAGTAAGAATGAATATGTCAAATGGTTGTTGATTCATGGTTTTGAGTTTTGGGTTGAGGAGAAGATGTTTTGGGTTGCGGAGGAGTTGTTTGAGCCATAACCCGATGTGCTAAAGCTCGCCAAAGCAATTGGTAATACTTCCAAATTTGGGTAAAAATGTGAGCTGTTTGTAGTTTCAGTTCCTTTGCCAGCAGCATTTGATTAAAAACAAAAGTGATAACAAACACCAGCAGCGTGGCATAAGCGGCACCCATAACGCCAAAGCGCATAATGAAAAAGTAGTTAAACAGAATGTTGAGTAGAGTTCCAAACAACACAAAATAAAAATTTATACGTGGCTTACCAATAGCATCAAACATGGTTCCGAACTGCCTTGCAAAAGGCAGAAACAAGCTATATAAAACCGTAATTTGCAACAGTGGCGCCGTATCGGCATACTTGCTGCCACCAATAATCCATATAATCCAACTCGGAAAAAGTAATACTATGAGTATGGCAGGTAATAACAGAGCCAGCACAGCCGCTACCGATTTTTGATAGAGTTCTTTTAATCCGCCCTGCCCTCCTGCTGCACTGCTGCGTGTACTCTGCGGAAAAACTACTGTAGCCGCTGCCGTTACCGGCACTTCCATAAGGTTGTTTATGCGGGTGGCAAGGTCATAAATAGCCACTGCGCCGGTTCCAATCAATGAGCCAAGCATAAATTTATCAATGCTTTTGTGCAGCATGGCTCCTAAATTGGTACCAAATACATACTTGCCGTACCGGATTAGTTGCTTTACCCATACAGCGCTTACATTTTGGCTAAATTGCATATACTTTATGGCAAAACCGCAACTTACCGCTGCCCCAATTCCGGCTGCTATTGCATGAAAAAATGCGATGTGTATTAGGGTGGCTGCTTGCAATAAATAAGCTGCTGCTACCATCACAAAAAAGCTGCCTTGTCTGCAAAAACTTGCCCAAAACACACCCTTAAAGTTGAAATTTGCCTGCTGCAAAAAGGTAAATTGTGAAAAAGGCAACATAGCAGTGGTGCTTAACGCATATATATACAGCATGGTTTTTAACTGTGGCGCTTGCCATAATGCCGATAACAAAGCAGCAAATACTATAAGCAATACAATACTCATCACGGTAAGCCCTATGTTGATAACCGCCGAAGCAGTATTAATTTGTGCATACTGCCGGTGGAAATCGGGCTCATCGGGGTTGAGGGAGGTGAGGTGTTTAATCAGTGCATTTTGGACTAAACCGTTTCGGGCTACTTCAATAAATGCGGCAACGGTTAAAAACAAAGCCCAAATGCCAAAATCATCTTTGGGCAACACACGCAACAACAACAATACACTGCCCAACCCGAAGATGACAGCCGAAAACTGCTCTAAGAGGGTATAACTTAACGACCTCACCCAATACGACTGCTGTATTTTCATGGTTCAGAGAGGCTTAGTTAAGATCGGTAAGATGTACTTTATTCAACACAGAACCCAGCAGTTTACCATTTTCCTGATTGAGTGCGTGTAAGTATTGCAGTGCATTGCTATCAGATTCCTGATGCGGTGAGTTGGCGGCAAATACGGCAATTACCTTATCGGCAAAGCGCATGAGTTCTTTTGTATCGGCAAAGTGTTTTAGTGGCGCACCTTCCAAAATTATGTAATCATAATCTTTGGCAACATGCTCCAAAAAGGCGTTGAAGTCGGTTTTTCCAAATACTTCAGCCGGAGAGTTATCAGGCACTGGAATACAACCCATTACGGTTACGCCCAAATGGTTGTTTTGCTCATTTTTATTCAAAAACAGCGTACCTACCCGCGTAAACGTTGAATTGAGTTGGTACAAGTTTATGAGGTTTTGCAAATGATTGAGGCAGTGTTGTTGATTAGCAGATGCTGCTAAGCTACCGTTTTTATCAAGAAGAGCACTAATGGCATTATGCTTAAAATTGGTGTCAATAACCAAAACTTTTTTGTTATTTTGCATCAATGCCGAAGCCAAAGCAAGAGCCAGATAAGTTTTGCCTTCTCCCTTGTGAAGGCTGGTTAACAGCAGCTTTTTTGCACCCGATTCTTCAATGGCATACCGCAATTTGCGCACCGATTCTTTAAATTGGGTTTTCTCTCTTTTACCGTTACCAATTAAAGGCAATGCAGTTGTAGCAACTTTGTTTACTGTTTCTAAAAGCGGTAAACCGGTGAAAGAGATAAACCTATTGGGAGTTGTGTAGGTATTATCAGTAAAACCCAACAGAAACACAAAGGCAGTTGCCAGCAAAAATCCCGATGCGGCAGCAAGAGCGGTAATAAGCTTGGTTTTGGTTGGCTCTGCCTTATCGGGCACTAATCCTTTTTCTACAATACTGAGCGGATTGGTTAACGATTGTACGGCAAACTCGGTGGAGTTGAGTTTGTTTAATATCTCCATATACTCTGTGGAGTTTGAATTGATATCTTGCTCCAAATTAGCAATGGTAGCTTCGCCCGATACCAAAGTAACCGCACTGCTTTTAATGCGTTGTATTTCGCGGTCTATCGATACAAGGCTGGCTTTTGCAATTTCCAACTCGGTTTCGGCTGCTATCTTTTTCTCTTCAATGTCTTTTTTGGAGGTACTGTTTTGCACCGTTTGCTGCCCCAAAGCGGAGTTTTGAATCAATACCTGCAATTGAATTTTGAGCGATTCTATTTGATTTTTTAACTCTTTATCCTTTGAACCGCCACCCACGTACTGCTGAGTTAAGGTATTGATGCGCTCCTTCATATCGCCAATTTCTCGGTTATATTCGCGCAGTTGGCTTAGAGTATTATCATTTTGGTTTAAGTAGCGCTCGTAGTTTTGAATGGCACGCTCATAAGAGGGTATTTTTTGGTTAATTTCTTCCCGTTTTACCTCTAACTCACGCAGTTGGTCAATATTTGTTTTAGCCTGAGCGCCATAGTCCACCACTTTATTATTGAGCTTGTAGCGGCGCAAACTCTCAATTTTACCGTTCAGTTCTCGCTTTTTATCTTCGGCAAGTTTGGCGTAATACTGTAATGAATTTTTTGTTTGGGCATTGGTAGAAGCATTATAGCGTTCAGTAAAAAACGCGGCTAAGTTATTCACCACAAAAGCAGAAAGGCGAGGATTTTCAGAAGTAAATTCAATCTTAATGTAATCGGTACTTCCTACCCGCTCAATGCGCAAATTTTTGACCAATGTATTGTAGTCATACCGCAGCATTTTAAGCACTTCGTTATACATTTCGCCCATGCGGTCGGGCAGGGCAACAGAGCTGTTGTAATCTACCCTTTGCAAGTAATCGGCAATTTGCTCTAACTCATTTTGGGTAAATTTGGCAACTTCGGGCGGCATGTGTCTGAATGTATTGCTGCTTTGGCTGTAATCATTCAAGTACAATGCCTTTGACAAATGCGTTACGCTAATTCGGGAGCGCATCATTTCTATAATGGCACTTAGCGTATTATCCACGCGGTAAGGCTGTATATAAGCAGCGCTGCTGCTTACTTCATTGGGGTTGTTTATAACCCCGGTGGCAATGGTAGCCACCGATTTGTAGCTGAGGGGCTGTTGTTTGGCAAACCAATAGGCTGTGGCGGCAGCTATAACCGACATAAAAATAATCAGCCATTTGTTTTTGTACAGTTTGCGCCATAAAAATAGCAAATCCATACGAGCGGTAGTTGTTTGGGTTTAACATCGGGTTTAACCTTTTTGCCCAAATGTAGCGGGTTAAGGTGTGCAACAGTTTTTTATCAACTGCAATGCGATGAATTATGCAAAAATGGCAAAGGATAATCAAGTAAAAACAAAAAAAGCAATTATCTGGTATTCATTTGCCGCCGGTTGTTAATTTTGCATGGTCATTGCACTTGTTTAAGGTTGAATAAAAAACGTGCTTGGCACATCTTGAGCGTCAGCACTTGTTTAATAAGGGTTTGTTTCTGGGTGTAAAGATAGGGCAAGAAAATGCCACAAAAAGCATTTGTCATGACAATGTAAAATAACTTTGACTGTTTTGGGCGCATAACTTGCACAATAGGCTTTTTTAATTACATGCAAAAGCCCTTTATTTTTCGCCCTTCGGATTAAAAATTGCCTGATACGGAATTTACCGTTTTTTGTTTCAAACTTGCCTACCAATTTTTCGCCAATGATTGCATTTTATTTATTTATTGTTTGCTTGTTGCTGCTGTTTTATACTTACATAGGTTATGGCATATTGTTGTTTATGTTGGTTAAGATTAAACAGGGTTTATCCCCCCTTGCTTCACCCACTAAACAAGCACAAAGCGGGGCAGTTTACCAGCCACCGGTTACAGTGGTAATTGCTGCCTACAACGAAGCCGATTTTATAGAAACCAAACTAACCGATACATTACACCAAAACTATCCGCTTGACAAACTAAGTATATTTGTGATTACTGACGGCTCAACCGATACCACGCCCGAAATAGTAAAGAAGTTTGAACAGGTGCAATTGTTTCACCAACCCGAAAGGCGCGGTAAAATAGCTGCGGTAAACAGGGTAATGCCACTCATTACCACCCCAATAGTGATTTATACCGATGCCAATACACTGCTGAATCCAGATGCAGTAGCCAATTTAACCCAACACTTTGCCAACCCGAATGTAGGCGCAGTAGCAGGCGAAAAACGCATTATTACCCCTGATGCAACAGCAGCAAGCGGTGCGGGCGAGGGTTTGTATTGGAAATATGAATCGGCTTTAAAAAAATGGGATTCAGAGTTGTATTCAGTAGTGGGCGCTGCGGGTGAACTGTTTGCCATTAGAACGGATTTATACGAACCCCCACCACCCGATACCATTATTGAGGACTTTTACAAAACCCTGCGCATAGCCCAACGTGGCTACAGGGTACTGTATGAACCTAACGCCTTTGCTATGGAAACCCCCTCTGCCTCGGTAGCGGAGGAGTTGAAACGCAAAATACGCATTGCGGCGGGAGGCTTGCAGGCTATTTATCGCCTTAAACCGCTACTCAACCCTTTTAAATATGGCTTACTTAGTTTTCAGTACATATCGCACCGCGTTTTGCGTTGGACACTGGCTCCGCTATGTTTACCTATACTATTACTAACCAATGCTTACCTTGTCCGCACATCGGGCAGTATAGGGTGGCAGGTGTTTATGGGGTTGCAGGTTATCTTTTACCTCACCGCACTTACTGGCTATTTGCTCGAAGCGCGCAAAATCAGGTTTAAACCGTTTTTTGTGCCTTACTACTTTTGTATGATGAACTATGCTGTTTACCTTGGTTTTTGGCGTATTGTTACCGGCAGGCAGAGTGTGCTGTGGGAGCGTGCTAAAAGGGGGTAGTTATGAGTTATGAGTTATGAGTTGTGAGTTATGAGTTATGAGTTATGAATGGGTTTAGTAACCACTAACCACTTACATCCACCCTTGTTGCAAAATATCTTTTGCGTGGTAGGTAATAATAATATCGGCACCAGAACGGGCAAAAGCAATCATGTTTTCCATTACTATTTTCTCCTCGTCAATAAGATTGGCTGCTGCTGCTGCTTTTACCATGCTGTACTCACCCGATACATTGTAACAAGCCACGGGCAGGCGCGTTTGTTGCTTTAATCGGGCTATGATGTCTAAATATGCCAGTGCAGGTTTTACCATCAGCACATCGGCACCCTCATGCTCATCAAGCCAGGCTTCTCTTAAACTTTCTTGTGCATTTCTATAATCCATTTGGTAGCCTTTTCTATTGCCCAATTGAGGGGAGGAGTCTGCCGCCTCTCTGAATGGACCGTAATAAGCTGAGGCGTATTTAACGGCATAAGACATAATGGCAGTATGGGTAAATTGGTTTTGGTCGAGGTGTTGGCGGATATAACCTATTCTTCCGTCCATCATATCAGAAGGGGCAACCATATCAGCGCCGGCTTGGGCATGGGTAAGCGCCATTTGTGCCAATACCTCCACACTTTCATCATTCAGCACTTCGTTTCCGGCTAAAATACCACAGTGCCCGTGTGTTGTATAGGCACATACACATACATCGGTTATGAGGTAAATTTGATTGGCAAATTCGGCTTTCAACAAACGCAGGGCGGTAGGCACAGCGCTGTTGTGGTGGTGGCTGCTGTCGGCATTGGCAGATTTAGGGTCGCCCACGCCAAAAAGGAGAAATTTGTCTATACCCAGTGTGAGGCAGTGTTGTACTTCTTGCACCAATTCATCGGGCGAAAAATGGTAAACACCGGGCATGGCAGCAATGGGGTGTTTGATTTTATTGCCTTTGCATACAAACATCGGGTAAATAAACATGTTTTTGGAAAGGCGGGTTTCGGCTATCATTTCCCGCACAATATTATTGCGTCTTAATCGGCGCGGACGGTAAGGTAAATTCATAACAACTATTAGGTAAAAAAATAATCGATTCAATTGCACAACCTACACCAAAGCAACCCGATAAAAGCCTGCATTGCCCTTTTAACCTACTCACGGTCGGTTAGCACCATCATGCTGGCAGTAGCTTTTGCAAATACTATTTTTTCGCCGGCTGGGTTTAGGGCAAACACTTCGCTCTCGCAAAAGTGCAATTTAGCGCCTTTTTTGTCCACCCAGCCTTTGGCATAAAGCAAGTCAGCCTTACCCGGTCGGTAGTAGGCAACTTTAATTTCGGCAGTAACAACATGCTGGTTTGGTTGGAGGAGGGTAAATGCAGCAAAACCGGCAACAGTATCGCACAAGGTAGTCATAATGCCGCCATGCGCATACCCGTTCTGCTGCCGGTGGTGGCTGTGCAAGGGCAAGATGCCTTCTACCAAGCCGGGTTTTACCGCCGTAACCTCAAAACCAATAAAGTGCATAAAATGATTTTGGCGCATCATTTTTGCCACTTTTTCCTCCACCGCGGGGTTATTTAGCTCAAACATGGCGCAAAAATAGGCTCATTTTGCGTTTAGCCGGTACAAGTGAAAAAAAAATACCCAAAATTTATTAGCGAGTGTAAAAAAACTGCTATTATTGCCCCAAATTCCCACTAATTCACTTTTTATGAACGCTGTAAAACTTGTTCTTAACCTTGTTCTTGTGCTGGCAAGTGCATTTTTAGTCTATAAATTGGTTGCTACTATTCAGGAGCCCATTACTTTTCAGGCAGAACGCGCCAAACGCGATGCCATTGCTATTGAAAGGCTCAAACAGGCTCGTAGTACACAACTTGCCTTTAAAAGTAAGTATAACCGTTATTGCAGTTCATTTGATTCGCTCATTACCATGATAAAAACCGATAGTTTTGAAGTGGTTAAGGTAATTGGCGACCCTAACGACTCTACGGTTGTGGTAAAAAAAGAAACCTTTAAACGCAGTATGCTTGACTCGCTGTTTAACGGCAATGCACAGGCTCTGGAGCAAATGCCCTACATACCATTTTCGCCTAAAAACAATAAATTTAATATCCAGGCAGCCACCATTAACCGCAATAATACTGATATTCCGGCATTTGAAATATCGGGTCCGTTAAAAGAGATTTACGCCGGTTTACCAAGCGAGTATTATGCCGATCGCTACAACGAAAACATGCGAGTAGGTAATATCAACGATGGAACTACATCGGGAAGTTGGGATAAATAGCTTTTGAGTGTTCAATTTCTGTTCTCTCTTTCTACTCGGCAATATTTGGGCATTGATACCATAATGCCCTCCTTTTTTCATTACTTTTAAACATACGCCCTTGTTAACCGACAGCAATAATATACAAATCAATCAGCAGGTTAAACACAACCTGTTTGACCTCCGGCATACCGAAAACCATGTATTAACTATATACTTAGGGTATGACGAGCTGTCGTTTGCCATTACATCTGTTGCAGATAACACCGTTGTTTACCTGAAATCGTACCGGCTCAAAGATGCCGATAACCACTTTGCCTACAAACTATTGGTTAATGATTTGGCAGAACAAGAGGAGTTGTTCAAAAATACTTACCACAATATTGTGATAGCGCTTAGTTCTACCCCCTACACCTTAGTACCCCACAAATACTTTGAGTTGAGCAGCGCCGAAGACTATTACAATTTTAACTACAAGCAAGACAACAACAGCAAGATAATGGCAAATTTTGTAACAGGATATAACTGCTTTGCTATTTATGCCGTTGATTTACAACTTGCCGACACTTTTACCCGAATCTTTGACAATTTCACCCTTCAGCACGCCATTAGCTACTTGTTGCCTGCGTTGCCGCCCCCTAACGAGGGCAAAGGCATGTACGTATATGTGCAAAAATCACATGCCGATATTGTGTGTCTGAACGGCGATAAACTCCTTTTTTGCAATACGGTTTCGGTATATAACCCCGATGAATTGTTGTACCACTTGCTCAACACCGCTAAACATACAGGTATCTCCATTAGCCATGACCCCATTATTATTTGGGGAGACACCACATCAGAACAACCTCTTTACCAACTTTGCAGCCAATACCTGCCCAAACTGAGCCTTGGCAACCGTCCTGCCCATCTTAATTACTGTCCGGAACTTTCTGTAATCTCTGCCCACCAGCATTTTAACCTCTTTTGTATGAGGTAAAACCGCCCCCCATTCTTTATTATCAACCAACAGGCTACCTTATGCGCATTATTGGCGGTACGCACAGCGGACACCGTTTTTTTCCACCCCAAAAAATACCGGCTCGCCCCACTACCGATATTGCAAAGGAAGGTTTGTTTAATATCTTGCAAAATACCTTCGATTTTGAAGATTTAACCGCCCTCGACTTGTTTGGCGGCACCGGCAGCATTAGTTATGAACTGGCATCAAGGGGTTGCCCCGCCATTACCTGCGTAGAACTCGACCGCCAAAGCGCAGCCTTTATTGCTAAAACTGCTACTGAGTTTGGTTTTCCTGTTCAGGTGGTAAAAACTGATGTGTTTAAATTTATTGCCACTTGTCAGCAACAATTCAGTTTCATTTTTGCCGGTCCGCCCTACCCTTTAACCACTATTCCCGATTTACCCGACCTTATATTTAAGCATAACCTCCTTCTGCCCGGCGGTTGGTTTGTGCTGGAACATAACCCGCACCACCAGTTTAACAACCACCCCCAATTTTTGCGCAGCCGAAGTTATGGCACTACCATTTTCAGCATTTTTGGGGTTTCCTGATTGTTTACAAACACTACCATTCCATGACATGAGCAAAATAGCCGTTTTTCCGGGTTCATTTGACCCCATTACACTGGGGCATGTAGATATTATTACCCGCGCCATTCCGCTTTTTGATACCATCATTGTTGCTATAGGCACCAACTCCCAAAAAAAATACCTTTTTTCACTCAATGAAAGGGTTGCTTTTATTAAAGAAACATTTAAAGACCACCCCTCAGTACAGGTGCAAACCTACACCGGTTTAACAGTAACTTTTTGCAGAGAGGTTAATGCCCGATACCTGCTACGGGGTGTGCGTTCTGCCCATGATTTTGAGTTTGAACGAAACATAGCGCAGTTAAATCAGGCAATTGCTCCCGAAATAGATACCATTTTATTAGTTAGTCAGCCGCAGTTTTCACACATCAGCTCCACCATAGTGCGCGAAATAATAGCCTACAAAGGCGATGCGCACAGTTTTGTCCCCCAGCCGGTTTTAAACCATGTTGCCCCATCATGATTTACCTGGATAACGCCGCCACCACCTCCCTGCACCCCTATGTGCTGGAAGCCATGATGCCCTACCTAACCACCTACTACGGCAACCCGTCTTCTATACATGCATGGGGCAGAAAAAGCAGGGCAGCCATAGAAAAAACCCGAAAAATTATAGCCCAGTGCCTATCTGCCTCAGTGGGTGAAATTTTTTTTACCTCCGGCGGTACTGAGGCTACCAATACCATTTTGTGGGGTGCAGTTGCCCAATTAGGGGTAAAGCATTTTATTACTTCAGCCATTGAACACCACTGTGTGCTCCACACCCTGCAAACCATAGCAAAAAATGGCGCGGCAGCAGTGCATTATGTACCCTTACTCCCCGGCGGACACATTAACATAGATGCGCTAACCCAACTGCTTCGCCAACTAAACACCCAGCCCACCATGGTTGCCCTTATGCACGCCAACAACGAAATTGGCAACCTGCTACCCCTGCAAGAAGTGGCTAATTTGTGCAAACAATACAACACCCTGTTTTATACCGATACGGTTCAAACCTTTGGTTATTATCCAATCAATGTGCATGAAACGCCCATTAGCTTTTTAAGCGGCTCGGCACATAAATTTCACGGTCCCAAAGGAGTGGGTTTTATGTATATAAACCAAGAAAACGGCATCAGTCCGTTTTTGCACGGCGGCTCACAAGAACGCAATATGCGCGCCGGCACCGAAAACGTGTATGGCATTGTGGGTTTAGGCGCTGCCACCCAATTAGCGCACCAAAACATGCACACCGATGCCGCACATATAAAAACCCTGAAACAGTACATGCTGGAACGCCTTACCCATGAACCCTTTAATGCAGTTATTAACGGTGATGCCAACCCGCAAAATACACACTATAAAATTTTAAATGTGCGTTTCAGCCCCCCCTTAGCTACCGATTTGCTGCTCTTAAATTTAGATATTGAGGGCATTTGCGCATCGGGCGGCAGCGCTTGTAGTTCGGGGGTAGATGTAGGGTCGCATGTATTGGAAGCCTTACAGGTTCACCCCGATAGCGTAAATATCAGGTTTTCCTTTTCCCGATTTACTACCCTTGCCGAAATAGACCTTGCACTGGCAGCCCTTAAAAAAGCGTTGAGGGTGGGGTGAGATTTTTCATAGCATTAACGTTTTGTTTTATTATTTCATTTTCTTGTTTAATCTTTAAAAGTTCATTTTTATTGCAAAGGCTTTGATTTGCGCAAAACCAAAATGCAAATAATATTAAATTTACATCGCAAGCAATATACTATAGTTTTATGAGGTAACTAACCCCTACCCTATTGCTTTGCTAAGGTTGTGGCTCGTTGGTTTGTTTTTGTGGGACTACTTTGCTAAGGCGTTTTTCAATTTCGGCTTCTTCTTGTGCCAAACGGCGGGCTACGCGGGCAGAAACGCCAATGCTAAGCTCATAAAGCAGGTAAACCGGAATGGTAACCAATATCTGCGAAAACACATCGGGCGGGGTAATTACAGCCGCCACTACTAAAATAACCACAAAAGCATGTCGGCGGTAGGCGCGCATATCCTGCGGGGTAATTAATCCCATTTTGCTGAGGAAAAACACCACCAACGGCAACTCAAACATAATGCCCGATGCTAAAACTATGGCTACAATGGTATCTACATAAGAGGCAAAGGCTATATTATTGCCCACCGCGCTGCTAACTGAATAAGCTACCAAAAAACTGATAGAAAACGGGGTGATGATGTAATACCCAAACAATACGCCAAGTAAAAACAAAACAGACCCGATGGCTACTACACCTCGCATGGCATTTATTTCGGACTGGTATAAGCCCGGTCGCACAAACCGCCATATTTCCCAAAAAATGTACGGAAACGTTACTACCAAACCGGCAATGAATGATATTTTAATATGTGCCAAAAACTGCCCCGCCATTTCTAAGTTTATCACTTCAAAAACGGGCGCTTTGAGGCACAAACTATTGCCTAAACCCAGCATTTCCGATAAACGGCAAAACAGGGTGTAGGTAAAAAAGCCCTCGGTTTTGGGTCCAAAAATAACCTTATCAAATAAAACACCCGGCAGCAAAAATACCACCACACTCACCAACCCAATAGCTGCTACGGAGCGCATAAGGTGCCAGCGCAGCTCTTCGAGGTGTTCTATAAAAGAAAGGTCGTCTTTGGATTTCTGTGAAATTGCCATAACAGATGCTAAATCGGGTAAATGCGGGCAAGCGCGCCGTTGTTATGCATACATTTCTTCTCTAAGGGCTTTAATATCGGGGTGGGTAATGTAGTCATCAAATTCCATCAGTTTGTCTATAATGCCTTTTGGCGTAAGTTCAATTACGCGGTTGGCAAGGGTTTGGGTAAAGGCGTGGTCGCGCGAGGTAAAGAGTACCATACCGGCAAAGTCTTTAAGCCCGCTGTTAAAGGCAGTAATGGCTTCAAGGTCGAGGTGGTTGGTAGGTTCGTCGAGCAGGAGAACGTTGCCTTGTTGGAGCATAGCGCGCGAGAGCATACACCGCACCTTTTCACCACCCGAAAGCACGGAAACGCTTTTTTGGGTTTCTTCGCCACTAAACAACATGCGCCCCAGAAAGCCGCGAATAAAAGTTTCGTCTTTTTCGGTAGAGTATTGACGGAGCCAGTCCACCAAATTCAGGTCAGAATTGGCAAAATACTCGTGGTTTTCGTTTGGCAAGTAGGCAGGGGTTATGGTTTGCCCCCATTTATAGCTGCCTTCGGTGGGTTTGAGTTCGTCTGAGAGTATTTGGTAAAAAGTAGTGCAAGCGCGGCTGTTTCGGGATATGATGGTAATTTTATCATTGTGGTTCATCTCAAAACTGATGTTGCGGAACAAGGTTTCGCCTTCGGGCGTGGTATAACTCAATTTTTCAACCTCCAATATCTGCTTACCGGCTTCGCGGTTTTGTTTAAAAATAATGGCAGGATAGCGGCGGTTAGAGGGTTTAAGTTCGTCAATATTGAGTTTTTCAAGCGCCTTTTTTCGGCTGGTGGCTTGGCGCGATTTTGAGGCGTTGGCGCTAAAACGCTGAATAAACTCCATGAGTTCGGCGCGTTTTTGTTCGTCTTTTTTCTGTTTTTGTGATTGCTGCCGTTGCAACAATTGGCTCATTTCGTACCAAAAAGTATAGTTGCCGGTAAAGAGCTGAATTTTACCAAAATCAATGTCGCACACATGCGTACAAACCATGTCTAAAAAGTGGCGGTCGTGCGATACTACAATAACGGTATTTTTAAAATCGGCTAAAAAGTCTTCTAACCATAGGGCGGTTTCAAGGTCAAGGTCATTGGTAGGCTCATCAAGTATTAAAATATCGGGATTACCAAACAAGGCTTGCGCCAGCAGTACGCGCACTTTTTGGTTATTGGTCAGTTCTTTCATCAGTTTATAGTGGTAGTCTTCTTTTATCCCTACATGGCTAAGCAGGTAAGCGGCATCACTTTCGGCATCCCAGCCGTTCATTTCGGCAAATAGGGCTTCCAAGTCGCCGGCACGGTGTCCGTCTGCTTCGGTAAAATCTTCTTTGGCGTAGAGGGCATCTTTTTCTTTAATTACCTCATACAGTTGTTTATGCCCCATAATTACGGTTTCTAATACCGGATACTCATCGTACTCAAAGTGATTTTGCCTAAGAACCGCCATGCGCTCGCCCGGGCTTATTTCGGTTTTACCGGTTGTGGGGTCAATATCGCCCGCCATAATTTTTAAAAAGGTGGACTTGCCCGCTCCGTTAGCGCCTATAATGCCGTAACAGTTGCCGTGGGTAAATTTAAGGTTTACATCTTCAAATAATATGCGCTTACCAAAACGCAACGATAAGTCGTTTACCGAAATCATGGAAAAAAGAGTTTAGCTGATTGCCGATGAATAAAATAATTGCCCCCATTTTTTGCGCTGCAAAGGTAGCATTTTTTTAGCATCGGGCATCGGGTATTTTGTTGCTACCTTGTGTAATACTTTCGGCACAAAGTTTTTTAATCGGGCTATGCCATACATAGCAATAATTGGTTTACATTTGCCTTCGGAACGAACTGTTCCTCCGATTACCCAAATCTGATTTGCTAAACATTCTTAAAATCACCAATTATGTCTGAACTTACCGATAATGTAAAAACCTCTCTCCAAAGCGGCGTACAAAAGACCAAACTTTTCCTGCGCAAATTATTTATAATTTTGGCAGCATTGGCGTTAATAGCTGCCGTAGGTTATTATATTTTTGCCGGTATGACTTACAGCGAAGGCAGCCGCGCCGGTTATTTGATTAAAATATCTAAAAAGGGGATGGTTTTTAAAACTTACGAAGGGCAACTTAACCTTGCCGGTATGGGCTTGGGCGGTGTTGCCAATTTAACCGAAGATAATGTGTGGAATTTTACCGCCGCCAACGAAACGGTTTATTACCAACTCCAAAATAACGAGGGTAAAAAAGTTGCCCTATACTATAAACAACGCTACCACACTTTCCCTTGGCAGGGTGAAACCGATTATTTTGTTTATAAGGTAGAGCAGGTGGAAGAGTGATTAGTGGTTAGGGGTTAGTGATTAGTGATTAGTTTTGGTAAATGGTAGTAACAACAAACGCCAATACGAAGTCTTGCTCCCCTCTTTACGGTAAATTGGCACGAGTAAGTTGTATTGTAGGAGGCTGTTAATTGCCGATTTATCGGGGGTTGTTTGTGGGGACACAAAACAACGGCGAGGGGCTGGGGGTGAGTTCTTATTGGGTAAATGGTAGTCAGTACTAAGAAATAGTTACTAATTTGCGTCTTTGCGCCTTTGCGTGCAACAAAATAGGAAAGGTAGTCGATAACTCATAACTTTTCACAGTACAGACACACGGCCGTGTGCCTCTACATTTTTTACTTTTCACTTTTTGCGTCTTTGCGCCTTTGCGTGAAACAAAATCGGGATAGCAGTCATAACTCATAATTTTTCAAAATACAGACACACGGCCGTGTGTCTCTACATTTTTTACTTTTCACTTTTTGCGTCTTTGCGCCTTTGCGTGAAACAAAATCGGGATAGCAGTCATAACTCATAATTTTTCAAAATACAGACACACGGCCGTGTGCCTCTACATTTTTTACTTTTCACTTTTTGCGTCTTTGCGCCTTTGCGTGAAACAAAATCGGGATAGCAGTCATAACTCATAATTTTTCAAAATACAGACACACGGCCGTGTGTCTCTACATTTTTCACTTTTCACCATTCACTCATTTTGAGCCTCTACGCCCATACCGATTTAAACGACACCATAACCGCCCTCATAACCCCGCAGGGAGTGGGCGCCATAGGCGTAATACGCCTTAGCGGCAGCCGCGCACTGGAGATTTGCCAACAGTTTTTTAAAGGTAAAAACCTCCTCAAACAACGAAGCCATACCCTACACTTTGGCGCCATTACCAACCCCGCCGGCGAGGTGATAGATGAGGTGCTGGTGAGCGTATTTAAAGCGCCGCACTCCTACACCGCCGAAGATACGGTAGAAGTGAGCTGTCATGGGTCGCCCTATATTTTGCAGCAGGTTTTGGCATTGTTTATAGGGGGTGGCGCAAGGCTTGCCAAACCCGGCGAGTTTACCCTGCGCGCCTTTTTGCATGGAAAATTAGACCTCAGCCAAGCCGAAGCGGTGGCAGATTTGATTGCCTCCGAAACAAAGGCTGCCCACCAAATAGCGCTGCAACAAATGCGCGGCGGTTTTTCTGACCAACTGCAAATGCTGCGAGAACAACTGATTCATTTTGCCTCGCTTATTGAGCTGGAATTGGATTTTAGTACCGAAGATGTTGAATTTGCCGACAGAACCCAACTTACTGCCCTCATACAGCAAATTCTGCAAACCTTAGAGCAACTGATTCACTCTTTTGAATTGGGCAACGTTATTAAAAACGGCGTTACTACGGTTATTGCCGGCAGGCCAAACGCCGGTAAGTCCACCCTGCTCAATGCCTTGCTTAATGAGGAGCGCGCCATTGTGAGCGAAATTGCCGGCACTACCCGCGATACCATTGAAGAAACCCTAAACATAAACGGCATTACTTTTAGGCTCATTGATACCGCCGGCATACGCGAAGCCCAAGACACCATAGAGGCAATAGGTGTTGAAAAAACCATGCAAAAAATAGCGCAGGCTACCTTGCTGCTCTATGTTTTTGATGTTACTGCCCTTAGCCCGGCAGAGGTAACAGCCGACCTTGCCCTGCTGCACCCCCAAGGCGCTGCCTTGTTGGTTATTGCCAATAAAATGGACGAACTGGAAGCCCAAATGCCCAATGCACACGACTACTTTAGCCGGTTTTTCCCCGATACTTACCTGCCCCTTTCTGCCCGATACCGAAGCGGAATGCAGCAGTTAAAAGATGCTCTTTACCACAGTGTAACGGGCACTGATAACCTTGCCCAAAACCCCGCCACCGCTGCCACCATAGTAAGCAATGTGCGCCATGCCGAAGCCCTACACGGCGCTCACCATGCCCTTGAGCAGGTGCTGCAAGGCATTCAACTACACATTAGCGGCGAGTTGCTTGCTGCCGATATTAAAACGGCATTGGCTTACCTTGCCCAAATTACCGGCTCCGATATTACGCCCGATGACCTGCTGGGAAATATATTTAGTAAGTTTTGCATAGGGAAGTAGATTAGATAAAAAAAGTGTGTAAATTTGCACTCAAAATTTGAAACAATTTAAAATTAGTCTGTTATGGAATTTTTAAATAACGAAAGAAGAATACTTGTATCCTTTTCTGAAAGATTGCTTGCTGAGTTAGGTTCAAACTACGAACTACAAGGCAAGGTGAAAGAATATGCACAACAACTGAGTGACAATTTTTCATCAGGTTTAGTTCCATTTAAAAAGATAGGCGAAAATTGGCATATAAAGGATTTTGAAGTAGGAGGAGTAGAATATCGCTTGCTATTCTTACACTTTGTTGAAAACGGGGTAGAAATACTATACTTACTTTTTTGTATTTCCAAAACAGGCAAAGAATTTAAGACATATTTTAAGGGTTTTAGAACACCACGTTCTCAAAAAGATTTGACTAAGTACATAGAAAAAAATGCCAACAAAAAGACTATTCTAAGTCAAGAAAAGATTATAAGTGCTATTGCTAAAATTAATGCTCCAATTGAAAAACCTGATGTTCCACAGCTACTAAGAGCATGGATTGACGGTTACAAATACAAATCTGAATCTACCTTTTTTGAAACAACTACTTGGAAGCCAAGTGTTCTAAAAAATAGAAATCATAGTGGGTCAATTACTCAGTTATTAGATGACATGAGATCTATTCAACTGAAAAAATCCGATAGTATAGAAACGATACCGTTTGATACGGGATACCCATTTCTTATGGGTTATTCCCTTCATAATATTTCAGTACTGTGTTCTTACTATAGTTACGAAAGTAGCGAAGGCAAGAAAGATATGTTTATACTATATTCTATGTTTGTTGGCAAACCCACACAAAGAGATTATCTGGAACTCATTAGCACTTATTCACTTGATAATGTTAGTATTAATGAAGATTTTATTATTAAAAGTGCAGTCAAAGCCTACCCTGATTACCTGCTTGTCAATGAGGAATTTCTTGAAAGCATTTTGGATGATGAGGATGCAAATTTAGCCCTATCGCCCGAGCAGGAAAAAGCACTCATAGAGGCTCGCTTCCCCCTATTTATCAATGGGCAAGCAGGAAGTGGAAAGACAACAATGCTGTATTATATTTTTGCTGATTTTTTTGCTCGAAGACAAAAAGAAGTTATCCCACATAATATAATTTACATTACACAAAATAAAGAACTTCTTAAAGAATCAAAAAACAGAGTTCAAAAGCTATTTGAGTATAACCCGAAGTTTAGTGATATGAAGATTGATACTACATCACTCGACAAACATTTTTCTACTTTATATAATTTAATGAATTCACTTTTAAGTGAATCTGAAAAAGATAAATTTGATATAGGCAAACAAATGACATTTGGCTTATTTAAACATGAGTTCAACAGTAGATATGTTAAAACTGGTAGTAAGTTGTCACCGGAGTTAGTTTGGTATGTTATCAGGGCATTCATTAAAGGTTATTCTATAGACAAGGAAATTGACAATTTTAACGACTTAAGTAGAGAGGATAAAAAACTAGTATCGATAGATACATTTAGGGAAGTATTAAAAGTTTATTCGTGGTATAAAACTTTATTGAAAAATAATGCCTATTGGGACGAACAGGATTTAGCCACTAAAGCTATTGAGGGTTTTGATAGCAATAAAAATTTAAGTTACGGCATCATTATTTGTGATGAAGCACAAGATTTTACAAGAAAAGAATTGAGTTTTATTGTAAGATTATTAGAACATGCCTCCTGTGATTTGACAAATGAAAATATTATGCCAGCAATATTTGCTGGAGATCCTTATCAAACTATTAACCCCACCGGCTTTAAATGGAAAAATGTTGAAGCAATGGTAACTAATGAATTTAAGCGATTAGTATCAACGGGCACTACCAAAATTAACTTGCAACACGTTGAGTTGCTTCACAATTTTAGATGCAGTCCTGCAATAATTAATTTATCAAATGTAATACAGTCTCTTCGATTTACTTATTTGGAATTTCGTGATCTTAAGCCTCAGTCTGAGTACAAAATCAAAAAAACCATAACACCGCTTTTTGTTTATCTTGACCGTACTTCATCTGGAATAGATATAGATACACTGAAAAAATTCGCTGTCGAAAATTACAAAGAAACTATTTTTATATTATCTAAGGAAATAATATCTTCAAGTTCGGGTGTTAAAAGTCACGAGATAGAGGATGACGAATTTTTAAGTATATTCAAGGAAAATAAGGCGGAGGATGAATCAATTATAAATATTGAAACAGCGTCATCATTTAAAGGAAGAGAGATTTATAATATAGTTTTATATAAATTTGGTGAAGCCGCCCCAATTGATTTAGCTGACTTTATGAATAGTGACAGTGAAATTTCAGAAAACCATCGCTTTGAATTATATCACTATTTCAATAAACTATATGTGGCTTTAACAAGGGCTGAAGAGCAGTTATCGATTTTTGATACTGAAAGTGGTTTTAATAAGTTATGGAAACATCTCCAAAATGTAGACACCTTGGGTAAAATAATTAGTGTAATTAGCGCACTTGATGGTGAGGGTGGGAGTATAAATGAATGGAAGGAGTGTCTCGAAAGAATATTATCATCTACAGATGAAACTCATCAAATCATTAAAATTGCTGAAAATGAAACCGATTTGGATTCAGTAGCAGATAAAGACCCAATTAGAAATGCTCAGAGATACGAAAAGTTTGGAATGCTTAACGAAGATCCCTCTCGTTTGTATCAAGCATCTGTATTTTACGATCGTGTAAATGATCAGCCCAATGCCAATAAGTGTAAAGCCTATGCATATTACTTTGAAGCAAAGAAAGAATTGTTACAAGGAAGATTTAATCAAGCGATGTATGAAAAAGCCGGAGATGCTTTTTTAAGCACAAATTTACCTGATAAAGAAACTATGGCAAAAGATACATATTGGGAAGGTGCATGCTTTAGCCAAATTTCAAGAAAATTTGTAAGCGGTAGTTCTTGGCAGGATAGAATAGCGGAATATTGCACTCAAACATTTAAATCTGACTCATTACAAAAACTCAGAAAAGCATTAGAGCAGGAAAAGCATCTACATAAATCGGCTAAACTACCGATGGAGAGATTAGCTGATCGAATAAAAATGGATCCTTACCTATACGAGGGCGGTAGAGATGAGTTATTAGCCCTAGCTAATTTTTTTAAAGATTTAGGTTTCCATAAGACGATTCCTGTTTTTTGGGACTTAGCCGGCAATCTTTTCTACAAATCAGATGGCTATTACGATATAGCAAAAGACTGTTGGGATAAATCTGGAAAAAAGAATTCCGCAAAGTACCATTGGGTAGAATACCATTTAGCTAACACAGATGAAGAAAGAGTTAAGTATTTATTTCAGGTGAATAGAGACGAAGAGATAGATTGGTTGTTAGATACAAATACTAAAAGTGCAGAAGCTATAATATTAGATATAATCGAGAAAAGCAAAACCTCGGATGTGGTAGAGTGGGGAGAAGCTACTCAAATAAAGTGTTTTGAAATTCTATCACAACAAGATTCAAATTTATTTACGTCATTAATAGGGAAATTCAAGATTGATTATACCTATAGCTTAATTTTTGACTTTTCAAATTCTCCAAACCAAGACCAAGAAAGCATACAAGAAAAATTATTGGATATTATCTGGAAAACTCAGCGTTTTGATTTGTTGAGCAAACATAAAGATGATACGAATTTTTCTATAAAAATATCAACATTTGCCATTGAATGTTTTAATGAGTTTGGATTTGAATCGTCAACTATCAATAACTTTGTGGGGTTATTATCATGTGTTTCTCGAAATACAATCAATAGAGTACTAGAAGTCGCAATTAATAAATTTTATGAAAAAGAAAAATATCTAAAGGAGGAAAGAGTTTTTGAGAGAGTAAGCAAGAAAAATATTGGCATATTGGAAAATTACACTGTTAAATTTTATAAAGAAAATAAAAAATTTTCACAAGAACACTTTCTATATTTAGATAATCTATTTTTCCTACTTAAATCACAAAAGGAAGAGGTGGTATTTAAGTTTTATGACTATGCCCTTAAAAAAGCCGCGAAAGCTAATAACATGAATCTTAAACGGGATATCGTAAAAATATGGAAAAGGAGGGGCGGAAATCCCCCTGAAGATCATCCCACTAAGAAAGTATTGAGAAAAAAATATGGATCGATGAATTTATCAGGAGCTTTTGTTCAAACAGGAGGGGACAAAGATAGCCCTACTGCAAAAATCGAATGGGAAAACATAAAGATAGAAATATCTATATCGAGTCCAAGAGTCATTATTCATTGTAGTGATGGTAGTTCTGATACTGTAAAGATTGGAGACAGATCTCTACCACTTAATAACTTTGAAAACCCCATCAAAAATCTTGATGACAACACTTTCATTTCACAACATGGAAATTATAGAGGGGAGTTCATAGAAAATGGAATACGGTTTATGAGAAAAGAATCTGTTTTAACAATTACTTTATCCAAAAAAGAACACCTCAAACCAAAGACCCCCTAAATGATATTTTAGCTAAATAATATCGCATATTATTTGCCCCCCACTTCATCTATCTCTTGCATTAGCAGGTGGGTTGCTTGCAGGGCTGCAATTATTTTTTGGTAGTGCATAATGTCTTCAAAGGTGAGGGTGCGGCTTTTGCGGTCTTTGAGCCATTTTTGGGCGGGTTGGTAGCCGCCTATGTAAAACTCCCATGCCGTAGGCGGCACACCAGCAAAATACTGGGTGGGGTTTATAAATACCTTGCCGTTTTGGTAGCTTAGTTTGGTTACTTCATTGGTGCCTTGTAGGGGGTATTGGGTAATGTATGCCGATACTACCGGACTTTCTAACAGGTGTATTTGGCGCAGTTGGCTGCCCAATTGTACTAATTGCCAAAAAGTGGTGGGGTTGGTGGGGTATGGAACACGGGGGAAATCTATTTTCAGAAACTCTTTGTATTTTTCCCGATAGGCGGGCGAGTGTAAAACGGCATAGATGTAGTCTAAAATATCGATGGGTGCAAAGGTGTTTTGTGTAGTTTCTTTTTCGTTGGTAAAGGTTAAACCCAAACCGACTGCTATTTGCTGAACTATGGCAGTGTTTAGGTTGGGTGCTCTTTGGGTTGTTTGCTCCATGCTTTGCTGACCGCCGGCGGTTTCGGGGTAGAGGTAGAGGGGGAAAACACTTGTTATCTCGCTGGTTTTGTTTGATACAAAGGAACTTTCCATAATTGAACCATTTACAAATGAATGTTGCCATGTTTCTCCTGCTTTAAACTGCTTACATAAACACAACCCCACATTTTCCCCCTTAATAAAATGTTGCATAACTTCGCCTCTGGGCATACAGTGGAACCCTTTTGATTTTCCGGTATAGTAAGTATATCTGTTATCGAATGGGCGGTAAGCAATTGGGACAATCAAATTGAAATTGGGTCCCGAATTAAGTAAATCTTTTTTTGCCATATCTATACTCCAATCTCTTACGTCATTTCCTAAATCAAATTTTATCCGTGCTGCTTCGGTGTTTAGTGAAAGGAATTGCGTTATGGTTTCTTTAACACTCTCGGGTTTATGGTGTATGGTAAAGCCATCTCTGGCAGTAACAACCCCTACCGAATTTACCGGAAACAGTTTATTGATTGCAAACCCCTGCTCATAAATTGCCTGCAAACCGGTATTTTTAGGCACAAAGAAGTAGGCGGGGCTTTCGGGTTTTAATTCCTGAAATTGTATGGTTTGGAAGGTGTTTTGTAAAAGGAAGTTGTATTTGAGTTCTCTTTGCCCATACAAATCAAAATGAAATACCTTACCCAATTCATTAGGTTTCTTTTTACCGGTTTTAATAAACAGGTTAATGCTTACGCCCTGTTGTATATCAAACACGTTTACATCGGGGCTGCCATCGGGGGCGGTTTCTTTCTTTTTACTGTTGCCGTGCAAATCAATCGTGTATATTTTGTCGAAAGTTTTGAGCAAATTCCAGCGCATACCTCTAAAGGTAGGGTTGTCTAAATAGCCATGCGGGTTAATAAATGCTATTATTCCGGCATCGTTTTTTTCTATGAAGTATTGGGCAAAACGCAAAAACTTTACATAGTCGTCATTTATCCATTTTGGGTTTTTTTCGTTTAGCTTGGTTTTTCCGCCGGGTTCTCTTTTGTAATCTTCCATGAGGCTCATAATCCAGTTGCTTTTGTTGGCGCTTTCGCCGCTATAAGGCGGGTTACCAATAACCACCATAACGGGTGTATCGCGTTTAATAAGGTTGGCTTGGTTGGCTTCATCAGAAAGCCATGAGGAAAAGAGCGTGCCGGTATCGGGGTGGTATTCTTCAAGGCTGTTGGTAAGAAATACCCTTAATCTTTGGTTTCCGGTGGGTCGGTAGCCGGTTTCGGTCAGCAGCATATCTAATTTAAGGTGTGCCATTGCGTAACTTGCCATGAGCAGTTCAAACCCGTTTAGGCGGGGTATCAGGTGGTTTTGGGCGTAGCTGCTCCAAATGCCTTGTTGCCCTGCAAACTTGTGGTGTATGTGTTTTATAATTTGCGCCAAAAAAGTGCCCGTTCCGGTTGCGGGGTCAAGAATTTGCACCTTGTGTACTTCCTGCTGGGTATTTTTGCCTTGTAAGGTTACGGGTATTTTGGTTTTACCGGTATGGGCAATACCATCGGGCAGGTTAAACTCGGTTTTCAGTATATCATCAACGGCGCGCACTATAAAATTTACCACCGGTTGCGGGGTGTACCATACGCCACGTGCTTTGCGCAGTTTGGGGTCGTACTCACTTAAAAAAGTTTCGTAAAAGTGAATAACGGGGTCTTCTTGTCGGGTGGTTTGCCCAAAGTTTTTCATAATATCTGCCACATCAGAGGCAAGAAATATCTGCACCAATTCATCAACAATCCATGTTAGGCGTTCATCAAGGTCATAACCGGCAATATCCTGAAACAGTTTTCTTAAAAAGGGGTTGGTTTTTGGTATCAGGGTGGCGGCTTCGTGTCGGCTAAAAGTGGGCAGCGTGGGGTCGTGGTATCGGGCGGCAAACATGCCGTAGGCAATAGTTTGGGCGTAGAGGTCGGCAAACTGTCGGTTTTCAATATCGTGAATAAGCAGTTTTTTAAACGAAAGCATTTGTGCTTTCAGGGGGCTTGTTTTGTGGTGTTCATCATCATTGTTCAGGGCTGTTTCAATAACATTAGCCATTAATTTTGCCCTTGAAGCCATGAGTTGGGCAAGTTTGGCAGGCGAGGTGATGGTTTGGGATATGGTTTGGGCAAAGTTTTGAATAAGGGTGGTAAAAGTGGAAAAATGGTGTGGCAATGGCGCTATTTTACCGTTTTCTAGTTTGCCAATAGTGGTTTCGGCAACAAGAACGCCATCTTTATAGAACCTGAACCAGAGGTAATCGGTAATAATAAGGTTGGCAAGCGAGGTTTTGTAACGGCTAAACTGCTCTTGGTGTGCTTTGGCGTTTAGGTCTGTGCCAATATCTTTTGCCTCTATGTAGCCAATGGGTATTTCAATACGGGTAAGAATATAATCGGGAGCGCCGCAGTTTATACGGGCGGGTTCGTTGGTAACCAGTACATCGGGGGGTAAAAGGTTTTTGAGTAGGTTTTGCAAATCGGGGCGGTAGCTGTGTTCTCTGCTAAAACCGGTTTGGTATTGGGTGTTTAAAGCGGTAAGGTATTGGGATATGGTCATGGGAAGCAATTGTTAGAGAGGCTGAAATAAGATATGCTGCAATTGATGTTTATTGTTTGCGGTTGTAAACTGTTCCGCTAAAGTTGGCTTTTTGTAGGTTGGGGTTAAAGTAGGCTTGTATCAATTGCTCAAATGCGCATTAAGTTAGGGGTTTTTTTAAGGTTAGGGGCAAAATTAGTAATTTTATACCCTATTTGTAGTTTTTTTAAAAATCCTTTATTTTAAAGGGTAGTTACTTTTTGCATCGGAAGGTAAAGTGGATGCAACAAGCAAAAAACCAGTCAGTATTGGAGACGCAAACGTTTGTTTATTGGCTACCTTTGCAATTTACAACCCTCTTATATGGCAAAACTATACCTTGTACCCACGCCCATTGGCAATATGGAAGACATTACCCTGCGAGCGCTGCGAATACTGAAAGAAGTACAACTCATATTAGCCGAAGACACCCGAACGACTGCAAAACTGCTGCAACACTACCAAATTAACACCCCGCTGCAATAGTTTCATGTGTACAATGAGCACAGGGCGTTAGAAAAGGTGATGAGCCTGCTTAAAACCGGCGCTACGGTTGCTTTAGTAAGCGATGCCGGTACGCCGGGCATTTCTGACCCGGGATTTTTGGCAGTGCGCGAGGGCATTGCGGTAGAATGTTTACCCTGCGCTAAGGCGCTAATTCCGGCTTTGGTAAACTCAGGTTTGCCCTGCGACAGGTTTTGTTTTGAGGGTTTCCTGCCCCAACAAAAAGGCAGACAAACCCGCTTAAAAGCGCTGGCAGACGAAAAACGCACCATCGTTTTGTACGAATCGCCCCACCGCTGCCACCATAGTAAGCAATGTGCGCCATGCCGAAGCCCTACACGGCACTCACCATGCCCTTGAGCAGGTGCTGCAAGGCATGCAACTACACATTAGCGGCGAGTTGCTTGCTGCCGATATTAAAACGGCATTGGCTTACCTTGCCCAAATTACCGGCTCCGAAATTACGCCCGATGACCTGCTGGGAAATATCTTTAGTAAGTTTTGCATAGGGAAGTAAAGCGCCAAACAAGGGCGCAGCCTCGGTTTGATGTATAAATGGAGCTATTCACCCCTGTTTTTAGCAAAAAAGCACACAGATGTCTTGGTAGTGTGGGTAATGCAAGGTTGGAGTTAAAATGAGCGCCCTATAAGGGTAAAATCTGCGTAAGGTTTAGGCACACTTGTTAAAATGGGTAACAGATTACGGTTCGCTGCACCTTTTAATAATACGGTTTTGTTGCTGTTCTACCCAGACTTAGGGGCTCTACACCTTGTGTGTTACTCACCAACAGCTATAAAATGGCGCGTTTGGTTTTGGATAAACTCCAACAACCATGCAGTTAGCCACGCGGCTTAATGTACATGATTTTTACCGGCAGGCTGCTGTTAACCCAGCCCCTGCCTGCCCAAATTACCAACCAACCTATACTGCTAAACACCCAAACCCTGCACAATGGGTTGTATATTTGTAAACTGCTAACTAAAAACGGCAGCATCATAACCGTAAAGCTCGTCATTTCCTGCTAACAACCCTACTTGCAGGTTTTACAGATCGGATATTTTTTTGTGTTGCACTTGCAGGTAAAACAGATTTTGCAAAAAATAGCGGCTCAACCCTTTATCGGGCTCATGCAGGGGTTTGTAACATTTGAGTTCAAAAAAGTCAATCGGGAAAATATACCCGTCCCAGCCGGCTATTTTACCCACGCCGGTCAGTTCCTGAAAATCGTTTGAAATGGTCAGGTTTTCAAAATCTTCTAAGGGTATATCTATCGTTTTGAGGCTCATTACCACAAACCCCAATTTGCGCGCTTGGTCTAAAATATGGTATAGGTTGGGCACATTATAGTGGTAGGCTTGGTTAATTTTGGTTATTTCGGCATCTATTTGGGGTTGTAATTGTGGCAGTGGCGCTACTTTTTTAAACAAGTCTTTAATATACAAAACACCCCCGGGTTTAAGTACTTGCCAAACGCTTTGCAGAACTGCCGCCTGATTAGGGGCATGACCAAACGATTCTAAAAAATAAACCACATCAAACACGCCGGCGGGGTAAATTTGGTTGAGTTGCTGAAAATCGCCGGTTGTTACCTTTATCTTATCTTCTAAACCCGCCTCGGCTACTGCCGCAGTTGCCATAACTGCCTGCACCTCAGATATGGTAAGCGCTTCTATTTGAACGTGGTAGTTTTGGGCAAAATAGATAGCCGGCGCGCATACACCGCAGCCGGCATCAAGCACGTAGTTTTGGGGCATTAAACCCATACTTTGGGCTTCGTAGTCTAAGAGTTTATGCACTTCTTTTGTTCGGAAAGCTTGTATTACCTTGCCATACACCTGCAAAAATTTATCGGTATATTGGTCATAAAATTGCCCTACATCTTGGGCAGTATAGTTCACTTCATTGGCATTGGTTAGGTTAGTATGGTCAGGTTGTTCGGGTTTATGCTGCCGGTTTTGTTTCTTACGCCTATGCCAACCCACATACACTGCCGCTGCACTCAACAGGGCAGTAAAAAGGGCAATTAAAGTGGGCAGTAATTTGCTTGGATGGTTATTCATTTAAAATTTAAAATATCGCCACTTAATTTTCAAGTTTCCCAAAACCTAAAACTAACCTCACATTGTGTTTACCGTTTTTTTGAGGTTAGTCCTATTATTGCCCACAAAAACCGAAGCGCCAGCAAACCGGCAACCGCCAGCAGTCCCTTTTTTAAGGGTACCGATTGGGTAATTCTGTGTTTTATTTCGGCGGCTATATTGGCGGGGGTGTATAATTGGGGGTTATTTCGGGCGCGGGATATTTTGTGTTGTATTTCGGCTGCTATGCGCCGGGGGGTGTAAATGGTGCGCCAGTTTTCGGGTGTGGCGGCATCACTAAGCGTAGTATCAGCCTGTGGTTCTGTATTCTGTTTTTTTTGTGCATCGGGATTATTAGCGTCAGACGCCGAAAATTGGTAGCCAAAAAGGGCTGCCATTTTAGCGGCAAGCACATAATTAAAACTATTGCCCGAAAGCAGAATTAGGTTAATCAGTTCCTGCGCGCTTATTTCGGGAATTTGCAGGGGCATTTCGGTTATTTTTTCCCAGCCGTCATCGGCAGGGGTTTTGCCTTGTTGGTACATGGCTTTTAGGCGCGCATTGTTGTATGTCGGAAAAAACTGCTCGTTTACGCGGTAAATTTCCACTACCGGCGGCTGTGTTTGCGGTTTAAGGTAGCAGTGTATAAGTTGTGCATCTTTTTGGGTAACGCCTATGCCGGCGGCTATGCGCGGATTATCGGTAACATTGGGCGGCGAGGCGTGAATGGTTTGGTTGTTAAATACTAAGGCTTGCCCGGCTTTAAGTTCTATGATTTCTAAATACGGAAAAACGGCAAAAATGTGGGGGTCGAAAGGGGCTTTAAAAATGGGTGCAGGCGAAGGGCGCGGGTGAGCAAAAAACCGATGACTGCCCGATATAACACCTAATGCGCCGTTGTTTATGGTAACATCTGCCAGCGGGGTCCAAACGGTAGCCGAACAAAACTGCGGCTCCTCTACAAACGTCCAGTCCTGATGTGGGGGCACAATGCCCTGTTTAGCGGGTTCTTTTACCACAAAACTGCCGGTAAAGTATCGGTGGTTTTGAAAATGGGCATCGGCTTTTGCGCCCATTACCTGTGTCAGTTTTTCAATTACGCCTTGGGTAAAATGGGTATCGGGGCTATCAAGGCTCACGCTAAACCCGTGTTCGGGCACATCGGGGTTATTTTGTGCGTGGTAAAAGCTGAGCAGGTCTTGCACTTCATTGGGGGTAAGCAGGTCTATTACTGCCCAGCCCTTTTGGTCAAAGTGCTGTTGTAGTTGGGGGTTGGTAAAAATGGGGAGCATGGTAAAGAGGAGGATAGTTTATACCAAATCGGCAGCTTGGGCTATAATTTCGGCAATGTCTAACACTTGCACTTCGTCTTGTTTGTCGTTGTATTTTACGCCATCGGTAAGCATGGTGTTGCAAAAGGGGCAGGCGGCAGCCACTACCTGTGCTTTGCTTTGCAGCACGTCTTCGGTGCGCTCCATGTTTACGTGTTTGTTGCCGGGCTCGTCTTCTTTAAACATTTGTGCGCCGCCGGCGCCACAGCACAACCCGCGCGATTTGCAGCGTTTCATCTCTACCAACTCAGCATCAAGGGCTTCTAATACCTGCCTTGGCACTTCGTAAATGCCATTGGCTCGCCCTAAATAGCACGAGTCGTGGTAGGTAATGCGTTTGCCTTTAAAAGCGCCGCCATCTTTGAGTTTTAACCTGCCTTCGTTTATGAGTTGCTGAAGTAGTTGGGTGTGGTGCATTACTTCATAGTTGCCACCCAGTTCGGGGTATTCGTTTTTAAGGGTGTTAAAACAGTGTGGGCAGGCGGTTACTATTTTGGTAATTTCATAGGCATTAAGGGTAGCTATATTGGTAAGCGCCTGCATTTGATACAAAAACTCGTTACCGGCACGGCGGGCGGGGTCGCCGGTGCAAGTTTCTTCCAAGCCCAGTACGGCAAATTTTACGCCGGTGTGGTGCAGTATTTTGGCAAATGCTTTGGTAATGCGCTGCGCTCTTTGGTCAAAACTGCCGGCACAGCCTACCCAAAACAACACATCGGGTTTTTCGCCTTGGGCAGCTAAATCTGCCATTAACGGCACATGAAATGATTGCGACATAATTATTTATTACTAAGGTTATGTAGGTTATTTTTGTTCTAATTCCTGAATCCAGGTAAGGCGTTGTTCGGCGGGCAACTGCCATACAGCGCCGTTAGATTCTACACCGTTAAACATTTTGTTCCACTCATCGGGCGAGTTAGATTCTTCCAGAATAAGGCATCGGCGCAGTTCCAAAATAATGTTGAGCGGACTTATGCTAACCGGGCACTCCTCTACACAGGCATTGCAGGTAGTACAGGCGCGCAGCTCTTCGGGGGTAATGTAATCGTGCAGTAGGGTTTTACCATCGTCAAAATCGGGTCCGTTCTGCTCTTTTGCTTTGGCAATATCCTCCATACGGTCGCGGGTAGCCATCATTATTTTTCGGGGCGAGAGCATTTTACCCGTTATATTGGCAGGGCAGGCGGCAGTGCATCTGCCGCACTCGGTACAGGCGTAGGCATCGAGCAGGCTTTTCCAGCTTAGGTCTTGTATGTCTTTTGCGCCAAAGCGCTCGTTTTCGGCAGGCGGTGGGGCGTCGGTGGCGGCAGATGGGTTTAGCATCAGGTTTATTTCTTGCGTTATTCGGGGCATATTGGTCATTTTACCTTTTGTATTGCTCAAATCGGCAAAATAGGCGTTTGGAAAAGCCAGCACAATGTGTAGGTGCTTAGAATAAGGCAGATACAACAAAAACCCGAAAACAGTGAGTATGTGCAGCCACCAGCCAAACCGCTCTATGACGTGCAGAGATGTTTCTGAAAAACCCGATAGCAGGGGCATGAGCATACCGCTTACAAGAAAGCCATACTCGCCCTGGTGCAACTGCATATCGGCGGTGTTCATGCTAAAAATGCCGGTAATGAGTACAATTTCGCCAATCAAAATAAGGTTGGCATCTTTCATAGGCCAGCCTGCCAGTTCTTTCATGGTAAAGCGGGGCAGCCGGAGCAAATTGCGGCGCGATAAAAACGCCAGCGTTGCCACCAAAGCCAATACCGATAACACTTCAATAAAACTGATGATAAAGGTATAAAAACCGCCCAAAAAAGGACGGAAAAACCGATGTACGCCAAAAACGCCATCGGTAATAATTTCTATCAGTTCAATTTGGGTGATAACAAAAGCCACATACACGCACAAGTGCAAAAAGGCAGGCGTAAGGTTTCGGAACATTTTTTTCTGCCCGAAAGCCAGCAACAGCATGTTTTTTAAGCGCTGCTCCGGTTGGTCGGTGCGGTTTTCGGGCTTTCCCATGCTGATACTTTGGTAAATTTGGCGGGCTTTTTTCCACACAATATAACCTACCACAGCCAAAACTGCTATAAAAATGATTTGTTGAAGCATAAAAATGACCAATAACTAAGGTGATATACAACAAACTAACCACGTTGCAGGCATAAAACAGCACTGCCCTTAAATGGTTAAACGGTTTTGGCGCAAATGTAAGAAAAAAGCCGGTAAATGATGTGTTTTGCCTAATTTGGTTGTGTAAGTAAGAGTTAGCTAACCTCACAAAATGCCGGAATGGATGTGTCAGTAGCCCTATTTGCCGCTTGGGCAAGATGTAACAAATAATGTTTCGGATACCGGCAGTACTACGGTTGTGCGGTTGTGCGAAAAGGGTAAACCCGTTTGTTAGCCAATAAAAAAGCAGGATGGTTTTGTGAAAAAATTTCAAAAAATAAGTCCCGATAAAGAGCAAACTAACACATCAAAATATCACTAACTTTGCGCCCCTCAAATAGTTTTGAGGAACTATTAAAATCCATATCACATGGAAATAGCAATAATACTTGTATTCATTTTTGGCTATTTAGCCATTACCTTAGAGCACCCGCTTAAAATAGACAAAGCGGTATCGGCAATTTTGCTTGGAGTGCTAAGTTGGACACTATACGCCCTTATGGGGCATGATTTTCATGAGGTGGAGCACAACCTGCATGAGCTGCTGCCCGAAATTATGAATATCTTGTTCTTTCTGCTGGGCGCTATGACCATAGTAGAGCTGATAGACATACATGAAGGGTTTTCGGTAATTACCAACCGTATCAGGGCTACCGATAAGCGCACCTTGTTGTTTACCGTTAGCCTATTAGCGTTTTTTCTTTCATCGGTATTAGATAACCTTACCACAGCCATTGTAATGGCTTCGTTATTGCGCAAACTGATACCACACAACCGCGAAGACCGTCTTGTTTTTGCCAGTATAATAGTCATAGCTGCCAATGCCGGCGGCGCATGGTCGCCCATAGGTGATGTAACCACTACCATGCTATGGATAGGCAACCGCATTAGCGCAATGGGCATAATTCAGCAACTGTTTTTACCCAGTTTGATTTGTTTATTGGTGCCTGTACTTGGGCAGATGATGTTTATGAAAGGAACATTTGAAGCAAGAGAGGTAAAAACCTCCTTTAAAACCAATTCGTTTGAGCGCAACCTGATTTTATTTTTAGGCATAGGCAGTCTTATTTTTGTACCTATTTTTAAAACCATTACCCACCTGCCGCCTTTTATGGGTATGTTTTTTGGTGTGGGGGTAATGTGGTTGGCTACCGAACTACTGCACCGAAACAAACCGCACGATGATAAACACCTGTACTCTACCATACACGCCCTTTCAAGGGTGGACACTGCCAGTATTTTGTTCTTTTTTGGCATTTTGGCAGCCGTAGGGTGTTTGGGGGCTATTGGGGCATTAGAACATGCGGCAACTTTCCTGAACAATACTGTTGGCAATCTTGATATCATCATTTTCCTGATAGGCATTCTGTCATCGGTGGTAGATAACGTGCCGTTAGTGGCTGCGGTAATGAAAATGTACACCGTTGAGCAATATCCTTTGGACAGCAAATTATGGGAGTTTTTAGCTTACTGTGCCGGCACCGGCGGCAGTTTGCTCATTATTGGTTCGGCAGCGGGTGTGGCAATCATGGGCATTGAGCGCATAGAGTTTTTCTGGTACGCAAAACGCATAACCCTGCTGGCGTTTATAGGTTATGTAGCCGGCGCTGTAGCATATTTAGGCATTTATTGGTTAATGGGACATACCCATTAAATCTTTTTTTATCCATTAATGTCTTTGGTTATTAAACGTGCCGAAGCCTTATATATAGGGCTCTTGGCAACCCGATGTTTGACTATTCAGCACATTGGCAGCGCTACTTTTTAGGTGGTTATTCCTAATTTTACCCTACATTTATGGGTAAACAGCAAAGGTTTTTCTATCTTTGCCGCCATATTTTTATGTATTAGCACAATTATTAAATCAATATTGTGCTAAAAAATCATCACCTAATCAGAACTTTAATTACCCTACACCTGCATGGAAGCGCTCATTATTGTAATTTTTGTACTTGGTTATTTAGCTATTACCTTAGAACACCCGCTTAAAATTGATAAAGCTGTATCGGCAATTTTACTGGGCGTAATTACATGGACAGCATATGCTCTTATGGGGCATGATTTTCACGAGGTAGAACATAACCTGCACGAGTTGCTGCCCGAAATTATGAACATTTTGTTCTTTCTGCTGGGTGCCATGACCATTGTGGAACTGATAGACATACACGAGGGATTTCAGGTAATTACCAACCGAATAAAATTTACCGATAAACGAACAGTATTATTTGTGGTGAGTGTTCTGGCGTTTTTTATGTCGGCGGTATTAGATAACCTCACTACTGCCATAGTAATGGCTTCGCTGCTGCGCAAAATAATACCTCATAATAGAGAAGACCGCCTTGTTTTTGCCAGTATCATTGTAATAGCAGCCAATGCAGGCGGCGCATGGTCGCCCATAGGTGATGTAACCACTACCATGTTATGGATAGGCGACCGTATCAGCGCTTTTGGAATTGTAAAGAGTCTCATATTACCCAGCTTGGTTTGTTTGTTTGTGCCGCTTTTGGTACAAATGTCTTTTATGAAAGGCTCATTTGAGGAGCGCGAAATAAAAAAATCATTCAATACCACTTCTTTTGAACGCCGGTTGGTGCTAATACTGGGAGTGAGTTGTTTGATTTTTGTGCCTATTTTCAAAACCATAACCCACTTGCCGCCTTTTATGGGTATGTTTTTTGGTGTGGGGGTAATGTGGCTGGCAACCGAACTACTGCACCGAAACAAACCGCACGATGATAAACACCTGTACTCTACCATACACGCCCTTTCAAGGGTGGACACTGCCAGTATTTTGTTCTTTTTTGGCATTTTGGCAGCCGTAGGGTGTTTGGGGGCTATTGGGGCATTAGAACATGCGGCAACTTTCCTGAACAATACTGTTGGCAATCTTGATATCATCATTTTCCTGATAGGCATTCTGTCATCGGTGGTAGATAACGTGCCGTTAGTGGCTGCGGTAATGAAAATGTACACCGTTGAGCAATTTCCTCTGGATAGCAAATTGTGGGAGTTTTTAGCTTACTGTGCCGGCACCGGCGGCAGTTTGCTCATCATTGGCTCGGCAGCGGGTGTGGCAATTATGGGCATTGAGCGCATAGAGTTTTTTTGGTACGTAAAACGTATTACGCTGCTGGCGTTTATTGGTTATGTAGCCGGCGCTATTGTTTACTTAGGGCAATACTGGCTGCTTGTAGGGGGATAGGATACAGAAAAAAACTTTGGGGCTCTCGCAAAGACGCTAACAAGGCTGACCTCCCCTACCCCTCCAAATGATGGGAATTTTTCACTACCCACTACCAAATCAGGCAAACTCACTCAGTTCTAACCACCGGTCGGTTTTGGTTTCAATGAGTTGAATAATTTCACCCAATCGGTTAGACCATTGCAGGAGTTGGTCGTGCGGGTGTCCGGTTTCGTTTAGGCGAAGGCTGAGGGTATTTTTTTCCTGCTCCAACTGTTCCAGTTCTTTTTCTAATGTTTCAAACTCTCGTTGTTCTTTAAAAGAAAGTCGGGTTTTGAGTTTTGGCGGGGCATCGGGCAGTTTAGCGTTTTTAGTTGAGGTATTGGCAGGTTGTTGTTCTTTCAGCAGGCGTTGTTTTTCGCGCTCGGCTTGTTCTTCTTCTTCCTTAGCTTCACGGTATCGGCTGTAATTACCCGGGTAATCACGTACTTTACCATCGCCGTCAAAAACAAACACGTGTTCCACCAATTTATCCATAAAATAGCGGTCGTGCGATACAATAACCAAACACCCCTCAAACGAGAGCAGAAAATCTTCGAGCAGGTTTAGGGTAAGCAGGTCAAGGTCATTGGTAGGTTCATCAAGGATTAAAAAATTGGGGTTTTTCATCAGTATGGTAAGCAAGTAGAGCCGGCGGCGCTCCCCTCCGCTAAGGGTAGATGCGTAGTTTTGGTGCATACTGTAAGGCATCATAAAGTGGTCTAAGAGTTGAGCGGCGGTGTAGTATTTACCCTTTTTTAGGGGTAAAATTTCAGCCACCTCCCGCACCACATCAATTACCCGCATATCCTCTTTAAGTTGCAATCCTTCTTGGGTATAATACCCCATAACCAAGGTTTGTCCAATGAGCAATTTCCCTGCGTCGGGTTTTTCTAAACCGGCAAGCATGTTGAGAAAAGTAGTTTTTCCGGCGCCGTTTTTACCCACTACCCCCACACGGTCGCGGCGTTTAAAGAGGTAGGTAAAATCATCAAGGATAACCCTATCCCCAAATCGTTTGTTAATATGATACATTTCAATAGTGCGGTTACCTATGCGGGCGGCGTTAATGCCGTCAAAACTAAGTTCATCTTCTTTAATGTTTTGCGATGCTTTTTGCTCTATTTGGTCAAAGGCATCAATGCGCGATTTAGCCTTGGTAGTACGGGCTTTGGGCTGTGTGCGAATCCAATCCAGCTCCTTACGCATCAGTTTTTGGGCTTTTTCGGTTTCCACTTTCAGGTTAGCTTGCAGTTCGGCTTTTTTTTCAAGGTAGTACTCATAATTGCCACGGTAGCGTTGCAGTTTACCCCCTTCCAGTTCTACAATTTCGTTGGTAACGCGGTTTAGAAAATAGCGGTCGTGCGTTACCAGCATCAGGGTAAGGTTGCTTTGGCGCAGGTATTCTTCCAACCATTCAATCATTTCCAAATCGAGGTGGTTGGTAGGTTCGTCCATAATAAGCAAATCGGGCTCCTGAATAAGCACGCTTGCCATAGCCACCCGTTTTTTTTCGCCCCCCGAAAGTTCGGCTACGGGTTGATTCAATCGGGTTATTTTAAATCGGGATAAAATTTGTTTGATTTTTGTTTCGTAATCCCACGCATTGCTGAGTTGCATTTCTTCAATACACTGTTCCAGCATACGCTGGTTTTGTTCGGTTGGGTTCATTTCCTGTTGGGAAAGGGCAAGCTCATAGCGTTTTATGGTGTCTATAACCGGGTTATCAGCGTTTAATACCGCACCTATAACAGTATCCTGCATATTCAATTGGGGTTCTTGTTCAATATAACCCAATTTAACATCTTTATGCAGTCGCACAGTACCACCTATATCTGATGAATCTAAACCCACTAAAATGCGGATAAGCGATGACTTTCCGGCGCCGTTTCGGGCAATGAGAGCTATTTTTTGCCCTTTGTTTATGCTGAAATCAATGTTTTCAAACAGCGTTTTTACGCCATAAACTTTTGTAATGTGCTCTGCCAATAGGTAATTCATAGCGCAAAGTTAATAATAAACAGGTTATCTTGGTTCTCTCTGTTTGTATGCCTTGTTTCTAAGGCAGTTTTGCAACTTTTGTTGTTTAATGAAATTGGGTTATAGTAACGCATTTACTTTGCAATACAAAGTACTTTTATAATTTTAATAACCAAATCCCTAAAGCCGATAACCGGCAGTAAACAGGGCAATTTGGATAAAATGGGTTGTTGTTTGTGAAATTTTTTAATGGTACAAGTAACACAGATTCTGCACTTTTTATCTCTGCTACAAATGCAGGAGGTATCAGCTTTTTAAGTCAAAAGAGTAATAACCACTGCCTCCATCCGTAAGTTTTTTATGGTTGTGTGCAACTAATACAAAGGCTTATTGTTTAGCCTACTCCAACCAAACCGCTATTGCATTATTCTGTAATTAGCTGCCTTGCGGCTGTTAAGCAGGTTTGTTGTATTTTTAAAGCATATTATTCTCAATGAGAACATCTACGTTTTTAATTGTTTTATTTTTAGGTCTTTTTAGTTTTGTTTCCCTATCGGCACAGCAGAAATATACCCTTAGCGGTTATGTGCGCGATGCTGCCAACGGCGAAACCCTACTTGGCGCATCGGTGGTAGTAGCAGAAAACCGGCAAACGGGCGCTTCTACCAATGTTTACGGGTTTTATTCGCTCACACTTCCGGCAGGCAGTTACACCATTGAAGTTTCATTTTTAGGCTACACCGCTCAGCAGGTTAAGGTAAATCTTATCCAAAACCAAACGCTCAATTTTGACCTGGCAGAGAGCAGCGTTATTATAGAAAACGCCGTAACTATTACCTCTACCCGACAAGACCAAAACGTAGAAAGCACCGATATGGGCAGAATGGACTTGTCTATTGAAAAAATTAAATCGCTGCCGGCGCTGGGAGGCGAGGTTGATGTGATACGAGCCATACAGCTTATGCCGGGGGTAAAAGGCTCCGGTGATGTAAGTTCGGGCTTGTATGTGCGCGGCGGCGGACCCGACCAAAACCTGGTACTGCTTGATGAGGCAGTTGTGTATAATATCGGTCATTTGTTTGGTTTCTTTTCAGTGTTTAATTCCGATGCCATAAAAAACAACACCCTTTACAAAGGCAGTATGCCGGCTGAGTATGGGGGCAGGCTCTCCTCTGTTTTAGATGTGAGCATGAAAGATGGCAACAATAAAACCTATGGCGTATCGGGCGGTATTGGCAACATTGCCTCGCGGCTTACCATAGAAGGACCGCTTCAAAAAGACAAAAGCTCTTTCCTGCTATCGGGCAGGCGCACTTATGCCGATGTATTGGCTCGCCCCTTTTTAAAGGGCACCGAGTTTGAAGGCAACGGATATTATTTTTATGACCTGAACGCAAAACTCAATTACCGGTTTTCTGACAAAGACCGCGTGTTTTTGAGCGGTTATTTTGGCAGAGATGTGTTTAATTTTAAAAGCCCCGATGGATTTAACCTCAATATGCCCTGGGGAAATGCCACCGGCACGCTCAGGTGGAATCACTTGTTTAGCAGCCGGTTGTTTATGAACGCAACGGCTGTTTACAATTCCTACTATTTTGGAGCCAACTCTCAGTTTGACAATTTCAGCTCCAAATTTTATTCGGGTGTAAGAGACTGGAACGCAAAAATTGATTTTGATTACTTCCCTTCATCGGCACATGAAATTAAATTTGGCGCTAACTATACTTACCATACTTTTACCCCCTACACGGTAGAAGCCCAAGTAGGCGACACCGAAATAAATACCGACGACGTGAGCAAACAAAACGCTCATGAAGTAGCGGTGTATGTGCGCGATGAAATTACCGTTTCCGAAAAACTGAAAATAAATGTAGGGCTGCGCGCCTCGGCTTTTCAACAGGTAGGACCCTACAAAGCGCCGGTTTACAATAACGAGGGTGTAGCTACCGATACCATTACCTACCAATCGGGCGAGCCGGTGGCTACCTATGGCGGGTTAGAGCCTCGGGTAAATTTGCGTTATGCTTTTACCCCCAGCATATCGGTAAAAGCCGGTGTAGCGGTTGCCAATCAGTATATACATCTTGTTTCTAACTCCACCGCCCTGCTGCCTACCGACCTGTGGGTGCCCAGCACTAAAGTGGTTGAACCCCAGCGAGGCATACAATACTCAGTAGGTTATTTTCAGAATTTTGCCGATAATATGTACGAGTTTTCGGTAGAAACCTACTACAAAGACCTGCGCAACCAAATAGAATTTGCCGAAAACTACGTGCCCGAACTTAACGAATTGGTTGAAAACAACTTTGTTTTTGGCAATGGGCGCGCCTATGGCGTAGAATTGTTTATGCAAAAAAAACGCGGTAAACTTACCGGCTGGGTGGGTTATACCCTTAGCCGAACAGAACGCAGTTTTCCGGATATTAACCAAGGGCGCACCTTTCCTGCCCGATACGACCGCACCCATGACCTATCGGTAGTGGTTATTTATGACGTTAATGACCGCTGGAACTTGGGAGCTACTTTTGTTTACAATACCGGTCAGGCTATTACCCTGCCCAATGGTTTTTACCTCATAGAAAACTGGATTTACACCGAGTTTGATATGCCCCGAAACTCCTACCGCCTAATGCCTTACCACCGCTTAGACCTCTCTGCCACCTACCGGCTAAACAAAAACCCGAAAGCTAAATTTAAATCCGACCTCAATTTTTCGGTGTATAACGTGTATAGCCGCATGAATCCGTTTTTCTTATACGCCGTTCCCGAAACTACACAAGGCGCTACCGGCAATACCGGCTCTATTGATATAAAACTAAAACAAGTTTCCCTGTTTCCCATTATTCCCTCGCTCACCTACAATTTTAAGTTTTAACCCCACCCAAACCCACTCCTCATGAACAAGTTAAAATATATAATAGCCCTCATAGTTACCGCTTTTATCCTCACCAATTGCGAAAAAGAGGTAATCCTTGACCTGCCCGACCCCGTAGCCAAAATAGTGGTAGAAGGCAGCATAGAAACCGATGCCCCGCCCTTTGTAACCCTAACCCAAAACTTTCCTTACTTTGGCTCCATTACTCCCTCCATGCTCGCAAATGCCTACGTGCGCGGCGCTACGGTAATGGTTTCAGACGGACAAACCGAGGCGCAATTAGATGAACTATGCTGGTCAACGCTTACCGATGCGCAAAAAGAACTGATAGCCCAGCTTGCCGGCAGCGCCCTGCCCGATAGTATTCCGCCCGATTTTGATTTTTGTGTTTATACTTTTTTCTCGTTTAATCCGCCCATTGTGGGGCAAAACGGTAAAACCTACACCCTCCACATTACCACTGCCGATGGCAAGGAATTGCACGCCACCACCACCATTCCGCAGCCTGTGCCGCTCGATTCTATTTGGTACGAACAAAACAAAGACCCCCGATACCCCGATTTATACCGCGTACTTGCCCGCCTGCAAGACCCCGATACGCTGGGTAATTACTACCGCTACTATACCCAGCGGCAAAACGAACCCATGTACCCGGGTTTCAGGTCGGTTTTTGATGACAAGCTCATCAATGGCAAAAACATCTTTTTCCCGCTTGACCGCGGCATTTTTAAAGGTGCAGAAATTGATTTTGATACCTACGGCTACTTTAACAAGCAAGATACCGTAACCATAAAATGGAGTACCATAGATACAAAAACATATAATTTCTGGCGCACCTTAGAGTTCAGCTCCAATTCCAGCAGCCCTTTGGGCGGTTCTACACAGGTAAATCACAATATACAAGGCGGCATTGGCGTTTGGGCAGGGTATGGTGTTAGTACCCTTCAAACTTTTGTAATTGAATGAGAAAAAACTATCTGCTTGTGGTATTTGTTTGCTTTACCCAATTGCTGCACAGCCAAAGCGCAGTGGAGGAGTACCGCATTAACCGCCAAATAGCTTTTAACCATATTACTGCGCTAAAAAACGGCGCGCTGCTGGTACGGCTCAAAACCAAAGAAAAATCTATTGAAGCCTACCGTAAATCGGGCGCTTTCAGTTTAGCCCAAAAAATAGAAGCCGAACAAGCAGCCGAAAACCGGCTCATTATGAGCATGGTTAAGGAGTATGTCAATTTTTGCCCTGTGTATTTTTTTTATACCCAGCATACTAAGCAGGTTCAGGCGGGGGTAAAACAAGGCATATTCCTCAACAATGATTTGCAGCCCGACCCCACTATTGTTTTGCCTACCGATACTTTTTATATAGCCGAAATTGATGCCCTCTTAGAAAACTTGCCCGATGAAGAACCGGAAGAACCCGATAGCCAACCTGCTGACAAACAGAGCCAACACGCACATACTACACTGCAAAGAGTTATGGTAATTAAAGACCGAAACCTAACTCAATTGCGCCGCCCTTTTCCCTATTACGTGCGAGTTACCTTTGACCAGTTTATGTATCTGAAATTTGAAAAACTCAACCACCGCCTACATCGGTTTTACCAGGAAGCAAGCCGGTAATAGTTACTTTGCTACATTCAATGCGGTCAATTTTGGGCTCTATATACTCAATAAATCACCAATAAAATCCTTTAACAGTAAAAATATGTATCCTTTTTGGGGAAAGTTGCGTCATAACTAAAAGTTCTGCACTTATTGCGGCATTATATTTGCCCAAAAACAGTAAATTACTTTAAGTTTAGCAATTTTTACTTACCCTCATAACAATGCAACCAACGCCATCTATTCCTACCCTCATATTGCTCTTAGAAGATAATGATGTTTGGCAACAAGTGGCGCACGATTTATCTAAACAAGGAGCTGAATTAGCCGATGAGCTGCGCCTATTTTGTTCGGCTAACAAACATACCCTTACCGATATACAGGTAGAAAGATTAGAGTATGTGTTACAACGCATAAATTACAATAAACTCATACAATTTTACCAAAAATGGGTAAAAAGCCCTAATCCCTCGCTTACCGAGGCGCTTATTTATCTTGCTGCCTACATTTACCCAACCTTAGATATTAATGACCCGCTATTAAGGAGCCGAATACGCGATATTTGTGAAGATGTGGAAGTGCGCATTAAAGCAAACATGACCATTCAGGAAAGGATAGAGCACCTAACGGAGGTTTTCTTTAATGTTCATCATTTTGAGCGGGCTGATGATACTGAGAGCCAGCATTTTGCCATTAATCATGCTTTGGCTTACAAAAAAGGGAACAGCGCACTGCTTACCCTGCTTTATTGTGTAGTGGCGCAGCAACTTGGGCTACCCGTTTACCCTGTTTTGACCGATTATTTTATGATACTTGGAGCACTGCGCAAACCTGCACCGGGCACCGGTTTATTGCAACCTAAAGATAGTGCCGAAACTACCAATTGGTACTGGGGAGAGGTAGATTTATTTATTGACCCAGCCGACAAAGGTGTGGTTATAGGAAAAAACCGATACCGCAGAATGTTAGACGAGCAGGATATAACCCTAACCGATAATTTTTTTCACCCTTGTTCTGTTGTGCAGGCTTTTCAATTCCTGGTGATGCAATTTCATTTTGCTCTCACTACACGAAATGACCAGTTGAATATAGACGAAATTCAAGACATACTAAACCTGTTAGAAAAATACAGCTAAACGGTAAAACTTAGGTATTTTATGGTAGTTGCCCCACTTAGGTTGAGCCTTTCATAACGCGTAGTAACCGATAACAAGGGGTTCGTTGCAAGCGGTGAATGGTATAAATCGGGGTAATTTGCCACTATTTTACAGCCTGTCTCTATTATGACTTCCAAGGTTGATTCGTATAGTACATCGCTATCGGTTTTAAGGTGAATAATACCTTCTGGTTGCAATATGTTTCTATACAGTTCAATATAACGAGTCGAAGTAAGCCTTTTTTTAGGTCTCTCCTTCTGCGGATCGGGAAAAGGCAACCAAATTTCTGCTATTTCACCCTTACCAAAGTAATGCTCAATTAACTCAACCTGACTTCTAATAAAAGCAGCATTGGTAAGCAACTGCATTTGAGCAAATTTTGCTCCGGTCCATATCCTATTGCCTTTCAGGTCAATGCCTATCACATTTTTATCGGGATATAAACGGGCTATTGCCGTAGTATATTCACCATATCCGCAGGCAAGCTCCAGCAAAATAGGGTGTTGGTTACCAAAATGCAAGGTTGCCCATTTTCCTGCATAATTGATGGTTTCGTTTTTATGATTGTATAAATCGGGATGGTGCCAATCTCTGTTTTCAAAAACATGCGGCATTGTTTTAATCTCGGCAAATTTTGCCAGTTTACCTTTTGCCATTCGTAATGCTGCTGGTTATGTTTCTATTAAAATAAACCTGCGGCGTTGCTGTTTTTGCCCCACAACGCCGCAGGAATCATTGCCAGTGAACAGTTGGGCATTAGTTACCTAAAAGGTAGTTAAACTCTAATAATATGCCTCCGGTAAGGTTGGCAGAGGTGGCGCGGTTGGCATCATAAACCGGTATGCCCAACACTTTCAAATCTCTGTTTTGGATATCGCCTAAGGAGTAATCGGCACGGAGCGACAAACCAAGATTAAGGTTGTCGGTTAAACGAAAGCGCGAACCCAAGCTAAAAGCAGCCGATAAATCGGTAGAAGTGAAAGCATCTTTGTACTCATAACCTATGCCGCTAAAGTCCACTTCCTCATCATCTGTAATTAATTTGGCTCCGGTTAGTAGCCCCAATTGTACGCCGGCAGTGCCTACAAAATAAGCTCCGGCATCGGGATTGCTGTTAAATTTGAGCAACAAAGGTATTTTGGCATAATTGAGTTTGGTTTGCATGGTTTCAAATCCTGAGGAGCCGTCTCCCACATATTTCTGCCCTTGTCCCGAAAAAAGAATACCTGTTTGAAAACCCAAAAAGTTTAAAAAGTTGTAACCGGCGTTAATGCCGTAAGCCATGCCCCAAGTACGGGTATAATCTAACCCGTCGCCGCGTGCAGCATCATCATCGTTAATAATCCAAACAGACTGAGGCAAAACCCTAACGCCAAACTCTAAGCCTTTTTGGGCAAAAACTGCACTGCTAAATGCTAAACTCAAAAACAAAACCGATAGTACTTTCACTTTTTTCATGTGCTATGATTTAAGAATGAATAATGACATAATTTTGGTTGCCGGGCGTTGCCGGTGTTATTGGTTTTGGTAAATAAACACTTGTGGTTTAGGGTGTTTAACGCTCATCATACCCCTATACATGCCTTGGGTGTTAAAAGGCATGGTTATGTTGCCTTGGTTATCTATGGCTATTACCCCACCGGTGCCGCCTTGTGGCAGTAATTTCTCAAATATAACGCGGCGGGCTGCTTCGGTAAGACTTAGGGCGGCATATTCCATGAGCGCAGCAATGTCATAAGCCACCACGTTGCGAATAAAAAACTCGCCGTGTCCGGTAGCAGATACTGCACAGGTGCGGTTGGCGGCAAATGTGCCGGCTCCTATGATAGGTGAATCGCCCACACGCCCGTAGCGTTTATTGGTCATACCACCGGTAGAAGTACCCGCTGCCAAATTGCCGTATTTATCTAACGCAACAGCGCCTACCGTACCTATTTTGTATGAAGCGGTTTCGCTCAGTTCTATAAATCCACCGGTACCGGGAGGCGCTTTTTTTTCCTCCTCTTGCATTTTTTGTAAGGATTTTTGTCGGGCGGGGGTAATGAAATAATCGGGTGTTACTATTTCTAAGCCCTGCTCCTTAGCAAAAGCATCAGCGCCTGCGCTTACCATCATTACATGCGGCGAGTTGTCCATTACCTTTCGGGCAGCAAGAATAGGATTTTTTACTGTTTTCAGCCCGCCTACTGCACCTGCTTTGCCGGTAGCGCCGTCCATAATAGAAGCGTCTAACTCGGCTGTACCGGAGTTGGTTAAAACTGCGCCCTTACCGGCATTAAACAGGGGTGAATTTTCTAACAACACAATAGCAGTCTGCACTGCATCAAGGGATGTTCCGCCTTTTTCAATCACAGCATAACCTGCCGTTAATGCAGCGGTAAGCTCCATACGGTACTGCTTTTCTAAGGTATCGGGCATATTTTGTTTTAGTATTACCCCGGCGCCACCATGTATGGCAATACCAAAATTTGCTTCTTTTGAATTATTCATACCCAAATTGCTGTATAAAAAACCATTGGGTTTAAAGGCAAACCCTACCCAACACAAAATAACGGTTGCTATAAACTGAATGGAATACCTAAACATGGCGCATAAACATTAAACGAAGTTAGATACTTGAAAACCGCCGGTAAAATACAAAAAAAACGGTTTCAAAAGGCAGTACAGTCAAAGAATACACCAAACCGCTTGGATTGGGTTAGATTAATACCTGTAAGACCCATCAGAATTAACCCCTACCTGTGGCAGGTTTCGGTAAGTTTCAAAATAATCGTATCCCACTTTCAGGTTATCCCAAAACTGAATAAGTCTTGAATTATGGGCATATTTTGAAAATTCAGTTTGATAGTGTTCGAAATTGTCAAATTTAAAAGGGAATATGTGTACCGGTATAACAGATTGTCCGCTGTCTTTTGCCAATACAGCCAACCAATAAACCTCTTTTATTTTATCGTTACCCAAAGGCAAACAGCCCGATGTCATACAAGAGCCGTGTATGTAAATATCGCCGCCCAAATTTCCATAGCCACCCAATATACGGTCTGATTCGTTTGGATAGTTAATGCCCAGCGAAAGGTAATAGGAACTTTCGGGGTTAAAATGGTTTACGTAGTAATAGCCTTCGGGAACCTGAAAATCGCCTTGACGGCGTTTGGGTCCTAATGAACCGGCTGAAACACAAACGGTGTACTCTTTAAATTTCACATACTGCCCGCCTTCTGCTTGTACCCAAACTTCTAAAATGCCTTCCTTTTTAAAAGCTCGCAGATAGATATTGCTGGGCGGATAAGAAAGCCCTCGTAGTGCAAAAGCAGTTTTAAGGTTGGTTTCAGAACCTATTTTAGCTTCCCAAACCCGAGGATAACGCAGTTGCTGATTAGCAAAGGAGATATAGGTGGTGTATTCTTGAGCAACAGATTTTTGTGTAAACAGCAAGGAACTGAAAAGCAGAAAAACAAAAACAACTGGTAAAGGCAGGTACATAGGTAAGGGTGTGTTTTATTGACTGCAAAAATACGCACACTTACCTAATAAAGGTTAATAACACAGGGGTATTTTAGGTGTGAACATAATGCTTAATCAAAAAGCATGTTGTAATCACGTTTTGAGGTTAAACATTTTTGGGCAAGCCAAACCGTTATTGAGATATTAGTTGTAACTTTACCACTTCTTACTTCAGTTGCAAGCCCTCATCTGTCTTACCACTAATTTTGTATGAAAAAAATTGATTTCAACTGGTATAATGCCGGCGGTCAAAAAATATACGCCCGAATTTGGCAACCCGATAATAAACCTGACCTTAAAGGGGTCATTTGTGTTGTGCATGGTTTGGGAGAGCATTGTAACCGATATGACCATGTAGCCCGTTTTTTTGTACAAAACAACTATGCAGTGTTAGCCTGCGATTTGTGCGGTCATGGTCAATCAGAAGGTAAGCGCGGACATGTGTCTTCCTTTAATGCTTTTTTTGAACAGATAGACCGCATGTTGGAAGAGGCAAGTAAGCGGTTTCCGGGCGAGCCAAAATTTATGTATGGGCATAGCATGGGGGGCAACATAACGCTTAATTACCTTATACTGCGCAATCCCCGCCTATTAGGCGCTGTTATCAGTGCGCCTTGGCTGCGTCCGGCTATGGAAATACCTTCTTCCAAACTTACCCTGGCAAAAATTGCCAATATATTACTGCCGTCTTACTTAGAAAACAACGGCATTGATGTAACTCAACTTTCAAGAGATGCCGGTGTGGTGGATGCCTACAAAAACGACCCATTGGTACACGATAAAATTTCTGCCCGATTGTTCTCAGAAGGCACTTCGTATGCCCAACATGCCATGAATAATGCTGCTCAACTAAGAATGCCGGTTTTACTAATGCACGGAACAAAAGATGGACTAACCGATTACCATGCCAGTGAGGAGTTTGCCCAATTAGCCGGCAGTATGCTCACTTTTAAAACTTGGGAAGGTTTTTACCACGAGCTGCACAACGAACCCGAAAAAGACGAGGTGCTGGCATTTGTATTGAAATGGATTGATGAAAAACAAAAAAAATCGACCGAATTGAGTTAATACAGCATAAACAACCTAATATTTGCCTCTGCTAATAAATAACACCTGCTTATGTTTTTTGAAAAAGTAGAACACTTGGGAATTGCGGTAAAAGACCTCAGCGCTGCTAATGCACTTTATACCCAATTACTCGGCGCGCCCCACTATAAAACCGAAGAAGTAGCCTCTGAACATGTGCTAACCTCTTTTTTTAAGGTAGGTGATACTAAAATTGAACTGCTACAAGCTACCCACCCCGATAGCGCCATAGCTAAATTTATAGAAAAACGCGGCGAAGGATTGCACCATATAGCCTATTCTGTAACTGATATTAAAGAAGCTATGCAACACTTGGCTGCACAAGGGTTTACTCTGCTCAATGCAGCGCCCAAACGAGGCGCCGATAACAAATGGGTTTGTTTTATACACCCCAAAAACTGCCACGGCGTACTAACCGAGCTGTGCCAAGAGGTAAACCCCCATGATGAGAGCCTGTAAAACTCCGCTCCTACCCGCTACCTATTCATAGTACCTTTGCGCTGTGCCTGTTCCTTACAGGTTTAGCGATACCGCACTTTATAGGTTACATCATATCTTTCGGGTAGTTTAGGCACAGTAACCCAGTTGTAATTTACCAATTGTTTAACCGTATCGCAGCCGGCAGTACCAACATAAACGGTTATTTCATAAATGTACTGTTTATCTTTGGTATCGGCAAGAATGCTGCGCGTGTAAAAAGCGGCACAACCGGTAACTTCTGTTTTTTTACCCAGCAGTGTACGCTCATTAAAATCAATAACAGGCGGTTCGTAACCCACACATAAAGAATCGGGAATAAGAGCAGCATAGGTATTTGCATCGTCTATGACAAACTCAGTTTGTTCCGATGCAAAACAGGGTATATTTACCGCCACAATGCCGTCTATATTTACCAATGATTCATCGCAGGAAATCTGCAATAAATAAACAAAAACCAATAAAAAACCAAATAACCGAGTCATACGAAACACTTAATAAACCAATGGTTCAACAACAAATAAATGAACAAAAAGACAGCCTCAGCTACCAAAAGGATTAGCTTTTAAAAGATAAAAAAACAGGGTAAAAAGTTGCACGAAAAAAAGATATTTTTACCTGTTGCCGCTTTTTTCCGAGTCCTGCTTTCTTTTACAGGCTAAAACGGTGCGCTAAGTTAATAAAACTCCACTATCCGGTTTAAAATTATGAGCACCCCAAAGGTATTTTCTTACAATACTCGCCAAAATAGGGAATAAACCACCCAATAGGTTTGTCAAACAAAACAATAATGCAGGAGTTAAACCGTCATACCGATTGGGAACTGGTAGAGCTGGCACGCTCAGGCGAGCAGCGGGCTTTTAATGCCTTAGTAATAAGGCACCAAAAAAAAGTGGCCACTACCATAATAGGTATGCTGGGTAAAACACCCGAAGCCGAAGATGTGGGGCAGGAAACTTTTTTACGCTTTTACAATGCCCTAAACAATTTTAGGGGCGATGCAAGTGTTAGCACTTACCTTACCAAAATTGCCATTAACCTTTGCCTTAACGAACTGAACCGAAGAAAAAAACGCTCTTTTTTATCCTTATTTTCCTTAGCCCCAAACCGTAACCAAAACGAAGAACCCTTTGAACTACCCTTGCCCGATACATCGCAAAAACCCGATAACTTTGACAACAAAGACCTTATACAAATTGCCCTGCAACAGTTAGACCCTAAGTTTAGAAGTGTTGTGGTGCTTAGGCTTATAGAAGGCTACTCTACCAACGAAACTGCACAACTGCTCAATCTGCCCTTAGGCACTGTATTATCCCGATTAGCAAGAGCACAGGATAAACTGAAACAATTACTGCAACATCTTTTTAACTAATCTATTAACCATCACTTTTTAACCCCAACTCTCACAATATGAACCAGTTTTACCAACTTATATTCCGTTCTTTTGAGGAGCAGCTCGCCCCTCATGAACAACAATTGCTGCACCATGCCCTGCAAACCAACCCCCAACTAAAAGCCGAATACGATAATTTGCTGAAATTGAGAACTGCCCTTGCCAACCAACAATTTGACTTTGAGCCGCATTTTGCAGAGCGGGTAATGCAGGCAGTTGCAATTCAAGCAATGCCCAAAAATGTTACCCTCAGTTTTGACGCCCAATTAACCATTGCCTTTAAACGGTTGGCTGCTGCAAGTGCGGCCGCTATCATCATTCTTTTGGGAGTTACCTACTACCAACATCAATCGCTGTCTGTTAATGCTATTACAGGTTTAAACAAATACAACCCCGACGATATAGAACTGCTCTACACTATTGATATTTAACCCGATGTGCTATTGTTCCGTTTTTTTTACCTAACAAGCATCGCTTAATCAATAATCAACTAACCATGACTTTTAAATCTATAGCCATCTTGTTTCTTACGCTGCTCATTGGGTTTGTGCTGGGTGTGCTCAGTGCAGGCAGATTAGTGGAAAGCAGGGTAAATAATATGCAACAATTAAGAGAATCGCCCCTGAAACAGTTTGTGCAAACCCTACAGCCCGATGCGGAACAGGAACACCAAATTAGCCCTGTTTTGCAAAAGTATGAAGAGGAAATAAAGGCTCTGCATCAGGAAACCCGATTGCTCATTAGAGCTACTATTGACTCTATGCTGAATGAAATAGACCCGATGCTGAACGAAGCCCAAAAAAACCGAATTACGCAAAAAAGGCTGCAATCAAAAGAACGCGAAAGCAAAGGTTTACCTCCTCTACAACCATGGGGTCCGCCGCCGCCGCCACATCATGCCCCTCCTACTACACTTACCCAGCCTGCACCACCACCCAAGCAGCCGCCTGTACAGCAAAACAATTCCTTGCTTCCGCCCGCCCCCGACAGTGTAAAAAAAGCGCCTCCCACCGGTAAACCCTTTGCCCGTAATCGGTTCAGACCGCCTTTTACACCGCCCCACCATGCTCCGCCTATAGATTCGGTTAAATGGCGGCAGCATATTCAGCAGCGTTTACAAACCCCGCCCGATACTGCTACCTTAAAACAACTTTGGCAAAAGAAAAGAAGCGGAATACCTTTTACCGCCCAAGATTCAGCACAATGGCGAGCAATACACCGGCACATCAGATTGCACAAAACATTTAGCAGCAACAATGATTCGCTACCCGATGTAAAACCACGCCGCCCTTTTAACCAATTTCCAAGGTAAATTGACATTAGTAGGTATTGGGCAGTAATGGATAGTCAGTACTATTTATTATTCGCAACTACATACCCTGTGTTTTGGTCTTAACTAAATTCCTTGTGATAACCGCAAAGAATGCAAAGGTGAGCGCAAAGCTTGCAAAGACTTTGTATTCTTGGCGCAAAATCTTATCAATTAGCCTGCAAATACGCCATGAGCCTGCATGATGGGCAGTACATCAGTAACTACTGTTTTAAAAAAATCGGCGCTAATCAGCTCCATCCGTGTTTTCCGTGTGCTAATTGCTGACAGAAATCTTACCCATTAGCCTGCAAATACGCCATGAACTTACAGGGTGGGCAGCACCTTAGTAGTTACTATTATTCACCTTTTACTTTTCATCATCTTATCTATAAAGAATAAGCCCAATACAATAGTAGTGTTGCATTGGGCTTATTTAGTAAATTTGCCTAAACTGAAACTTACATCCAAACGGTCAGGAAATTCATGAACTCATGCTTCAAGTCGGCATAAAGTTTACGGAACACGTCCATATCATCACGCATTCCTTTATGGTCGGGAAAATGGCGGTGGTCAATGGCAGTAGGATGTTTTAGGGCTTCGGCTTCTAAGAAATTTTCGTGCTGTTTAATTTCGTGCCGATATTCATCAATCACCTCAGTTTGACGGATAAACTGATTTTGAAAATGTTCAACTTGCGCCATAGCTTCGTGCCCGGTGTTTTTCATTGCCACTTCGCCTAATCGTTCCTTAAAAATTTTAAGTTCCTCTTTACAAAACGCCAACTCACTCAGCCAAATTTTGTGTTCAAAGTGCAAATCCTTCATAAAAATATGTTTCTCGCTCATCGGGAAAAAATTTGAGGGTTAAATTTTAAATTCGGGCTCTAAGGTAATACGTGCTGGGCTATTTTTAAATGACAAAAGTCAATTTAGGGGCATTTTTTAGCAAAGTAATTGAAAAACACTTTACTTTGGGGCAATTTATAACACAAACAAAACCACTGCATGAAACAAAAAACAGTTTTAATTACCGGCGCTGCCACAGGCATTGGCATGGTAACGGCTCAGTTATTAGACCAACAGGGCTGGTATGTATTTGCCGGTGTATTGCCCAACCAATCAACAGCAGAACTGACCAAAGGTACATCAGAAAAACTAACCATAGTTACGCTCGACCTTACTGATGATAAAACTATTTTGGAGGCTGTTATACTTATTGAACAACTTACCGGCAGCGATGGGTTGGGCGCACTCATTAATAATGCAGGGGTAGCAAATATAGGTACCGGAGTTATAGAGGGCGTAAATATGGAAGAGGTTAGGCGTTTGTTTGATATTAACGTGTTTGGCACTATGCGCGTAACTCAGTGTTTTTTACCACTATTGCACCGTTATGGTAATGCCCGTATTGTAAACATGTCGTCGGGGGCGGTACGGGTGCCGGTGCCGGGCGCAGGCGCTTATATGATGACCAAAGCCGCCATTGAAGCATTTACCAAAACCCTTCGCATGGAGCTTGCCCCGTTTGGCATGTATGCCACGGCTATTGAACCCGGCGCTGTGCGCACCCCTATGACTGATAATGCTGCCGAAAATTTGCAGAAAGGTTGGGAAAAACAATCGCCTGCCATACGCCGGCGCTACGAAGCAGCACTAAAGCCTGCCGATAAGAGTTTGGTTGAGCAAATAAAAGATGCCAACTCGCCTCAAACCATTGCAGCAGTAATTATTTATGCCCTAACTACGCCCAACCCCAGTCCGCGCTATGTGGCAGGGAAGGAGGTTAAATTGCTGCCACTCATACAAAGGCTGCTGCCCGAAAGTACCTTTGAGAATATACTGCTCAAACAGTTTGGTCTTAAAAGGAAGTAGTGGATAGCCATTTCTGCGCTTTCCTCAGCAACTGCTAATTAAGATTACATGGCATATTAATTGTCTTTTACCAATACAACCACCTCCTGATAGGCTTCATTGAGGGCATCAATAAACTTATTCCATTCTTCAAAACGGTTGCGTTTAAGCAGGAGGTGGTTTATGTACAAATTTAGGTTTAGCGAAACGCTGTTTTGATTTTGAGTGTAGTTGGCAGTAAAACCAAATTCCTCGTCGGCATATTGCATGGCAGGGGGCAAATACTCTACCTTGTAACCATCGGGAATAAGGAGCGTGTAGGTAAAGTTTTCGGTGTATTGGTACTCTACGGTTTTATCTAACTTGCGCTCTTTAATATCAATGGCAGATTGCCGGTATTTTTGGTTAAGGTGTAAGTTAACGTAGAGCCGGTTATTGGTTTGAGTTACATAATCGGGCACGGTAAAATCGTAATGTATAGTAAGTTGTGGCAGGTTATTGTCTTTAAAACTGGTAGCCTGCACGTTTTGGGGTTCAAATTTATTGCTGCCTTTGCGCAGGTATTCAATATAAAATCGGTTTGATTTACCGGCTGCATCGGCTTTTAACTTGTCGTAATTGGCAAATACTTTTTTGTAACCGGTGTATGCTATTTTGCCGGAGCCGGTAATGCTGCGGTTATTGATAGTAAAAGTAAGGTTTTCTGTTTCGGCGCTGTAACTTGGCGGCGCTTGGGGCACAACCACTATTTCAAAGTGGTTATTATCAATGCCAATCATAGCTTCTTTACCCTGAATCATAGAAGTAGGCAGCCCAAAGGGCTGATACTCTCCGGTAGCATCTAAAAACACCCATTCGCCATTTAGTTTAGTAGTGGCTATCATGTGGTTATCTACAACCGGTGTAGGCACTTGTTTGTAAGAGTAAGGCTTATCTCTTGAACCTATCCAAGTGTAGTAACCGGGCAATCCGGCTGCATGGAGCATTTTCACCAAAATACTCGACATATCTTTGCAATCGCCGTATTTTTTTGCAAAAACATCGGAAGCCTCACGCGGCACAAATCCGCCCAAACCGTCTTCAAAAGCAACGTATTTTATATTTTGCTGCACCCAAAGGTAAATGTTGCGCACTTTTTCGGTATCGGTGAGGGCAGTGGCGGTAAGTTGATTAACCAATTGGATTATATTTTCATCGGGCTGTTGGTTAATGTGTTGTATCAGAGAGTAATACCATTTATACAAATCGGCAGTATTGCCCAAAATTCTTTGTTCTTGGTTGTCGGTTGTAAGTTTACCTATATACACCACCACATGCGGCGCATAATAACTGCGGCTGGGGCTATTATCTTCGGGAAGTGGCTGCTCAATATTATTTGCGCTCCAGGTATAGGTAAAAATGCCATTTGCTTGGGTCTTTTCAAATTTGATTTTATCAGTGTTTTCACCCAGCATAACATAAGATACCTCTATGTTTTGGGGAAAACTGACACTGTAAACCGATGAAACCACCGGCGTACCGTAATTGCTAAAATAATAGGCGCTTAAAAAATGCGGCTCTTTTGTTTTTTGAACATAAGTTAAATGGGTAGTAGCGCCTTCTTGCAATGCCGGAAAGCTGAACTTTTTTTCTTTGTAATCGGAATAAAAGATATTGCCCATCATTACGTCTTTGGTTTCTATCTTTTCTACCGGAAACTCCTGGTACTCAGTTTTTTTACCCTTTTTTACCGGCACTAAGGTTTTGGCTTCGAGTTGGGTAATTTCATCAAATCCCGACAGGTAAACCGATTGCTGTGCATAGCGTTGTTGGTTGCTGAGATATATGGTTTTTTCATTTATTTTACTCCAAATATCCCACTCGCCGGCTTGGTAAGCAATGTTTAAGTGTTCGCTTTTTTCCAACATTACCTGTTTACTGTCGGGAAATTGTGTTTTCAGGTTTTGTACTTCGGGCAATACTGTTGTTTGTCCGTAAAATTTGTAATCATTTACAAAAAACACAAAAACAATAAATGCTAAAAAGATTTGTTTCATCATAACCGATGGTTTACAATTGGGTTTAGGTAATAACGAGCATAACCAACAAATGTTATACCCGATAGGCTGAATGACCATTTATATTTAGGAACGTTCACCCAAATTCCACGGGGACAGTCCCGGTTTGATGTACAAATTGAGGTGATTACCCCTGTTTTAAGCAAAAAAGCACACAGATAACGCGGATTAAACGGATGTTAGTAAGTGGTTAGTGGTTAGTGGTTAGTGGTTAATTGGTAGCAGGTACCAACACTCATCGTTATTCACTTTTCACTACTTGCACCTTTATTTTTAAAAAATCTGTGCAAATCAGCCGCATCCGTGTTATCCGTGTGCTAATTGCTGCCGGAACGGGTGCAGCCTCGGTTTGATGTACAAATTGAGGTGATTACCCCTGTTTTAAGCAAAAAAGCACACAGATAACGCGGATTAAACGGATGTTAGTAAGTGGTTAGTGGTTAGTGGTTAGTGGTTAATTGGTAGCAGGTACCAACACTCATCGTTATTCACTTTTCACTACTTGCACCTTTATTTTTAAAAAATCTGTGCAAATCAGCCGCATCCGTGTTATCCGTGTGCTAATTGCTGCCGGAACGGGTGCAGCCTCGGTTTGATGTATAAATTGAGCTATTCACCCTTGTTTTCAGCAAAAAGGGCACACAGATAACGCAGATTAAACGGATGTTAGTAAGTGGTTAGTGGTTAATTGGTAGCAGGTACCAACACTCATCGTTATTCACTTTTCACTACTTGCACCTTTATTTTTAAAAAATCTGTGCAAATCAGCCGCATCCGTGTTATCCGTGTGCTAATTGCTGCCGGAACGGGTGCAGCCTCGGTTTGATGTATAAATTGAGCTATTCACCCTTGTTTTCAGCAAAATGGGCACACAGATAACGCAGATTAAACGGATGTTAGTAAGTGGTTAGTGGTTAATT